>ERZ842401.1160-NODE-1160-length-38573-cov-5.276105_pt1 | contig 38573 bp, 29 predicted proteins | sample MGYA00521270_ERZ842401 | MGnify/ENA primary metagenome ERZ842401 (study PRJEB31892, sample SAMEA3878208) | bioreactor metagenome | biome: Moose rumen | place: Sweden | collected 2011-10 | study: EMG produced TPA metagenomics assembly of the PRJEB12797 data set...
CACTTGCATAACAGCAAAGAGGTAGCGCCAGTTGGGCAAGTGGGAAGTTTTAGAAAATAATTAAAAAGCCCAAGATACTTATCTTTTCAAAATATGCTAAAGGGCAATGTTCGAATCACCTTTACTTTTTTTCATTTTTAGAATTATAGCAAGGCCAATATATACAGCTGCAAAGATGATTATGCCGGCAATTATAAAAGCATATTGATTGTCAAGCAGCTTCTCTGCTCCCATTGTATAAATAAAAATATGGGCAAATCTGGCAATAAAAGTTATTATAATCCACTCGGGCAATGTCTCCTTAGAATAGTATCCGAGCCACGCATATGTATCTTTCGGAAGTGGAAGGAGCATAAAAAGGACATGTACCATAACGGGGTTTTTGCTTAGAAACAAGCTTTCTACATATGTAAGTTTATCTTCCGGAAATATAAAAAGAAGAAATTTCCTGCCATATCTTTTTCCAATCAGAAAAGCTACGGTATTAGCAAATGTTGCAAAAATATCACACAAAACCGCACCCTTGAACCCTCCCATAGCAAATCCTGCAGCAAGATAAAACGGCAATCCCGGGATACATGTAGAAATTGTCTGGATAAAAACGAACACACCAAAGATAAGAATCCCACGTATTCCCATGCTATCGACATATGCCTTAAAAGCATCAACATCGCCAACAAAAGAAATTAATGGTCTTCCAATAAATAGATAAATCCCTAATAGAAATAACGCCATAAAACAAATAATGATTATAGTTCTTTTGACATTTCTATTTTTCAACATATTCATTCCATCGTATGTGATAATAAATCTTTATGCCCCTGTTCTCATAAAGCAAATTACATGTCATATACAATTAATATTGTAACGCTTTTTTGATAAGTTAACCAGTACACTGACTCATTCATATTTAACCAAATATGAACAAGTCATCCCACTTGTGATTTATATTTATAAGCTCAAACTTCCCTTCTCAATTTCTTCTCATAATGCATATTTTCCTATCGACCATCGCAAGGAATATCCGAAATATACCTCCTCATTGTATTTAGGACACGCTTTTTGTCCTGACTCCACAAGGGCGCTATAAGAAGTTTCTTTGGCCCATCGCCGGTTAATCTATGTATCACAGTTTCTTTTGGAAGAATTTGCAGACAGCTACCTACAAGTTTGCAATATTCCTCGAGTGTAAAAATGTGGAATGGATTATTCGTATAAATATCGGCAAGTTTTGTTCCCTTAAGTACATGCAAAAGCTGCAACTTTATACCAAAAAGAGCCGGAGACAGATTAGAAAGATACATAACAGTTTCAAGCATGTCAGCCTCTGTTTCATAGGGGAGTCCCAGTATTACATGAACAACAACTTTTAGACCAATTTGTGTAAGTCTTTTATATGCATCTTCAAAAACAGGTAGCTTATAGCCTCTGTTTATAAAAGCTGCCGTTTCTTCATTTACAGTCTGAAGACCAAGCTCAACCCATACTTCTTTTTGTTTATTAAGTTCTCCCAAAAAAGAAATCATTTCGTCAGATAAGCAGTCAGGTCTTGTACCTATGGAGATTCCGACAATTTCCGGATACTTAGATACGCATCTAAACAACTCCATAAGATATTGTTCATCACCATATGTATTTGTAAATGACTGAAAATAGGCAATATACTTTTTATCATTTGCACCTAATTTACCTGGGAATTTGGAATCCACGAGCTCTTTGGCTTTTGATATCTGCTCATCAATATTGCCTGTATAAGCAAAATCTCCCGAACCACCTTCCGAACAGAATATGCAACCGCCATAGCTAATATGACCATCTCTGTTCGGACATGAACATCCGGTGGTAAGGGAGATTTTATAAACCTTTGTCGAATATTTATTCTTTAGATAATCAGATAAGCTGATATATTCCATCACTTACCTCACCTTATTAGCAGTACTCAATAAAGCATACAAGTATCTGTCGTTATTAATCGGTCAATTTTTGAAGGAGTGCACAGGGGCCGGAATCCTTCCGCCTCTGTTAACAAAAGCGCTACAATCAAACTGATTAACAGGCATAATAGGTGCATGACCAAGAAGTCCGCCAAATTCAACGTTGTCACCGACTTTTTTTCCAATACAAGGGATAAGTCTTACCGCTGTAGTCTTCTGATTAATCATACCGATAGCCATTTCATCGGCTATAATTCCTGAAATTGTCGTAGCCTTTGTATCTCCCGGAATTGCAATCATATCAAGACCAACAGAACATACGCAGGTCATAGCTTCAAGCTTTTCAAGAGTTAATGCGCCCGCTTCCACAGCATCAATCATACCCTGATCTTCACTTACGGGAATAAAGGCTCCTGAGAGTCCCCCAACATAAGATGATGCCATCACCCCGCCTTTTTTGACCTGATCATTGAGAAGTGCAAGCGCCGCTGTAGTTCCGGGTGCACCTGCATGTTCAAGGCCAATCTCACAAAGGATATCTGCAACCGAATCCCCGATTGCAGGAGTCGGAGCAAGAGATAGATCAACAATTCCAAACGGCACTCCAAGCCTTTTTGATGCTTCCTTGGCAACAAGCTGACCTACTCTCGTGACTTTGAAGGCAGTTTTTTTGATAGTTTCGCACAGCACTTCAAAATTCTCACCACGAACCTTTGATAGAGCTGTCTTAACAACGCCGGGGCCGCTTACACCGACATTTATAATTCTGTCAGCCTCCGTAACACCATGAAATGCTCCTGCCATAAAGGGATTATCATCCGGTGCATTACAGAATATGACAAGCTTAGCACATCCATTTACTTCGATATGTTCCGAGGCTTTGGCTGTCTCCAAAACCATATCGCCCATAAGGCGCACAGCATCCATGTTTATACCGGTTTTGGTAGAACCCACATTTACTGAGCTACATATTAGCTTTGTCGAAGAAAGCGCCTTAGGAATAGATCTGATAAGAAGTTCATCTGTGCTTGTCATTCCCTTACTTACGAGTGCAGAGTAACCGCCAATAAAATTAGCTCCAACTTCATGTGCCACCTTATCAAGGGTTTTGGCAATCTCTACGAAATCATCCGAACTCTTACAGGCAGAACTACCAACTATGGCAATTGGTGTTACCGATATCCTCTTGTTTACAATAGGTATACCGAATTCCTTTGAAATCTGTTCACCTGTTGCAACAAGATCTTTTGCTGAATTGTAAATCTTATCGTAAATCTTACTGCAAAGCTTATCAAGATCAGAATCTATGCAATCGAGAAGACTTATGCCCATTGTAATTGTCCGGACATCGAGGTTCTCTTTTTCTATCATGTTATTAGTTTCGGAAACTTCTGTTATATTAATCATCTGCGTCCTCTTTCTTAAATACGGTGCATTGAATCAAATATGTCTTCACGCTGAATTTTGATGACAACCCCCATTTTCTGTCCTACATCAAAAAGTCCCTCTTCAAGCCTTCCAAACTCAGCATCTCTTCCGGATATATCGACAATCATCATCATATTGAAATATCCTGAAACTATTGTTTGGGAGATATCAAGGATATTGACGTTCTCTGAAGCAAGATAAGTGCATACTCTTGCGATTATTCCGACGGTATCCTTGCCAACAACTGTTATTATTGCTCTTTTCATAACTGTATCTCCTTTATATTACACGTTTTTATATAGTAAGACTCAAACTTCACACTCGACAAACCGGCGTCATTCCTTTGCTATTATACAGGTACAACCAGTTTAGAAAATTCAAAGTTTACGTCAGTTAGGCAAATCGAATTTACTGTATTTTATTCAAATCTCAATCATATTAGATACTTCACTTCTCTTTGCAACAAAAAGAGGAATATCTGAACCTTTATACGGATTATCTCCCATTTCTATAGCAAGCCTGACAGTTTCATATGCAAGTTCCGGGAGGTTATTCTTGTCAGAAAGATGCCCTAATATAATACCTTTCATATGATCATTAAGAACCTTGCACAGAAGTTCTCCCGACATGTCATTGGAAAGATGCCCCTTTTCGCCTGCAATTCTCATCTTGAGTTGATAAGGGTAAGGCCCTGACTGAAGCATTCTTACATCATGATTAGCTTCCAACAAAAGTGCATCCATATCTTGAAGGCAACTTACTATATAATCATCATAGCTTCCAAGGTCAGTTGCTATCGCCGCTTTGTGTCCTTCACAGATTATTCGAAATCCCACAGGTTCTCTTGCGTCATGCGATATTCTCATAGGATTGATTGTGATATCACCCATTAACACCGGCTCATCACTCCTTATAACATGAAACTGTTTGTCCGAAAGTTCATTCTTCTTGTCAGCTTCTCTTATGCCTTCTATTGTTCCTGCTGTAGCATATACGGGAATATCATATTTTTTTAAAATAAGTCGTAGTGCTGCTATATGATCTGAATGCTCATGTGTAATAAAAATCCCATCTATATCCGGAAGGTCAATATCAAGGCTATTAAGGCCTTCAACTATTCTCTTCCGGCTGCATCCTGCATCTATCAATATATGCGTATTTGCAGAACCAATATACGTACTATTCCCACTACTGCCCGACGACAAGCTTACAAATCTCATACTTCCCCCACATTCTTCATTGTACTAAATATAATTTCTTATTTATACTTGGAAAAATAATTCAAGAAAAACTATCAACCCATCTAAAAGAATACATCAAATCTGATAATAATTCACTATAAAACTTTAACAAAATAAAGCAGTAGAGCTTTGTTTCATTCAACGTATGCAACAAGGACAACTTCTCACAAAAAACTTTTTTGCAAAAAAATATCCCACTTGCTAAACCGGCTGTACCTGCATAAAAGCAAAGATTTGGCGCAAGTTTGGCAAGTGGGATGTTTGAGTCATTTTACTTTTTCCAATATACTTCGATATTATCGCCTTCTGAGATTGGCTGCATATAATTGGGAGAACTGCCATTGAGCATTGTTACAATTCCGCGACCTTCAGGTCTGCTAAGGTCAAAATCTATGTAGTCAAAAACATCTACAAAGATATACTCAGCCTTGTTATGAAGAGTTACAGGAGAGCCATTAACCGTAACATGAAGATCATGCGCCAGAATATTTTTGATAGGAGTTGTAGAATCCACCTCTTCATTTATGGCATCCTGATCGAAATCCTTATCTTCTGCTCTTGCCGCCTTATCAGCATTCTCGAACGCCTCTTCATTCTCCTGTTCCATTGCCACAACATCTGCATCAGGAATATCTCTGTAATATTCCATAATTGCATCTTCTCTGGACTTGAACTCAACCTTGAAATTCTCATAAACAGGTGTATCGACATCCGCTTCTTCATTATTGATCATGATAAGAGTATCCGGCGTGATCTCAATATCAAGAAGTTTTGCAATCTGCTCGGCTGTATCATAATCAAGAATCTTAACTTCATCTCCCTGCTGAATCTTATAATAGGAAGTCTGTGGTTTGCCTCCAACGGTGGCAAAGCGTGAAGCTATAACCTCTTTACCATCGACATTAACCTTGAATGTAGATTTATACTCAGAAAGGGAACCAATTTCCAGCTCTCCGGGATTCCCGGCAGTAGATGGCGTAACCTCGATGATATCATTTGCACGAATCTTGCTATGAATATCAGCAGGCTTGCCATTTAACATTATAACAGCAGATTCGCCGGGTGCTCCGGGAACAGTTTTCTCTTCACCATTTAACGTAAACTTAAGTGCCTGCCCTCTCTTTGGAAAAAGATCCTCATTAGGAAATGCAGCCTGCATGGCAGCATCAACGATTTGAAGTTTGCCATTATCATAAATCTTGGTTTGAGCTCCGTTAAATGAAACAAATACGAAGTTGTTGGTATCTTCATAATAACTCATGCAGATACCAAGAGGCGTTACCATAAGTGAATCGCGTGCGGTATCTCCCGCATTAAGAAACGAAAAATCCTTCATAACCTCTTCGCCTCTTAATGCAACTCTTTCTTCTGATATATTCATATCCTTGGCAATAGCCTTAATATAACCATCAACGCATCCGCCGCCTCCGACTACGAACACAGCGCTTACAGGTTTATCACCGTTAAGTCGCATTATCTCTTTTGTAACCTCATCTGCCATATCATCGACAAGAGGAGCTATCGCCTTATCAATCTCATCTTTACCTATCTTCTTTTCAAGCCCCATTATGTCTGTATAGGTTACTGTATCCATTTTGGAAGCATCTATTTTGATTTGATCTGCTGTATTGAAGTCTACAAGACAATGATGAGCAATCGCTTCCGTAAGATGATCTCCAGCCTTAGGTATCATGCCGTAAGCAGTAATCGTACCGCCATCGGTTACGCATATATCTGATGTTCCGGCTCCAACATCTACAAGCGCAAGATTTAAGAGTCTGAACTTCTCAGGAATAGCAACCATAATAGCTGCGATAGGCTCGAGCGTTAAATTTGCAACCATAAGGTCAGCTCTTTCACAAGCTTTATACAGTCCGTCAACTACATCATCAGGAAGGAAGGTCGCTATAAGTTCAACTTTAACTCTTCCGCCATTATGTCCCTCAAGATTGCCTATCTGATAATCATTCAGATAATAATGAAGTACAGAATAGCCAACCAGATAGAACTTAAGATCCGAATCATTATTCTTAAGAAACTCCTGATAAGCCTGTTCGACTGCCTTAGAATCCAGATTATAAATATCTTCATCTGTTATGGATTTGGTATCATCCAGTGTATCCTCATAGGAAGTTTCAATTGTTCTAAGCACACGACCGGCAGCTGCAATACATACATCCGTTAGATGTATGTCCGTCTCTGTCTCAAGCTCATTTTTGATAGTTCTTATTGTTGCTCCGACTTTGCCTATGTCGTGAATCTGTCCATCAAGCATAGCCCTTGTCTCATGACTCCTTGATTTCTGGGCAATTACAAAAAACTTGCCATCCTTCATATATCCGACAGTTCCAACAACATTTCTCGTACCAATATCAAGGCCGAATACAACGTTCTGTTCTTTCTGTTCCAGACTTGGCATGTGATGAGCCTCCTGCATCGCTATAAATCACAGTCTCACTGCGACAATACAATCAGTATATATTCACATAGATATGGAGCTTAAATAACCCTACGCTTTTATATCGGCAGAAATATTCATTTTATTAACTATATTTTCAAATTACTCACTCAAACTTCGCACTTGCTAAACTCAAGTCACCTCTTTGCTGTCATGCAATAAATCCTCACCATTTAGATGCCTATCTATCTGCGAAAGCGCATCCTCACCATTTAGATGCCTATCTATCTGCGAAAGCGCATCCTCAAGGCTAGTGCTATTATCTATACTAAAATCACAGTTTTTTCTAAATTCGTATTCAGATAGCTGGGAGTAAAAGATGCTGGTTATTTTTTCATCAGAATATCCACGATTTTGAGATAGGCGCTGCCTTCTAACATCTTCGCTCGCATATACATACCACAGCTGATTTGCTTTATCTTTATATCCGTTTTCGATAAGAAGTGCAGCTTCAATAAAAAGGTAATCTAATTTTCCCTTTTCTCTCTCGCCAGTTACTTCCTTGTCAATATAATCATTAGTTGCAGGATGTAAAATAGCATTTACCTTTTGAAGTAATATATCATCATTAAATATAGCTTTTGCCATTTTCTTTTTATCTATTTCGCCATACGTTCCGTCAGCTGATACTTCAAGTATGTCCTTGCCAAGAAGATCAACAAGCTTGTCATAAGCCGGCATTCCTTTTTTCTTAACATCATTTGCAACATCATCTGAATAGATAACCCTGCAATTATATCTTTTTTCTACTTCTTTTAAGAGAGCACTCTTACCGGCTCCAACGCCTCCGGTAACTCCGATTATTATCATATTTAAACTCCATATCTACACTATTGCACAATAAACGCACTTAAGAAATCTTTGCTATAACCTGATCCTGCATATTATTTAGCTTCAAACCAGTCGCTTCCTACGCTGCATTCTGCAATAAGCGGAACTTTAAGATTGGCGGCATTCTGCATTTCCTGTGTCAGTAGTTTTTTTACGATTTCCACCTCATCAGGTGCAGTCTCTATCAGTAGTTCATCATGTATCTGCAGTATAAGTTTTGACTTTAAATTCTCTTTTCTAAGTCTTTCAAAAACCCTTATCATGGCTATCTTCATGATATCAGCTGCAGTTCCCTGAATAGGAGCATTCATCGCAACGCGCTCGCCGAATTGTCTGCGCATGAAATTGGAATCTTTAAGTTCCGGTATAGGCCTTCTTCTCCCAAATGCAGTAATACTGTATCCATGCTCTCTGGCAAAAGATATAGCGCCCTCCTGATAAGCCTTAACCAAAGGATATGTTCTGAAATATTCCTCCATATATCCCTTAGCTTCTTCTCTGCTTATATCAAGGTCACTTGCAAGGCCGAACACACTAATTCCATAGACTATACCAAAGTTAACCGCCTTGGCATTTCGCCTCTGGGTAGATGTAACTTCGTCAAAAGGAGTATGGAATACCTTCGAAGCTGTAGCTCTGTGTATATCTTTGCCTGATCTGTAATCTTCGAGAAGTCCTTCATCAGCACACATATCTGCAAGGATTCTAAGTTCAACCTGACTATAATCAGCATCTACGAACATATATCCATCTCTGGGCACGAAAACCTTGCGAATAGCTCTGCCAAGCTCTGTTCGCATTGGAATGTTCTGAAGATTTGGATCCGAAGAAGAAATTCGCCCGGTTGCCGTAATCGTCTGATTGAAAACCGTGTGAATCCTGTTATCGGACTCTATATAATCAGCAAGGCCATCTGCATACGTACTCTTAAGCTTAGCAAGCGCTCTGTACTCAAGAATATCTTTGACAAAAGGATGCTTTGGTGCAAGCTTTTCAAGTACATCAGCCGAAGTAGAATAACCTGTCTTTGTTTTCTTTCCGCCTTCATATCCAAGTTTTTCAAACAGTATTACTCCAAGCTGCTTGGGCGAATTTATATTAAATTCTTCGCCTGCTGCCTCATATATATTTTTTTCAAGCTCAGTTATTCTGACCTGTAGCTTATCTCCGTATTCTTTAAGAGCATCACGCCTGCAGATAATACCCTCTTTTTCCATGGAATATAATACATAAGAAAGAGGCATCTCAATTTCGTGCATAAGATTTGCCATCTTAGTGTTTTCAAGCTTTTTCTCAATAACCGCAGCCGAACAAAAAGCAGTATTTGCTTCTTCTGCTGCATATTCGGTTATCTGAACAAGAGCCTGACTTGGAAGAAGCCTTGGTTCCTTTTCTTTTTTGGATTTTTTCTTTGGAGCTTCATCTGTAGAAATCGGAATTCCAAGATCGAGAGTCATCTGCTTTGGCACCTCAATAAGTTCTTTCAAAGAACTCTTTCCAAAGCGCTCATAATAGCTTTTCATCATACGTCCAAGATGCTCTTGTGCTATATCTTCCGGCATATAATCATCCTTTAAGGGATTTAGAAGATAGGCACCTATGAGTATATCAAAATTACCTTTTTCCTTTTTATGGTCAATTTCATAAGGTTCAAAAAGGTGATAAGTGTTCTTGATATCAAATGTTGCAAGCCTGCATACTTCAGATAATTCTCTAAGTATTTCTCCTGCAAAGTCTCTACTAAATTCCTCGGTTTTTTTTAAAAAATACGCTTTATCGTTTTCATACGATATTCCCAGTCCGATAAAGTCATCGGCTTCTTTGGAATCTTCTATTACGCTATATCCAATGAATCTGTCACTACGATCTTTGGCATATTCCTTTGCCAAGGCTATAATTTCTTTTACTTTGTCCAAAGATGTTACAAGCTCTGAGGAAACCTTTTGCGACAATGAAGCTGTAAACTTCCTAATCTCATCATCCATTTTGCTATTTTCTATGGAATCTTTACCTGTTTCACCATCAATGAAAGTGTTTTTCAAAGAATCTTTGTTTGTCTCACTATCCGTATCAGCCTTATTCAAGGAATCTTTGTTTGCCTTACCATCTGCGCCGGCCTTATTCAAAGAATCTTTGTTTATATCATCATCTGCGCCAGCATTGCTCAAAGAGTTTTTACTGTTATCAACACTTTCAAAAGCCTTGTCGATAACCTCCTGTGAAAACTTTGATAGAAGCCTTCTAAATCCAAGTCTCTTATACTCTTTGTATGCATTTTCATTCAGATAGTTTATACGCCTTGCACTATCCCATGGAAGTTCAAAATCAGCATCTGTCTTGATTAAAACAAGCGTATATGAAAGGTCGCAGCTTTGCCTGTTAGCCTTGAGAGATTCTCTTATAGCATTCTTGCTAATCTCATCAACATGCTCATAGATACCTTCAATCGAGCCATAGGTCTGCATGAGTTCCTTGGCAGTCTTAGGTCCAACCTTAGGGACACCTGGGATATTGTCAGACGAATCTCCCATAAGAGCCTTAAGTTCTACGAACTTGTCAGGTGTTACTCCCCACTCATCATATACTTCCTTGGAATGATAACGTTCAACACTTGTTTGACCGCCTTTGGTCTTGGGATTAGCTATAAGTATATTGTCACTTGCAATCTGCAAAAGGTCACGATCTCCGGATACAAGTACTACTTCCATGCCCTGTTTCTCAGCTCTTTTTGCAAGAGTTCCCAGTATGTCATCAGCTTCAAGCCCCGGCTGTTCATAGCGGCGCACGCCCATAGAATCCAGCACCTCTTTAAGAAGCGGTACCTGTTGATGAAGCTCACCGGGCATAGGTTTACGGGTTCCCTTATACTCCTTGAATATTTCATGTCTGAATGTAGGAGCACTTGTATCAAAGGCCACTATTACATAATCCGGATTTTCATCATCTAGGAGTCTAAAGAAAATATTCAAAAATCCAATTACCGCATTAGTATGAAGTCCCTCTGAATTAGTTAGATCCGGGAGACCGTAAAAAGCTCTGTTTAAAATACTGTGTCCATCAACAAGTAGTAGTTTTTCTGCCATAACTATCCTCTTTCCATCTTTTTATATAATAAGTTCACTTAACAAACCGGCGTCACCCTTTTACTGCTATGTAGGTATAGTCATTTTATAAACTCAAACTTCCCATTTGTCAAAACGTCGCAACGCCTTTACTGTTACGAAAGTACAGCCAGTTTATAAAGTATTTCGCGTTCATTGAAGGTGTTAAAATTCAGGGCATGATATCTGAAATTTTATATTCCGGGGTTCGAAACTTTCTTCGCTCACACAAACGAACCCCAAACAGAATATAAAGTTCTAGATATCACGCTCCTTAATTTAATAACACCTTCAAAAGAACGCGAAATACTTTATAAACCGGCTACACTTTCATAACAGTAAAGGCGTTGCGCCGTTTTGGCAAGTGGGAAGTTTGAACACCTAATGAGGACTATAGTTCCATTGCCTTAAGCTATTATGAACAATCCATACAATCATTAATCGAAATCTCTTATAAGCGATGCGTCTATTCCAAACTCTTCCGGAAGGAATCTTGGGCATACATTTTCCTTGGTGGCAATAACAGAGGCTGCAAGCCTTGTACCAATCTCACAAGCTTCTCTGAAATCCTTGCCATATGTAAGTCCTATTGCAACACCTGCAAAGAAAGAATCTCCCGCACCTGTCGTATCGGTTACAATTACCTTTCCGGCCTTAACATAGCCACTATCTCCATCTGAAGTCGCATACACTGAGCCAAGCTCTCCCAAAGTTATAACCATCCTGGGGATTTGTGAAGCCTTGAGCTTACATACCAGTATCTCTCTAAGCTTATCCGGCTCCATATCATCATATACATCTGAGAAGAATATTCCGGCTTCCTGCTGATTACATACAAAGCATGCGCAATTCTTCAAAAGATCGCGTCTCTCAACTGCAATAGTCATATTGGAAACTACCGCATAAACCTTCTTATCATACTTCTTAGCAAGGGCAAATACTCTCTTAAGTATCTCCTTGTCCATATCAAACTCTATGATTATGCTATCAGCCTCTTTAAAAATCTCATCCCCCTCTTCGTCAAGTATCCTGCAAATCTCACCAAGATCGGGACGCTTGGATATAGAGGCTACTACATCACCTGAATTATCAAATATAGCAAGCCAAGATCCTAACCCATCTTTAACTTTTCTAATATATTTGGTATTAACCTTGTGATTTTTTAGCTTCTCCAGGACGTCACTTCCTATTCCTGTATCATCCACAAGTCCTACAAAGGTAGGCCTAAGCTCAATATTGGCTATATCCTCTGCAATATTACGACTCACGCCGCCATGAACCTGAATCACATTCCCGACGTTCCTTCCGCCCTTGATATATTGCATCGAAGGATACCCTTTAATATCAACAAAAACTGCGCCAATAACAACTATTCCCATTTAATACAAATCCTTTCAAAACCAAATGCGAAGCGTTAATATAAAAAAAATCACTGATTCTACAACAACAACCGTCCTTAGCATCCAGGAAATCTTCTCAAGTCTGTAAAGCCTGTTCAGACGAGCATGTGCCTTTGAAAGCTTCTTGTCAAGTTCACCCTTAAGATTGAACTCGTCTCCTTCACTTAGGCTCTGCAAACCTCTGTTTACCAGAAATTGTATGCTAAGTTCTTCTTTGCAATCAGAACATCTATCGATGTGATCGAGAAACTCCGCAAGTTCCAAATTATCCATTGATTCGTCTAAAAAAGAGGGAATACTCCGCTCAGCTTCTTTATGTGTCATATATACTATCCTTACAGCAGATTAACTTCTATTCTCCATGGCAACAAGCCTATCGGCGCCATGTATCTTACGAAGCTTTGGCTTTTCTATTTTGCCGGTAGCATTTCGCGGGATTTCTTCAAAGAATATTTCTTTGGGTCTTTTGTATCTTGGAAGCTGTATGCAAAATTCGTCGATTTCCTGCTTACTACATATCATACCATCTTTTACTTCAATTATGGCAGCTGTTTTTTCGCCAAGTCTTTTATCGGGAATTCCAATTACAGCTACATCCTTGACCTTATCATGTGTTCTTATAAAGTTTTCTATCTGAACAGGATAAATGTTTTCGCCGCCGCTTACAATAACATCCTTTTTTCTATCAACCAGAAAATAGAAACCGTCTTCATCCTGCATGGCCATATCACCTGTATATAACCAGCCATTCTTCAAAATCTTTGCAGTTTCTTCCGGATTATTGTAATAACAAGTCATAACTCCGGGACCTTTTACGCAAAGTTCACCAACGTCGCCTTTTTCTACTTCATTATCGTTTTCATCTACTATTTTGCACTCCCAGCGATAACCGGGAATTCCTATTGCGCCAACCTTATTAACATTCTCTACTCCAAGATGAACGCATCCGGGACCTGTCGACTCAGATAGCCCATAGTTAGTATCATACTGATGATTAGGAAAATATTCAAGCCATCTCCTGATAAGTGATGGCGGAACAGGCTGTGCTCCTATATGCATGAGTCTCCACTGATCAAGGCAGTAGTCTTTTGCAGAAATAATGCCACTGTCAAAAGCATCCAGTATATCCTGTGCCCAAGGGACAAGGAGCCATACTATAGTGCACTTCTCACTCGACACAGCCGATAATATAACCTTTGGAGTCGCTCCCTTCAAAAGAACTGCCCTGCTCCCCGCATAAAGACTTCCCATCCAATGGAACTTGGCACCCGTATGATACAAGGGAGGAATGCACAAAAAGACATCATCCCTTCCTGTTCCATGATGCCTTGCTTCCATTTCAGCAGCCTGAGAAAGGCTTTGATGCTTATGAAGGATTGCTTTTGGGAATCCTGTTGTTCCTGAAGAAAAATAGATTGCCGCAAAATCCTCGTCTGTTATATCAAGACAAGGAGACTTGCTGGAACAATCTGCCACAAGTTCTCTGTAACTTTCAGCAAAACTTGGGCAGTTATCTCCAACATACAAAAGGAGACGCCCAAGCGCAAGTCGCTCACAATATGATTCTATACGGCCTATAAATTCAGGACCAAATACAATTATATCGACCTGCGCCAGTTCAACACAGTACAATATTTCTTCAGCATCATATCTGAAGTTGAAAGGTACTGCTATCGCTCCTGTTTTTAATATGCCAAAATATACAGGGAGCCACTCAAGGCAGTTGTACATAATAATTGCAACTTTATCACCTTTTTTTATGCCTCTGCTAATTAAGAGATTTGCAAATCTGTTGGCTTTTTCATCAAATACTTTCCACGTAATCTGTCTTCTGTAAGGCTCAAATCTTGTAGATTCGATAAGGTCATACTCCTTCCAGGATATACGTCTGGTATCTGCCATCTCCGGATTAAGCTCTACAAGTGAAACCTCGTCCGGATATAATCTCGCATTTCTCTCAAGTAACTCCATTACAGGCATAGACTAGGGTCTCCCTTCAATTATAGCATTTCCTTTATGCAATGCTTGTTATAGTACTTCTATGGCATTAGTTCTTCTATGACATTAGTCCTTACCCGTAATTCCGGCACCGATAATCTTGAATGCACGTTTAATCGCATAAGGTCCAACTTTTTTAAGCTTATCCTCAGATCTTACCATATTGCTTGCAGCAGGAACATCTCTTGTGATATGTATTGCATCAAATTCACACTTTGTAGTGCAAAGGCCGCATCCAATACAACGATTTTCGTCAACCGTCGTTGCTCCGCATCCAAGGCATCTCTTAGCTTCAACCTGAACCTGCTCAGGTGTAAGAATCATTCTAAGGTCTTCATAAGTCTCTTTGGCAACTCCTGCTTTTGCGCCCGGAATCTGACGTTTAGCATTGTCGAACTGTTCAATGCTTATATCATTTTTATCAAGTTCGATGAACTCTCTTCTGTCTCTTGCAAGATCCAGACGGTTACCTGGATGTACGAAGCGGTTAATAGATACAGCACCTTCTCTTCCGCCTGCTATAGCATCAATTGCAAACTTAGGTCCTGTATAGACGTCTCCTCCTGCGAATATATCCGGTTCTGCAGTCTGAAGCGTCAGGGAATCAGCAAGTATACCACCATTTGGTCTAAGTTTTACATTGGTTCCCTCAAGAAGTTTGCCCCACATAATAGACTGGCCTATTGACATAATGACGTTCTTGCACGGAATTTCAATTGTCTCATTCTCGTCATACATAGGGTTGAATCTTCCATCGGCATCCTTGACCTGAGTGCATTTCTTGAAAACTATTCCAACAACTTTGCCATTTTCAACCTTGATTTCTTTTGGTCCCCAACCGTTCTTAACTTCGATACCTTCTTCTTTGGCTTCGGCAACTTCATCATCTGCTGCAGGCATTTCTCTCTCACCCTCAAGGCAAAGCATTGTAACCTTGGAAGCACCTGCGCGTACCGCTGTCCTTGCTACGTCAACAGCAACATTACCGCCTCCGACAACTACTGTATCTCCATCTAATCTTATGCTGTGATCAAGATTTACTTTTCTAAGAAAATCTACCCCTGTTGATACTCCATCCGCATCTTCTCCGGGGACACCGGCAAGTCTTCCTCCCTGGCATCCAACGGCGATAAAAAATGCTTTGTACCCTTCTTCTCTAAGAGATTGAATCGTCACGTCTTCGCCAACATTTACACCTGTTTTAATCTCGACGCCCATCTTTTTAATCACATCGATTTCGGCATCAATAATATCTTTTTCCAAACGGTAAGAAGGTATACCATTCATGAGCATACCGCCCGGACGCTTTTCTTTTTCGAAAACTGTAACAGGATATCCGTCGCGGCGAAGGAAGTATGCACAGGCAAGTCCGGCCGGACCGGCGCCTATTACGGCAACCTTGTACTCATCGCCCCACATTCCGCCATCATGTTTCTCACACAGAGGAATGTATGGATTGGCTTTATTAAGATCAAGAGAAGCAATAAACTTTTTGATCTCGTCAATTGCAAGAGGTTGATCAACAGTTCCCCTTGTGCAGGCATCTTCACATCTTCTGTTACATACTGCGCCGCAGATCATAGGGAATGGATTATCCTGCTTGATAAGCTTTAGTGCATCTTCATATCTGCCTTCAGAAGCCATCTTGATGTAGCCTTGAACTGACAGATGTACGGGGCATGCGCTCTTGCACGGCGCAGTACCTGTATCATAACAGTTAATCTTGGCATCATCCCTGTAATTATAATTCCACTTATCAACGCCCCACTTCTTGTGGTCAGGAAGTTCTGTCTTTGGATAAGTTACACTTGTGCCGTCTTTCTTACAAAGTTTCTGACCAAGTTTAGCTGCTCCAACAGGACATACCTCAACGCACTTGCCACAAGCAACGCATTTATCCTTGTCTACATGTGCTCTATAAGCAGATGCAGAAAGATTAGGTGTATTATAAAGCTGAGATGTACGAAGGGCATTGCAGACACCGGGAGCACAGTTACAGATCGCTACGATCTTACCTTCTCCGTCAATGTTAGTAATCTGATGAACATATCCATGTCTTTCTGCGCGTTCAAGGATTTCATATACTTCTTCCTTGGATACATAGTGACCAATCCCTCTGTCGTTCATATATTCGGCCATATCACCCATGCCGATACAATATTCACCACAGATTTCTCCACTACCCTCGCCTCTCATAGCCTGCTGCTTACGACAAGAGCACTCGGAGATTCCGTATTTGTCATACATATCAATCCATCTGGACAAATGTTCAACAGGAACAGACTTATTCTCAGAGCTAATCGCTTTCTCAACAGGTATTACGTGCATACCAACGCCTGCTCCTCCGGGAGGAACCATCTGTGTAATACCACCAAGAGGCAGCTGTGTCATTAAGTTGAAAAATGTTGCCATTTCAGGATATTGATCTGTCACAGCATCCTGCATCATCATAAATTCCGCAGAACCCGGAACAAATATCGGAAGTTCGTACTGAAGATGTTTATCGGGGGTCTTGGCTCTATTTTGTTCAATTATTCCAATCCACCTAAGATGCTCTACCATTTTCTTAGTGTCTTCTTCTGACATATTGTTCATCTGCGCCAGTTCCGGAACACTATATGGTACGCGAGTTTTTTTGAAATTAATAAGGAATTTAACTTCTTCCTTTTTTAGAACATGATCCAGCATCCAATACTCTGGATCTCGATTATTAAGCTTGCCTGTAAGCTTTTTGGCATAACGATCTGTAATCATCGTTGCAAGCTTAAGTACAAGTTGTTCTTTCTCCGGATCCTCTGCTACATAGTTAGGATCTTGCCAGAAATCCCATTCATTGATCATTGGATCTCCGGGCTTCCACTCTGCCATACTTTTACCCATAGTCTTTCTCCCTATTTTCGAATAAGTTTTAAAGATAAGTATTCATTCATTGCCAGTGAACTAGAACCTATCACCAATTCTATTGTACTATATTTCGTAAACAAAAAGTACAAGAAACTAAGGAAAAACTATGCAAATCAAACCCATGCATATTCAACAAACCGAGAAAACGATGCTTTTGGCAATCGCCTTATAAATGACAGAGACATTTATTCTGATTCTCTTTCTATATACTCATCAATAAGATCATAGATATCTTCGATAGAATATAAGGCAGTTCCTGCCACTTCGTCATCATTTACAGCATCATCTCTTAAATATCCATCAAAAATAACTGTATTTTCAAGTGTCATTGAGCTATTATATTGCGCTGCGCCAATCATATTTTGTTCTGCATCATATAGGTACATTTCATAAGCAATAATACTTCCGCCATAGTAGGTTACAACTCCTGTCATAATACCGTACTCAGACCACATTGGAATGCAGACATTCCATGTATCAGAGCTTGTATACATTCCGTATACATAGCTGTCGGTTCCTTCAAACAGATTAAATGCCGTTGCAATCATTAAGCCATTTGCATCATAAGACACAATAATGTTAGGTTCGTATTCCCCATAAAGGTAGCAAGCGTAGAATACAGATTCCGCCACCGTGCCATCGTCAGCAAATATTTTTTTGTATCTGACTCTACCTGTACTATCAGAATATGAATCCGACTTAATCTCATCAATTCTATTCTGTATATCGTCTTCACTTTGCATAAAAATATCTGAAATGCCGGAGTTATAACGCACCTCTATAGAATTAATAGTTCCCGGATCTTCTTCAGAATCAGATTCTAAGTCAGAGTCAGTATCAGTATCAGTATCTGACTCAGAGACTGTATCAGATTCTGATTCAGAGACTGTATCAGATTTCAGGTCAGAGTCTGTATCAGATTTCAGGTCAGAGTCAGTATCAGATTCTGAGTAAGAGTCTGTAGCTGATTCCAAGTCAGAGTCCGTAGCTGATTCCAAGTCAGAGTCCGTAGCTGATTCTGAGTCAGAGACCGTATCAGATTCCAGGTCAGAATCCGTGCTTGATACCAATTCAGCACTAGTGTCAGAGTTAGCGTCTTTATTATTATTGTTTTCTGATGATGCATTTATAGCTATCAGTTCCTTAGCCTTTTCAAATAGTTCTACTGCTTCGCCAGCCTTGCCCTTCCTGACAAGAATCTCAGCCTGCCCCAGGTATCCATCAGGATTATCAGGTTCTATATCCTGTACCTTGATAAAATCAGCTTCTGCGCTGTCAAAATTACCAAGACTATCTCCAAGACACAGGTAGGCACTGCCCCTTGCTTTATAAGCATCTGCAAGGCTATCATCAAGCAAAAGCGCCTGACTTATAAGATCAATAGCTTTATTGGCAGCAACGTTATTAACACATTTCCAGCCAAGTATCTCAAGTGCAGGTGTTAGATAATCATATGGATCTTCCTGTATGGACTCCTCCACTGTCGATTCAAGGTTCGAGGAACTGCTTTCCTCTTTCGCAGATCCGTCAGGATTTATTTCAATCGCTTCTGACCCTATCCCCGAATTTTCATTGCTGCAAGCGCATGCCAAAATCATATATACTGATACTATGAAAATATTAAATATAGTCAATAATCTCTTTTTCAAGCAAATATCCCCTATTCAAAAGCATGTATGAACAAACCGCTTAAAAGTTTGGGTTCAAACCATGTGGATTTAGGCGGCATAAGCCTTTTTGCATCAGCAACCGCAAAAAGTTCGCCAATTGATGTAGGATACATAGCGAATGCAACTTTCATATCCTCATGGCATCTTACTTCAAGCTCCTCTAGTCCTCTAATTCCTCCTACGAAATCAATCCTGCTATCATTCTTTGGATCCTTTATCCCAAGAACAGGATCCAAAATTTCGTTCTGAAGAATAGCAACATCAAGTCCTTCTACAACGTCATTTTTTCTCACAGATTCTTTAGCAACAAGGCAATACCATGTATCATCCATATACATTGACACCTGATACCTTTCTTTCGGTTTAACTGCCTTTTTTCCTACTTCTTCAACGTCATACTTTTCCCTAAGCCTATCCATAAATTCATCTTCAGACAGACCGTTTAAATCCTTGACCACGCGGTTATAATCCATTATCTTAAGCTCATTCTCCGGGAAAAGAACTGATAGAAAAAAGTCATATTCTTTAACCCCGGTAGCTTTGGGATCTTCCATACGCCTTTTAAGTCCAACCTTAACAGCTGATGCACAGCGATGATGTCCGTCTGCTATATATATCGAATCTATAGTTTTGAAAGTATCGCTAATCTTCTTAATATCACCTTCATCAGCACAAACCCAAACACGATTTATAACCTCGTCATCAGATGTAAACTCATAAACCGGAGTCTGCGTATATTTTATTTTTTCTATAATTTTATCTATGCAGGGATTATTTCTATATCCAAGGAAAATTGGTCCGGTCTGAGCATTACATGCATCAACATGACGTATCCTGTCGAGTTCTTTCTTTTCAAGAGTATTCTCGTGTTTTTTGATAACATTATTGACATAGTCATCTATTGCCGTACAGCAGACAAGTCCGGTCTGTGTTCTGCCATTCATCGTCTGCTCATAGACATAAAAACACGGAACACTGTCCTGAACATATGTTCCGTCCTCTATTCTACTCCAAAGCTCATCATGAGCCTTTTTGTATACATCATCCGCATACATATCATGTCCTTCTTCGAACATTGTCTCGGGACGATCTATAGACAGAAAAGAAAGAGGCTGGCTGTTAGCAATTTCTCTTGCCTCTTTAGAATTAAATACATCATATGGAAGTGCTGCACACTTTGAAGCAAGTGACGGCTCCGGTCTATATGCTTTAAAAGGTCTGATTGTAGCCATAAAAATCCCCTTCCCATTATATGAATCCCAAAAATATTTTTTCAAACTTTCAAATACATGATGTAGGTGTCAAAAATTTCTTTTGATACCATTTAACAACAAATTTCCTTCGTTTCTACGAAAATCCTGCAATATCAAAAAAGGTGTCGCACCAAAGTTGACACGGCACCTTTTTATATAATATCAGTTTTTAGAGTTCTTTTCTAACTACTCTTACGCGAAATACTCCATCAATTGCCTGAAGCTTCTTGACAGTCTCATCTTTTATGGCATCTTCAAAATCCATGATTGTATAAGCGAATTCACCTTTGGATTTGTTGGCCATATCTGTAATATTAATTCCTTCATTACCAAATTCTCTTGTAAATTTGGTAATCATGTTAGCAACGTTCTTATGGAAGATGACTATTCTGGGTCTTACACATACGCCAAGGTTAACATCAGGGTAGTTTACGGAATTGGAAATATTACCATTCTCCAGATATTCCATCATCTCCATAACAGCCTTAATAGCACAGTTATCCTCAGACTCCTCGGTTGAAGCCCCAAGATGAGGTATAACAATACAATTATCATGCCCTGCTGTTGTAGTATTAGGAAAATCAGTTACGTACTTACGAATCTTGCCTGAATTGATTCCTGACAAAACTGCAGCTTCATCACACAAGACATCTCTTGCAAGGTTGATAAGTATAACACCTTTTTTCATATTAGCTATTGCCTTGGAATCAATCATACCTTTAGTTGATTCCATAGCAGGTACATGAATTGTAATAATATCACACTTTGAGTATATATCCTCAACATTAGTTACATGATGAACATCAGAGGACATGTTCCATGCAGCATTAACAGACAGATATGGATCATAGCCATATACATCCATTCCAAGAAGTTTTGCGGCATTGGCAACTCTTACGCCGATAGCACCAAGACCAATGATACCTAGCTTTTTGCCCATAATCTCATTGCCTGCAAATTTCTTCTTTGCTTTCTCTGTGACCTTAGAAATTTCAGGGTCGCCTGCATTGGACTTGACCCATTCAACGCCGCCAATAATATCCCGCGATGCAAGAAGCATTGCGGCAATCACAAGCTCTTTAACCCCATTGGCATTGGCTCCGGGAGTATTGAATACCACGATTCCTTTTTCGGCACACTTCTCAAGAGGAATATTATTAACTCCGGCTCCTGCTCTTGCAATGCATAAAAGGTTGTCCGAAAACTCCATATCATGCATTACAGCACTTCTGACCAAAATTCCATCTGCATCATCAACATTATCTGTAGCTACAAAATTCTCTGTAAAATTATTAAGACCAATCTTTGCAATTGGATTCAAACATTTGTATTTGTACATCATGCACTTCCCTTCCGCGACAGCCATATTATATGGCATATGCAACTAATTGATATATCTTACCCTTTATATTCTATAAATTAAGGAGAAACATATAAGAACTTTTTTAGCTGTTAGTCTTTTCAAACTGATCCATGAACTGCACAAGCTTCTCTACCCCTGCCTTTGGCATTGCATTATAGATAGATGCTCTCATGCCGCCAACTGTTCTGTGACCTTTAAGCGATACGAGACCCTGCGCTGTAGCCTCTTTGATGAACTTTTCATTGAGCTCATCAGACTGCGTTACGAACGGAACATTCATAAGGGATCTGTCTTCTTTTCTTACAGTGCCTTTGAACATTTTGGACTGGTCAAGATAATCATAGAGGATTTTGGCTTTCTCTTCATTTCTCTTCTGCATTTCAACAAGTCCGCCATTTGCCTTAAGCCATTTAAAGACAAGACCACAGATATAAATTGACCAGCAATTAGGAGTATTATACAAAGAGCCATTGTCTGCCTGCGTCTTGAACTTAAGCATTGTAGGTGTAAACGGCATTACATCATCGCGAATTAGATCTTCACGAATAATTGAAATAACAAGCCCTGCAGGACCAACATTCTTCTGAACACCGCCATAGATAATTCCATACCTTGAGATGTCTTCAGGTTCCGAAAGGAAACATGATGAAACATCAGCAACAAGGTCTTTACCTTTAGTATTAGGAAGAGTTTTAAAATGTGTGCCGTAAATGGTATTGTTCTTGCAAATGTAGACATAGTCCATATCATCAGTAATAGGCAGATCGCTGCAATCCGGAAGATACGAGAATGTCTTGTCAGCACTCGATGCAAGGCAAACCGCTTCACCATAGATGGAAGCTTCCTGACAAGCTTTTTTAGCCCACTGACCGGTAATTACATAACCGGCTTTTTTATTTTTCATCAAATTCATAGGAATGGCAGCAAATTGTTGACTGGCTCCGCCTTGGAGGAAAAGAACTTTATAGTTGTCAGGGATGTTATAAAGATCCCTAAGATCCTGCTCTGCTGTCTGAATTATCGAGTCAAAAGTTTTAGATCTATGACTCATCTCATTAACAGACATGCCACAGCCATGATAATCAAGCATTTCTTTTTGAGCTTCTAAAAGGACTTCTTCCGGAAGAACTGCCGGACCAGCTGAAAAATTGTAGACTCTTGACATTTCAACCTCCACCTGAAAAACAAATTGTACTATGACGCTTTAACTTGTGAAAACATATATTAAATACATTTTAATCTTCATAAAAAAAATGTCAATATCGCAAAATTAATTTTTATGAATTTCTAAAAATTAATTTTGCAAATTCATCTTAAATTATCACTTGTTATTTTTTAAAATGTTTTTGTATTTTCATTGTTTGAGTTATATAAAACATAGCTAAAAGAATTTATCGATTTGATCTTATTTGACTGGTATTAAATCATTTGATACAATTTCAAACGTTGAGCTTTAAAATCAATTGGATATATCAAAAAGGAGCAATTTACAAATGGCTAATATTTTCAAAGTTATGAAAGGCATATCAGAAACACTTAATTTGCCACTAGATCAGAGCAAATCTTATATAGCCGGCAATTACAATGGTTATACTATAATTATCAACAGAGTGTCTGTTAGTGGTTATTATTCAAATATAAATTTTAGTATTACAGCATTTAATCCAAGCACAAATGCAACTATAACCCCAGATAGCGTCACTAACCTAGTAGAAAATATCAACTCAAAAACCAAAAAGAAATTTGCTAATGCTTCATTAAAAAATTGCAGGTTAGATGTTACTTTTACAAATATAGGAAAAGCATCTACTCTTATTTTAAACATTTGCAATAGCATTGCTTATATTGTGCAAACATTACAGATGAATTATTTCATTCCATGTGATGAATTCTCCGGAAGAACAGAAAATGTAATGCCTGTAATAACAGCAAACGAATTTCACATAGTAGATAGCATTAGTTATAACGAGATCAATAGTCGCCTCTCTTATGAAAGTAATGTAGAAAGTAATACAAAAGAAAATTTTGCCGGTGGCATCATTGGCGGTCTTCTTGGCGCCCTTATCGGAGTTCTTTGTATAATTCTAATAGGCCAGCTTAACTACGTATCTGTAATATCCGGAATTGTCATGGGATATGCAACTTTTGCACTTTACAAAAAGTTTGCAAGAAAGATATCCTGGATTGGAATAATTATTTGCTTTGTGATTATGATACTAATGATTTATTTTGCCATGCAGATTAATTACGCTATATGGATTGTCAGATACTATAGCGACATAAACATTCTGGATGCATTTTCTGCAATTCCTGAAATCAAAGAATATTCATCTGAATTTGCAAATGAATATAACCAAGATTTAGTTTTATGCTACCTATTCAGTTTGATGGGTGCAATAATTACATTGATAGACCTATTAAGAACGCAAAAAAACAAATTCTCTTCAACTATTATTAAATAACTCAAACTTCCTACATCCTGAGCATGGCGAGCGCTTTTCTCGATGTGGGAAGTTTGGCTTTCCTGTAGTATAATTATTGCAGTACTAATTAAATAACTTAAACTTCCCACTTGCCAAACTGGCGCCAGTTTGGCAAGTGGGAAGTTTAAATTACATAATTATATGAGGGGAAATTAATGTTTGACAAAGATTCTATAATTCATAAATCCAAACACAATTTACAAAGAACACTCATCACTATCAAATGGGTAATATTTTCTTTTGTTGCAGGACTATTGCTTGGATGCGTAGGTGCAGCTTTTCATCACGGTATCAGTTTTGTAACTTCCTTAAGAATACAGCATCCATTTATATTATTTCTTTTGCCCGTTGGAGCAATACTTATCGCCCTTTTATATAAGCTCCTTGGCTATGAAAATGATGGCGGCACTAATCTGGTAATCGCATCAATCCATTCTGATAAAAGTATACCTTTTCGAATGTCTGTTCTAATCTTTATATCGACAATATTTTCCCACCTTAGCGGCGCAAGCATAGGCCGTGAAGGCGCAGCTTTACAAGTTGGGGGAAGTCTTGGATATACACTTGGCAAACTTTTTAAATTCAATGATACAGAGAAAAAAACCATGACCATGGTAGGAATGAGCGCTGTTTTTTCTGCTCTATTTGGTACACCTTTTGCAGCTTCGATTTTTTCTATGGAAGTTGTATCTGTAGGAATCATGCACTATGCTGCTCTTCTACCTTGTACAATTGCTGCTCTTAGTGCAAGATATGTTGCAAACAAGCTTGGTGCTCCGGCCCCATTTTATGAAATTAATTCTTTTTCAAACTTCAATTTTATTAGTTGCCTAAAAGTCAGTGCTCTTGCTATACTTTGCGGCTTTGTAAGTATACTTTTTTGTATAACTATTCACAAAACCGGAGAGCTATCAAAAAAAATCATCAAGAACAAATATCTAAGAGCCTTTGCCGGTGGCACTATAATGCTTATAATCACTCTCCTTCTTGGCAACCAGGATTTTAACGGCGCAGGAACTGATGTAATAAGCCGTGCCATCTCAGGGGATACTGCCTGGTACTATTTCATAATCAAAACGGTTGTAACAGCGATATGCCTCGCTGCAGGTTATAAGGGCGGCGAAATTGTACCTACATTTTATGTAGGAGCAACTTTCGGATGTCTTTTTGGGCACATAGCAGGTATATCCCCTTCTATGTGTGCTGCAATCGGAATGGGTGCCATGTTCTGTGGTGTTACCAACAGCCCTATAACTGCATTTCTTATATGTCTTGAACTTTTTGGCTTTGATGGTGCGAACTTTTTCCTCCTGGCAATTGCATTTAGCTACGTTGTCAGCGGATATTTTGGACTTTATAGTAGTCAAAAGATTGTATATTCTAAATTCAAATCCAACTTTATTAACAAGATGACTGAATAACACAAAGAAAATGCTTGTCTGTAACGACAAGCATTTTCCATATAACATACTTTTAATTGTAATCTGCAATTACGGTCTTTACACTAAAACGTCGATATTCTGTCCAACAGTGTTATAGGTGCTACCCATGCCCTTTGATCCATAACCTGTTACGCCACCGCCAAAAGACTTCGCAACTTCATTAAACATCGCATTTGTCTCTACCGGATCCATTTTCTTAGTGCTAATACGCTGAGCATTAGGATAACCAACAGGGCTTACCGGATCTACTGCACCGGCCACTTCCGAAGGCTGCAAAACTGACTGTGCATACGCAGAAGAAACCTCCGAATTATTAGAAAGGGCATAATTCAAAGGCTGAGTAAAAGAAACATTGCTATATGCACGCATTGCTCTTATAGCTCCGACTGCCATATCCAATCCCTCTTCTTAAAAAAGAAACGTTTCGCCGACTACTTTAATGATATCATATCGACATATTTTTTCAAGTAATGATAAATTGTTAACATTATATATAAAGATTTGGAACTTACAACATATTATTTTTCGTAATCTTCACCGGCTACAGAGAACTTATCTTTCTTGGTATTGTATGAGAACTCATCTGTATAGTGTTCCGAATAAAATTCTGATTCCTGAAAATCCTCTCCATAAAACATTACGTATACATCGCCATCTTCTTCCTCATAGCAATAATATGTGAATGTCTCCTTGTCACCATCATTATTGTATGTTGCTTTACCATTATTGAATGTAAATGTGATGTCATCATCGTCTTCATTAGTATACTTACCACTTGGTCCGGCTTTGTAATTCTCTGCATAGTAATAATCTTCATTATCAATGGTAAGGATCTTATTTTTCTTATCATACTTGTACTTTGATGTTGCATCATCTTCAATATCTTCTGTGGCTCTATCAATTAAATCATCAATTTTGTCTTCATCCATACCTAGATCTTCCAAATATTCGTAAGTTGAATCGGAGAATTTCAAGGTTTTAGGATCAAGAGTAATCTTATTCTTCTTAATCTTATAAGATACTGTCATTTCCATGCCAAAAGTTGAATACGTAATCTTATTGCCTTTAAATGTTAATACTGTACTTCCGTCGGTATAAGTACCCTTAAGTTTACTGCCGCCAAATACGGCTACAAGGATACAAATAACAACAATAAGTGCAACAACTCCACCGGCAATTATGCCAATCTTCTTATTATCAAGATTCTTGAAGACCTTTGCCTTTGCTACATTCGAATTCTGTCCGGCATTTTGAACTGCCTGATTCATTGAAGGTGCCTGAGATTTTGGCGCCATTACATTACCACAATTAGGACATACATTAGCCCCTTCCGGAACCTGTGTTCCACATTTTCCACAAAACATTACTTTTCCTCCATTTTGCTTAAATTTTTTGACCTTGTTTACTTTAACACAAATATAATATTATCGCAAATTCTTGATTTTCTTTGGCACTCTAGCCATAACATCGCATTCTCGCATAAAAAAAGATCATGTTCTTTTCATGATCCTTCAAAGAATTTTTTACTTCCCACATCCCGCCTTTAGCAAGCGCCATTTTCGATGTGGGAAGTTTGCGTTTTTTATACTACCTTTTTTGACACTTACCGTATTTTCAAGCAAGTTTTTTTGCAACACCTTTCCTAGTTGCGTAATAATATTTCCTACTTATTCTTCTAACAATATCGTCAGGATTTTCATTCGAATCAGCATTATATACATCAACGTTTTCCAGCTTTGTCTTATTTATTAAGTAATCAATCATATTTTCTACAGAAGCGTTTTTATTATATATTTTTAAATATGAATATCCACTATAATCATCAGATGGATAGCATAATATTTTTACTTCTGTATCAAGTTTCTCTTCCTTTATTTCTTTTACCAACTCAAGAATTCTGTCTGTCTTATCGATGCACATCATATACACTACAAGGTGATCTGTAGGTCTTGCTTTATTTAGATAATTTCTAAAAGGAGATTTGTGGAGCTTTTCATAGATATCTATCTCCGCCTTATTTATTAATTTCCTATAGTATATTAAGAGAACATCCTCGAGAATGACAGTAGTGAATACATTGAAGCCTTTTTTTATAATGAAATTCTCTATTGCTCCTGAGTGTTTAGCTGAGATTACATAAACCTTTGGATATCGATTCTCCCTTATATCATATAAAATAGCTCCATCCATAGCTATAATCGGAAGCTTAGTTTTTATATCAGGCACGGATTCCAAAAATGTAGCGGGCGTACAAAGAGAAGCAAATGTCATATTGATTCCTGATTCCAACATATTTTTTATTGCCACATTACTGTATGCCGATAACTTCTCATCTTTATTCTTCATAACCATATCAAAATCAACAACGAACAAGGTCTTTTTATCAGGAATTCTACGAATGTGAAACGAATTGATAATAAGCCCTAGAAAAATTCCTATCAGAGTGTCAAAGCTTCTGTTAACTACAAATAGATATGGATTTTCATCTGCAAGATGATTGACTACTATACTTAGAAAAACAACACAAGAAAAATATGATGCCTTCTTTTGCTTAAAAACAACTGTTGTATATATTATCGGAATGATCAAAAGCGAAATAATCAGATAATGCCAAAAGCCCTCTCCGACGCAGACCACATTCATTTTAAAAAGTATATAAGTAAGTCCATATACAGCACCTATACCTGTTCCTATTGTTCTCTGAATTGCATTTCCAAAAGAATTTTTTGTCTGATTTTGAATGCACCACAGAACTGCAAGAGCTGAATAAAACGGTGTCCCCTCCCTACCTCTTATAAGATATATCACAAAACAAAGTAGCACACCAAAAGCAGATTTGATTATTCTCATTCCAACATGAGGCATTTTACGATAATTCATAGTACCTTTGCTGTTCCTTCTATCCTGAGATTTTTAGCCATATTCCGGACAATTGTCCATCTTGCTGCTACTAACTTCCTTGATCTTGTTACTACATATTTTTCCATTTGTAGTCCTTTTTTTGATCTGTAATTTTCTAACCGTCACAGAAATTGTAAAGTTTATAACAAAATATATGACAGCAGTCATTCCAAACAAAACGAAAACATCAGATACATTTATAGCTCCTGTTCCGTTATATCGATTTGCCGCAGAAAGAATCTGCTTAGTTCTGGCCATTAATTCTATAACAGCTACATTTGCCAGAAATGAGCTGTCTTTAATGGTTGTTATTACCTGACTTAAGAGTGTAGGAATTATTGCTTTAAATGTCTGTGGAAGGACTATATACCACATAATCTGAGGCATGCTAAATCCCTGTGAATGCCCGGCCTCAACCTGTCCATGAGCCACAGAATTAAGTCCACCTCTTACTATTTCTGCGATAACTCCTGAAGTATAAAGAATCAAGGCTACTGCAGCCTTAAACATCAGCTTATTGTTTACTGAAGAGAGCCCAAACATTGCCCGATCCACAAATTTAGGACAAGGGCAAAAAACAATGCATATAAATATCCAAAACAGCAACGGAGTATTTCTAAACATTTCTATATAGCATATAGAAAGTACTTTTAATGGCATTGCTTTATGCCTGCCACAAAAGTTTCTCATAAGTGCCAGACATGTTCCTATGATCACGCTAAAGAACACTGCGACTACCGAGATTATCAGTGTAAAAAGTACACCATATAAAATGAATTGTATTATTGCCGGATTTCCAAGCATTGATAAACTTTTTCCAAGAGTACTCATATCAAACCTCCGTTGATTCCAGATTTAATGAAATCTTGTGTTCTCTCTTTTTTAATGAATTCTCCCATGTCGAAGCAATTGTCGATAAAGGAAAACAGATAATAAAAAAAATAACACCACAAACAATGTAGGCCGGAGCATATGCCCCTCCCGTATTCTCTCCTGTAACAAAGCTGTATGTCAAAGACAATAAATCTGACCCACCCACTATATACAAACAAGATGTATTTTTTATCATATTTACAATTGTGTTAGTCATTGGAGGCAAAATCACTTTAATACTTTGGGGAATAATGATATAGAACATCATCTGAACATATCCAAAACCTTGTGCCTGTGCTGCTTCAAACTGTCCCTTTGGAACCGCTTCAATGCCGGCTCTAATAACCTCTGCCATATAGGCTCCCGTGTAAATCCCGAGAGCCCAAAATCCCGTAACTATAATTCCGGGACTATGACCAGAAAATGCAAGTGCGTAGTATAAAAAGCACATCTGTAAAAGGACCGGAGTATTCTGGATCACTTCTACATACATTCTGCTGATAGTCTTAAGCAGTTTCCTCCCAGAAGTCGCCATAAGTCCGAATATTATACCAAGTATCAGAGCTATGATCAGCGCTATAACTGCTGTTTTTAAAGTATTCGCCAGCCCAAGCAGAAATGTTCCTCTATATAACCATATTTTGTTCCATGCTCTTGTAGAAAATAATCCAGACATTTACGGTCCTCCAAATTAGTTATTCAAGTCCATTCTCTTTAATAAGCGAATCAATTGTTCCATCTTCCAAAAGAGATGTTACAAGTTCTTCTGCAACTTCTGATAATCCGGAATCCTTAGTTGTAGCTATACCATATTCCTGTGGGGAGAATTCAGCATCAATGTACGATCTGCCTTCTGTCTTATAAATTGCAAGTATCGATTTGTCAACGCAAAATGCATCTACTTCTCCTGCGCTTAGTGCAGTTGAAATTGTAGGATAGTCATCATACTGCTGGAATTTAACTCCCTCAGTCCAGGTTGCAGGGTCAAATGTCTCAGGATCAAAATCTTCTCCACTGATAATTCCTTCATCTATCATTGCAGACACAAGGGACTTGGCTGAAGTAGAACCAGAGGAGACACCTACTGTTGTATCAAGAAGATTTTCAAGTGTTGTGATTTCTTTTGAATCTTCGACCAAAACACTAACATAATCTGTATAATATGGAGTTGTGAAATCCCAACTTTCTTTTCTCTCATCTGTAATTGTGAAAGTTGCAAGAACGCAATCAATATCACCTGAATCAAGAAGCTCTGTCCTAGTTGCAGCAGTTACAGCTGTAAATTCAACATCTACGCCAAGTTTTTCAGCAAGTGCTTTTGCAAGCTCGATTTCAAGACCTGAATATTCTCCTGTAAGAGGATCCTCATACCCAAAACCTATAACGGCATTCTTAACTCCGACTTTTAATACTCCCCTGTCAATAATAGCCTGCACGTCCTCTGATATTTCTTCGCTTGTAGAACTAATACTTTCGCTCTCTGAAGGTGATACACTTGCCCCTTCTTTTGCCGTTACTGACACTGCTTCTGAAGCATCTGTCGTGGTGCCGGCTGATTCTTTTGCAGCTGCTGATCCACAGGCTGTAATCATAAAGCCCATGACACCTGCCATAAATGTTGATATTATCTTCTTTTTCATAATGCTATTCCTCCTCTTTTTGTACTATGTTGGTAAGTGCGATATACTGCACAATAACCTTACTATCTTATAATTTTTCCTAAAAATTGCTTAACCCTATCGCTTTTTGGGCTTTCAAAGAAATGCTCCGGTGTTCCCTCTTCTATGATCTGGCCATCTGCCATAAATACAATTCTGTCGGCTACCTGTCGCGCAAATCCCATTTCATGCGTTACAACCACCATTGTGATGTTCTCTTTTGCAAGTTTAATCATTACATCCAACACTTCCTGTATTGTCTCAGGATCAAGAGCCGACGTCGGCTCATCAAATAAAATGATCTTGCTTTGCGAACAAAGTGCTCTTGCTATCGCAATTCTCTGTTGCTGACCACCTGAAAGCATTGCGGGATACGCATCTGCCTTATCTTTTAGTCCTACTACATCAAGAAAGTGATAAGCTAACTTTTCAGCTTCCTTCTTTGATTTGTGCTGCAGCTTCATAGGTGCCAGTGTCAGATTTTTCAAAACTGTCATATGTGGATAAAGATTAAATTGCTGAAACACCATTGATGTAGTACTTCGTATTATCTTTGTCTTGTTCTTATTATTCAGTTCATGTCCGTCTATGATTACCTTTCCACTTGATGGTGATTCCAAATAATTCATGCATCTAACCGTTGTAGATTTGCCAGATCCTGAAGGCCCTATGATAACAAGCTTCTCTCCTTCTTTTACTTCAAGATTGACATCTTTAAGAACATGTAAATCTCCAAAATACTTATTTACATTTTCAAGCTTTATCATTGCCATAAACTTATTCTGCCTTTCTTGTGATGCAACAAAAAAGCGCTCCGGTTCAAAAACCGAAACGCCCTTGTTTCAATGCACACTTTTAGAGGATATATAAAAAAGAAAAAAAGCGTTTTGACACACACCGTGTATCAAAACGCCCTTGTTTGTATACAAGTATACTGACGAGAATCACTTTTGACAATTGGATTATTTTTACAAAATAATCATCTGAATATACCAATAATATTGATAAATTCACTAAATATTCTTTGTATAATGCATACCTTTTTCTGCGGTCAACATTAAATGTTCAGTTTTGAATTTAAAATTCAAAAAGTCATGAATTTTCGCCCTTATTTAGTTTTGCCATAACTTCTTTTTCTCTATAAAATCCAAGAATAATTGCTGCAATTACACACAAAATCGCACACACAAAAGCTGCTATTCTGTATCCAAGTCCCGACTGTGTACCAATAGATGCAAGTGATGTAAAAAGAACTGCTGCAACAGCCTGACCCAGTTTCATCGAAAAAGTTCTTGCCGCAAAAAACATACCATCACGATTTTCGCCTGTAGTAATCTCATCACTCTTAGCGACATCGGCTACTATTGTCTGTGGAAGGATTCCAAGGATAGCCATTGGAACAGAAGCAATAACTATTACCAAAATGCCAAACACTAGTCCTTTATTCGTACCTGCCACTCCGGTAGAAAGCGCTGTTATAACATAAGCCACAGCAAACTGTATAAATGCATACATAATAAGATGCTTTTTCTGGAACTTACCGGCAAGCTTTGCAACAATCACATAGAAGCATACCGAAAGAAGTGTCATTCCTATATAAAGAGGTGTAAACATGCCTTCACCAAGCTTCATGAGTGATTGAATGAAATACGGAAGTCCTGTTTGGAACATTGTTATAGCAACCCAGTAAACAACATCACTTGCTATAAAGCAATCAAAATCGCGGTTTTTAAAGGTTTTGGCAAGAGACTGGAATACGTTACTCTTAACATCAATTTCGTCGTTAGTAACCTGTACCCATTCTTTTTCATCGATTGTAAAAGTAGGTACCAAAAGACATACAAGTCCGATAGCTGCAAGCACTATAAATGTAATCCTTATCGCAAGAATTCTCTCCATTCCCCCCGCAATAAGAGCTGACCAGATAAAAGAGGCTGCATATCCAAGCGCACTACCGAATATAAATGTAAAGGATATCGCCAAAGATATATCTGTGAGTTCTTTTTGATTGCCTGAAAGTTCTGCAATAAGCGAATTATAAGGTGTACAGTAAATGGTCATGAACAAATAGAAAAGGAGCATCATTACAAGAATCCATACACCATTGACAGGAGAATTGCCATCAATAGGGCACCAATAGATAAGTACACATGCAAGTGCAAAAGGAATAGCTGCCTTTTTCATAAAAGGAATCCTTCGTCCCTTTGGATTCATGCTTTTATCTGACAAATTTGCTATAAGCGGATCAGTTATAGCATCCCACAAACGACCGAATGCGAATATTCCTCCAATAATTGCGAAAACGCCGAATATAACTTTGCCCTGAGGAATAAAGAGCTTATGCCCAAGCTCTAGTTCTTCCTGTGAAGGCTGATAGAAATACACAATCCAGTTAGTAATAAGAGCCGATAATAGGCTCCATCCGAGTTGTCCGATTGCAAATAACCATATAATTTTTTTGGTCAAAGGCTTCTTCATTTTCATATCCTCCTGATTATACTTATCCTTATAACTTAATTATATTTTTAGTATAGTTAACTAATCAAGCCTTATCTTTTAGCCCCATAGCTATTTTTACAACGTTCATAGCGCCGTCATAAAGGCCTGCCTTTTTGTTATTTATTATATTATTGCACATATCTTCAAGGAAATGCTCATCATTTAGGAACATATCTATCATTTGTATAGTATGATCCATGTCACGACACTCAAGCGTACCGTCGCCAACCTCTGCAGAATGGATAGCTCCCCACATTTCATGTTTTCCAACTCTTCTTATAAACAGCTTTGGCACCGGATAGAACGCCAGTTCTGACGGTTTAGTAACAAGCACATCACAGCTCCTCATAAGGAGATTAGTCGCATATACAGCCTCAAATATATTCTCATGAAAGAACCCGTGAATTCCCGTAATCTTATTTTCAGGCAAAAGAGCTTTTGCGGCAAAATCTTCTGTATCTGCCCAATTATTCATATGCTCCTTAGAAAGTTCCTTCATTCCCGGAATTTCATTTACAAGTTCATTCCACACATTTTTATAATCGCCAACATTGACATACAAAGCGGCCTGATTATTTTTTACATAAGGAAGAAGATGCGAAATAATCCCTGCAAAAATTTCTTTTTGAGCTCCTGCCCCGCCTATTGTCAATAGGAATCTAACAGGTTCGTTATTCTTCTTTCTTTCGATTCTCTTCTGACAATCCGATTCGATATTATAAACCAGCTCATAATCAATATAATGTCCCGTATAAACAAGCGAATCATATGGCATAGGATTACAGGTCTTCTTGCCATTCATTCCATTCAAGATTCTATAGCCCTGATAAGAGTTGTGAGTCTGAATGGTATGAACGCTCCCTTGAGCCAGATGTAGCGCCATGGGCCAGTTATCCGGAATAGCATTAACAACATATTTCATTCCAGCATGAATTGCAGCCTGTGCCGGCCATACATGCGTTCCTATTACAGGTATATCTTTTGGAATATTTCTATATACCGGCGCCATAAGTTCCGCATTCTTCTGGTCGCTGCTGTTGTACGAAAGCCTTCTGAACAATTCATAATTAACAGGCTCCCACACAAGCTTATTAAATACAGGATTCTTGGACAGCCTTGATCCAAGCGAATACAGGTCATTCTGGCCGCCTATAAGCTTTGTGCATGTCGTTGTAGGAAAAGAATTAAGATCGAGCCAGTAAGGCTTATAGCCTAGAGCCCTGGCCGCTGATGCCATCGCCATAGATATGCGATAATGACCAAAGCCCATTCTGATATTTCCTACAATAATACCTTTTTGAGTGTCAAAAGAATCATCTCCCACTCCCTCTGCAACTCTGATATCAGATACTCCAAGGGATGGGCCAATATACGGATTATCAACTATTTTGACATCGTATGAGACATTCGAGTCGTCTCCGTATTTTTTCATATTTTTCTTTTTGGCCTTTAACGAACTTTTATAAGTTTTATCCGGCATCACATTACCAAATATAACTTTAGCCCTGTCTTCCATATACTCCCGCCTTTCTACATTTCTAATTCGCAATAACCTTCATAATTCTATATCAGCATAATACTGCGCTAACCAAATTATTTTTCTTATAATAAAAAGCTTTAACACTTAACGATTTTTAGATACATCAAAGTCAATCGTCTTTTCATCAAAGCCTGTGTGAATCGTAAGACTGGCTCTTCCTTCATGTCCTGTTGTTCTAACATAACATCCGCCCATGCCTCCATGAAGAGATGAAAGTAGTTGTCCGTATACTTCAATAGGACCTGATGCAGATAAACACATCGCCTCATTGGCAAAAGGCGCTACATTACCATTCTGATCAACTGCTCTAATTCTAACAGCTGCAACATCATAGGTATCAGCTTCTAAAAGCTTTGCATGGTCAACCTTGATATCAAGGCTTAGTTTTTGTGATGGTTCTTTTATAACGGTTTTGACAACTTTACCGTCTTTTATGGCTTCAAATTTGAATGCTGTGGATTTGCCGCCCCAATCACCTATATACTTATTATATAATCTTATGGCATCATCGAAATTCATATGCTTAATAGCTACAAGCTTGCCACCTTTAAGCATTGCTCTTAGTCCGATGCCTCCTATTCCATATCTTGCTGCTTTGTTCAAAAGAAACGTTATATCCTTACATTGTCGCCTATTATATGGTTCATTTTCTACAATCTGATCACCAATATAATCATCTACAAGAATAGGCCCATGTGGCAGGTTTTTATAAGGTGAATCGCTCTTTTTATATTCATGAATGAATATATCATTTTTATAAAATCTTACACTATCAGCATTAGTTATAATCCATACATCACCGCGTATGCACTCGCTATGCTCACCTATATCCATTGAGGATGACACTTCCAAAACCGGACGCTCATCCAATTGACTTTCATAAATTGCAGCGGCAAGTTTGGGATTTCTGAACATATCCATAACGCCGTGATAACATATCCTGTCACCTGAGCCAAAGTCCTTGTGCGTATTGTAATCAAACATACACCAGCCAAAAGAGCCTGCTATATCATCATACGATAAGACCTTATCAAGTACATTGGCGTGTCTTCTTGCATGCTCACATCTTCTGTCTTCTGAATCAAAGCTCTTACATGGGTACATATGACCGTTATACTCAGTTATAAGATATGCGTGCCTGTCATCATTTGTTATTCTCTTTCTGGGTGCGCAACCACTTCTTTTGCCATCATGAGAGAAATCATTATAGGTATATACATCTTCGAACAAATGGCTATGATCCTTGGCTCGTACACCTCCTGTTTGTCTGCTGTCATCAAGCTTGTGTGCTATCTCATTAGTCTTTTTATAAAAATCATCATCGTCAATAGACTCATTAATTCTGACACCCCAGAGTATTATGCTTGCATGATTTCTAAACTGAGTAATCATCTCTTCGAGATTGATACACGCCTGATGCTTCCACTGTCCATCTCCTATGTATTGCCACCCCGGAAACTCCATGAATACCAGGAGCCCTAGTTCATCGCATCTACTAATGAAATCCTGTGACTGTGGATAGTGCGAGGTACGAACACTGTTTAGAGAAAGCTCATTTCTCAATATATCAGCATCCATAGTTTGCATAGATTTTGGCATTGCATAGCCAACGTATGGATAGCTTTGATGCCTGTTAAGACCTCTTATTTTAAATTTTCTTCCATTAAGATAGAAGCCGTCCTTCTTGAATACAGCTCTCCTAAATCCGAACCTTACTTCCTCTTCATCTATCACTTCCATACCGTTTAAAAGCGTAACTTTTAAAATATACATTGCAGGATACATAACATCCCACAAAGATACAGGAAGAGTTCTAAGTTTATGCTCTTTGCAAATGGCATCTTGCGCCGCGGTACAAAGAACTGATTCTTCAAAATAGGAGTCTTTAATTGCATCATCACTTCCTTCATCAAAAGCTCCTCGTAGATGGCCTGGAATATTGTCATCACAAGAAAGGAAAGTATCAGTATGTCTTCTAATACTAAGCCTTACAAAAAGCCCTTTATCCTCTTTGGCAAGGCTAACGGACGCCTTGATTTTGGCAACAGTTTTATTAGAACAAGGGCTGTTCTCATCATATACAAATTCCGATGGAATAGAACTTCTCACGAATATATCTTTAATATAGTTATCAGGCCGAATCTTTAGAGTTACCTTTCTATAGATACCTGTATAAGTCATGTAGTCAACAACATATCCGAAAGGCGGAACATTATCATCCTCTGTTCCCGATAATAAAATCACAAGAACGTTGTCTTTATCATATCGTATATAATCGGTAATATCAGCTTCAAAGGCTGTGTAACCGCATCCATGTCTGCATACAGATTTCTGATTAACAATAACCTGTGCTACATGTGCAGCAGCTTCAAAATGTATGATAACCCTTGAACCCTTCCACTTTGGATCCGCCCTAAACACTTTACGATATCCACACTCCTTCTGATATACAGACTCGTCAAAATAGTGCAGATTCGTCACTGCTACAGTATGTGGAATACGCACATCTTCAAGATTTGAATCATCAAAAGAATCTTCGAACATATCCTGCGACGAACATGCCGAGAATTTCCAATCATCATTAAAAGCTATATCTTGTCTCAAACAATGCCTCTTTCTATTTTAGACAACTGCTCTCGCAGTTTTACATAAAGTAAGCAAATCCACTCACTTCCAAGTATGGAAAACAAGTAAAAAGCGGAAACTTATTTCTGTATATCCGTTTCCTACTTTCATTGTACTTACTTTCTTTTGAATTAACAAGAAACGAAAATGACGAATTTCGTTTCCTTTAATTGTGCAATTTTCACCGCGGTCTGGCAGATACCCATAATGACAAAACTAAAACCATTACTATCTTTTATCTTATTAACTCAACCTTGAAATTATGTTAAAAAAGCCTTCGCCATGCATTGAGAGTGCTTATATTTAGTTTTCTGAACACACAAAAAAGACCGGTGATTTCTCTCCGGTCTTAGTGAAAATCCATTTTAAAGTTCGAACGATCCTACTTCTTTGCCATTGGCAACATAATAAACTCTGTTCTCTTCCGGCTTAACATAAAGATCAATGCTCTTAAGATCTGCTGCAGCCTTACCAAGATTCTTAACCCAATAATTCTTGGCATTCTTAACAATATCATCATAAGAGATATTTTTGTCAGCATACTGAAGTTCGATCTTGGTCTTTACTGTAGCCGCCGTTTTCTTTGTAGCAGTCTTGCTTGCAGCCGGTTTTGCTGCTGTCTTCTTTGCCTGTGCCATGATTTTCCTCCTCATAGACAGCCCATTGAAAGTAAACTAGGCCCTGATTTTTTCATATTGCTTACAAAGAAAAATTTACGCTATTTTGTTAATCTTGTCAAGGCACATTATTACTTAATTTCAAAAATCACGACATTTAGATTTTGGATATTTCCAAGCTTTCGCATGTAACTATTTGCTTTCTCCCTGTCCAGAGACTGTTTACCAGGATTTCACACATCAAAAACGGCATACACAACGCGCATAAAGTGGCATACCGCCTGGTCCGTCTGCCCCCCGCGAAGCGAGTTTCGGACCCCGGAATATAAAGTTTCAGATATCATGCCCTGAATT
>ERZ842401.1161-NODE-1161-length-38536-cov-4.966035_pt1 | contig 38536 bp, 21 predicted proteins | sample MGYA00521270_ERZ842401 | MGnify/ENA primary metagenome ERZ842401 (study PRJEB31892, sample SAMEA3878208) | bioreactor metagenome | biome: Moose rumen | place: Sweden | collected 2011-10 | study: EMG produced TPA metagenomics assembly of the PRJEB12797 data set...
CACGCCCGCAGCCCATCACAGCGGTGATGAGCAAAAAAGTGAGCGATATGTAAAGAAGTTTCCTCATTAGCGATGCAAAGGTAATAAAAATTAGTGCAAGTTTAGAGCAGAACAAAATAAAAAACGAGTTTTTTCATTTTTAATGCCTCGACGCAGCCTAATTTATCCAAAAGTTGTCAGTTATCAGTTATAAATTGTCAGTTTTTGAAAACAAGACAATGCGCTTTGCGCAGTTTAGTGTTTAGAGTGCGTTGCATATAATCACTTCATTGTCTTCGATAAACGAACAACGATAACCAATAGCCTATAGCCAATAATCAATAAAGTAGTTTCTACTCGTTTCTGGTCGTTTGACTCACCCCCCCACGCAGAGATTAAACAGTCCCTATGTTTGCTTTCGAGTTTGCAAACATAGGGACTGTCTGAAATAACGAATCAGAGGAGAGATGCGCTTGAGAGAAAAGGCAAAGCCGCCTCGGCATCACGTCGGGGCGGCTTCTAGTGTTACTATATAAATAAATGTAATCTGAGACTTCAGATTAATGTTGGCATCATCATTTGATGATGGTCTTTACCGAAGTGGTAGTGCCGTCGCTGTAGCGTGTCACGATGATGTTCACGCCACGGAATGGACGGTCGCTCACCTGTCCTGCCACGTTGACATACTGGCGGCTCTCAACAGTCTTGCCGTTCTCTACAGCAATACCCTCGATGCCTGTGGTGTTGTCAACATAGATGGTGAGTTTGGCATATTGGCTCTTGCCCTTTTGGGTAGCGCCAACAATCATCACTCGGCTACTTTGGTCAACCTTGGCGTTGATGTTGAGCACTCCGTCTTCGCCAACAGCCACGTCAAGACCGTCGCTCTCGATGTCGCGCTGAGGTGCCTCGCCCAGGTCTTCAAGGGTATAGGTGACGGTAGAGCCGTCGTTCTCGATGGTGAAGATGTTCTTCAGGTCAAGCTCCCAGTTGCCCACTTTGTAGTAGAGTATCTGGTTATCGACGAAGTCGCGCTCGCAACCAAAGTCGTCCATAGCAAAGTAGGCGGCGGTGTTCAAGCCATACTGTCCCTTGTCGCTGCCGTCGATGGTGAAGCGCACCTTAGTGACCTTGCCAAGCGAACGGAGATCCATCCACTGCCAAGTGTCGAGGATGTAGCGGTCAAGGGCGTTGCTGCTGCGGTAGTCGGCGAGGTAGAAATCTACTGTGCCGGTCTGGCTGTCGCCGTTGAAACCGGTTGCGGTAACCTTGTACCAGTCGTCTTCCTCAAATGCCGAGGCAAAGCCGTCGCCCACTGCCATGCCGTTGTAGGCGTAGGCAGTGTTGCTCACATACACACCGTTGATAATGTCGCCGTCGGTGCTGTTGGTGACCTCTACAAACTGTCCCTCGGGGAATGCGATGCAGAAGTTGCTCGAGCCGTTGTGACCCTCGCCCACCGCACTGTGCCACTGGTCACTGAGCGAAGTGTAATTGGTTGCAGTCTCATTGCTGAGCGAGTAACCGTACCAGTAGTTGTAGGCTGGCCATGCGCCAGTGTTGAAGTAGTAAGAACCGCTGTAGAAGCCGTCCTCAACCATTGTCTCGGTGGTTGGGTCGTATGCCCAGTGGCTCTCCTGCTCAAGAAAGTTGTCGTCCATAGTGGCAACCACTGCGTCGCCCAGCACGCGCACGCCGGTCTTGGCGGTGACGGTCTGTCCGTCGGCACTGGTCACGGTGAGGCGGTAGCCGTAAGAATACTCGGGAGTAACAGCAAGAGTCGCCTCATTGCCCACCACTTCGTTCATCTGGTCGCGCCACTCGTAGGTGTAAGGCTCGTCGCCACCGGCAATCACAGGGGTGATAGTAGCGGACTCGCCGGCATTGATGGTGGCAGCCACCTTGTCGAGTGTGGCGGTTAGAGGTTCGATGTGTTGCAGAGTGGTGAACTCCTCAGTCTCAACCACGTCGCTCTGCTCGCCCAGTGCGCTCACTACCATCAGGTAAGCCTTGTAGGTGGTGTTGTCGGTGAGTTCTGTGAGAGCGGTGCTTACTTCGGTGTCGGCGGTGATGTCAATGCCCTCGGTCGCCAGCAGGTCATCGACTGAAACTGCCTTAGAAGCAATGCCTTCGGGGTCGTCGGCAACTTGCTCAACCACGCAGTAGAGCTTGCCGCTCACGGTCCACTTGCTCTTTATGGTGGCAGTGGTCTCGGTGATCTCGGTAACGGTGGGATAGCCCTCGGCAATCTCGGGCTTCTCAACAATTACCTCTGCAAACTCGTAGGCTCCCACCGTGGGAGTCTCGGTGTTGCGCTCCACGCCATCGGCGTCGGTGGTGATGAAGTCAACAGGCAAGCCCATGTTGAGGTTGCCGGCACTCATCAGGTGGAGGTCGCTCTCGCTCAGGAACTCGGCTTGCTCAACTATGTTGCCCGAGTTGCCATCGAGTGCGTTGAGCGCGTCAATGTCGGTGTCGGTAAGAACTGTCGCTCCATAGAATGCGTTATTGATGAATTTCGCCATTCCGCTGAAGTTGCTGTGGATGAACATCACATTGCTCGATGTCATGTTCTGGAACAGGTTGTTCTGCAAGAGTATGCCAGCATAGTTGCGTGGGTTGCGGGTTGCGGTGTAGTAGCAGTAACCGCCGTTGCCAGCCATGCGCACGGTGTTGTTGTAGAGCGAGATATAGGCGTTGTCGCCGTCAATCTCGATACCTGCGCTGCTGGTGCTTGGCGATTTGGTAATGTTCACTACGTTGTTGTAAACGAGGATGGGCTGCTCGGCAGTGCCGTAACTCTCGCCGCGCAGCTGAATGCCGCCGCTGTAGTAAGAGGTTGCGCTTGTCACCTTGTTGCCGGCGATAACCACGTTACCGTGCACGCGTGAGAGGTCAAGACCCCAGTAACCGGTCTTCATGAGGGTTGACTGGTAGATGGTGTTGTTCTCAATCACCATGTCGTCCTCGTCATAGACGTAGATACCCTTAGAACCTTCGTTCACGGTGTTGCCACGCACCACGAGACCCTTCTCACGTGTAAGTGCCACATAGTTGGTTCCACCAAGGGCAAATCCCATGTAGCCGCCCTCAAGGAGATTGTTCTCGAAGGTGCCGTAGTCGTTGTTGGTCTTATCTTCGCTGCCTGCCGAAGTCTTCACAAGGTAAATGCCGCTGTAGCCGCTGGTGACAGGTGTCGCCTTCACGTGGCAGTCGCGCAGCGTGAAGTGACGGCTGCGGTCGTAGATTTGTACCACATAGCTGTACTCACTCTCCTTGGCAGGGATAAAACTCATCTTCTCGAGAGTGACGTAAGGGGTGTTCTCGATGAATACCACGCCTTTCTTGTAAGACGAAGAGCCAGGCATGTATTCCGAGTTGCCCGAGCCTTTCACAACCACGTTGTCGCGGTTGCCGTTGAGGCTGGTGAAAGTGATGGTGTTCTGCTCGCTGGCTCCCGGAATTGCTGCGAACCAGATGTTCTCGGCATAATCGCCATCTTCCACTTGGAAGGTCACAGCGCCCTCAACACCGCCTTGCAGAGCGGCGATTGCCTCGGCAAAGCTGTGGTAGTGAGCGTTGTCGCTTGCGCCAATTATATAATTGCCCTTCAATCCGCCCTTGATGTTGCGAGAAGCAGGGTCACCAGCGATGGCGATGTCTTCGCCATTGTTCAGACTCATTGCCTGAGCGGCAACGGCGTTGCCGACTTCTGCCTCCTCGGCGATGTCGTAGGCGAGCCACAGGTAGTAGTCGCCATTGTCGGCAATCTGTAATGGCTCTTCGAGAGTCAGCACATTCTCGCCGTCGGCAACAGTGGTAGAACCAAGAAGATGCTCGGTGCTAAAGAGGTTGCTGTGCTCGGTGTAGTACAACTTGGCAGCGGCGATGTCGCTGATGCTGGTGGTGCCGCTGGTGTTGAACTTCACGCTGCCCACAGCGATAGGCTCCTTGTCGCCGCTTACCTCCAACTTGAGCTGCTGCATCACATTGTCTTGTGAGTTGCGCATCACATCGTCGGTAGTGTTGGCTACAGTAATCGACTCGATGGTGAAAGGAGTCTTCTCATGCAGACTCACCTCGATAGCCCATCCGTCGAGAGTAGAGGCGCTGTTGCCCTTGAAATCGACGGTGATAGCGCCATCCTCGGCTTTGCTTATCAAGCCGACAGGACCATTGGTGGTGCCATAGCCGGTAGTGTTGCCTAAGATGTTGTTGGCATCAACTCCCTGTCCGCTATAAATCATCATCTTGCCCGAGCCAATAGAGAATGTGCCCTTTGTGTCGAGCTGAACAGCCGAATTCTCCACGCCGGGAACGAAGATTACCACACCGCTGAGGTTTGCCGACAATTTGCCGTCGGCACCGCCGTCGTCGTAGAACATGAGCGGATTGGTGACAGTGACATAAGTGGTGTCGGGTTGCATCAAGAAGATGTATTTAACCACGCGCACACCCTCGGGGTCGCCGTTCTCAACGGTAGTGACAACGCCGTCGGCATCGGTGAGTGAGAGGAGTTTGGCATCGACTTGTGCCTCGGCTTCGGCATCGCTCTTCACGTCAACGGTTACCCAGAAGTAGTTGGCGGCCTCGGCAAGAGCTTGTTCGCCAGTGATTTCCACCTCGCTTTGAGCGGGATTTTCCACACTGCCGAATGTTACTGCGCTGGCAAAGTCGTTCTGGTTGTTATACAGAACATTAACTTTGCTTATCGAAGCCTCGCTGCCCTTGAGGTCGAGGTTTATCTTGTTGATGACCTTGGTGGTGAGGGTTCCCTCAGTGTTTACCACGAAGTCGATGAGCTGTGCATTTGAAGCGCCTGTAGATAGCTCGGCGGTGCTGGTCTGGTTGACGGTGACATCCTTAATCTCCATGTCGTGGTTCTTGAATGGAGTCACGGTAGCCATCCATCCAGCGAGAGCATAGTAGCTGCTGGTGGTCTTGGGGTTGAAACGGATTGTCAGTGAGCCGTCGGCGGCGGTAGAACGAATCTTGTGGCCTGGACCCACGTCCTGCTCGCTGTTGTCCTTGAGGTTCCACAGCAAGTTTGCGCTATTCACTTCGGTGCCGCTGTAAATCTCAAAGACGGCACGGGTGCTGTAGCTTGAGCTTGCATAATAGACGTGGAAACTCGAGAAGTCAATCTCTGCCATATAACCTGCCTCGGCAGGAGTGAAAGTAACGATATAGTCGGTGTCAACAGTCTCATACTTGCCGTTGTAGCCCTCGGTGTTGGTGAAGGTCCACGGACCGCTGATGATGTGGCTGTGCGAGCCTTGAGTGGCACGGCACACGTTATTGACGGTGCGTGTGGCACTCACTGTAGTTTCGGGTGCCTGCGTAGTCTCGCCCACAAGCACATTGTCGAGCGAGAGGGTGATTTCCTCGCCGTTCTGAGCGTTGTCGTTGAGGTCGAACACTACAGCAACATAGTTGTGACCCTCGATAAGCTCCTTCTCGCCAGTGATGGCGATGGTTGTGCCGGTAACTTCCACCTCGCCAAACGGGTTGGTGGTGGCAAACTCGTTCTTCTTTCCTAAATAATAGGCGCGTGCGCGTGCGATGTTCTTGACATCGGCAGCAGTGAGATTGATGCCTTTTAGGCTAAGCGGATTGGCGGTGTTGTCGGTCAGCACGTCGATGACGAGCATCTGCACGTTGGTGTCACCAGCCGAGACGTTCTCGGTAGATGCTGCCTCGCCAGTCACTGCGCTCAGCGTCATGTCTCCGGGCAGGAACTGGCTCACCAGTGCCTCCCAACCGCTCTTGGGATAGCCTGCGGTGCTCTTGAGATAGACGGTGATTGAGCCGTCGTCGGCAGTAGATTTCACGATTTCGGGCTCGTCGAGTAGGGTAGTGATGAGGTTTGCCTCATTCACCTCGCGGCCGTTGTAGAACTTGAACACGTCGTTGTAGCCCACGGTCGAGGTGTTGAACAAGTCGAGTTTTGTAAAGTCAATCTTTATGGCGTTGCCCTCGGTGGCGGGAACAAAGGTGATTTGTCCCTCAAAACCCTGGGTGATGTTGCCGTCCTTGCCACCGTCATCATAGAAGTTGTAAGGCACATCGCCCACGGTGATGACTTGTGGAGTAGTGGAGATGAGCGCGATAGCGGGCTTGGCAACTGCCACTGGAGTGCCGGCGGTGAACGGGGTCACACCGTCGGGCATGCCTGTGGTGGCAATCTTGGTAATCTCGATTGCCGCCTGTGCTCCAGGCACCGCGTCGCCCAAAAATTCGCCAGCGATAGAGAACTGGTTGGTGCCTTCGGTCAATGGCTGGTTGAGGCTGAATGTGTAGCCGTCGCCATCGGTTGTCACGGTGGCTTCGAGGGCGGTAGCACCCTTGAACGAGGCTTGCGAACCAGCATAGAGGCGCAGCTGCAATGGGTCGATGGCATCCTCGTTGGTTGTAGCCTTGAAGGTGATGCCGGTCACGTTGTCGGCATTCATCACGCCGGTGGCGGTAACCTGTGCAGTGGCGAAGTTGATGCCCTCGGTGGCGGTGGTGCTGGCATCCACATTGTCGTAGTTGCTCGCCGCGCCGGTCACGGTCATATCTTCGAGGGTGATACATTTCACTGTCGCCTTCCAGCCGTCAATGGCTTTGGCATAGCGGTAGAGGTAACCCACCGAGATGATGCCCGAGGCATCGGTGGCGGTGTAGGTGAGGTTCTCGTAGGTGCCGTCGAGCTTCTCTAGCACGTTGCCGCTGGGCAATGTGGAAGAAGCGTTGACGCCACTTGTTGAGGTGGCATAGCTGAACGTCCCATCGGGGTCGGGGTCGCCAGCATACACGTTCACGTAAGCAGGCCAGCTGGTGCCGTCGTTGCGCACGTCAAGGCGCTCGAAGGTGAGCTGGATAGCCATCCCCTCGGCGGGCTTGAACACGGTGAGCGACTGCGAGTTGTTGCTGCTCGACGATGAGATGCCCTGATAACCGTTCATGTCGTAGAAGGTAATCACCTCGTCGGCAGCAACCTCGATGGTCTGCTTGCCAAATTGCAGCTGATTGACAGTGCGATCGGCATGGGCTGGTAATGCCATTGCCAGCACTGCTGTCATCAGCACAAATGCTTTGGGAAGTAAACTTAGTTGCTTCATTGTTAATAAATTATGTTAATAAAAAATAGTCATTTCACTCTACTCTCGGTGAAACGACGAAACACAATGAAGCCTATTATGTGACAATGCGATACCTTGCAATGGTATGCAACAATGGCTATGGCTGCCAAGGCGACGCAATAGCTTGAAAACCTGCGATGTGTTCCTGCTCTAATTCCACGAGAGCATGAATTTCTTAACGACAACGTGGCAGGTCTTCTGGCTCATTCCCGTCGCTCGCCTTGGGGCCTTCCCACCAATATACTGGCAGTGGCCGGATTTTATGGAAAAACGACAAGCGACATGTTGTGGGGAAAATACAGCAGCGGGTTCTGCCCAGGAGTCTCACCTGTGTTCCCTTTTCAGCCACCAGTGGAGCGGGTGCTCATAGTGGCCACCACATTATCACGCTGCAAAGGTATAAACTTTTTTTGTTGTAAAAAAGGAATTGAGGGAATAAAATGAAAAATAGCCTGCCTGCCGAGAGTTTTTTGCCACCGTGCAGCTGTTATATCAAACAATAATAACAACAAGCTAACAACAAGCACAACAAATAATTTTATGTTGTTTAAGTTGTTGGAAAGTTGTGATAGTTGTTTTATATAACCTAAAAAGTTGTTTGATATAACCCGAGGCTGGAACACAAAAAGCGCCTCCACTGTGGTGGGTGGAAGCGCCTTTGATTCAGCATTCAGCATTCAGCATTCCGCATTACTTAAGTGGGCATCGTGGCTTGATTTGCTTGAAGAAGTCGTTGCCCTTGTCATCAACGAGGATGAAGGCGGGGAAGTCTTCGACCTCGATTTTCCAAATCGCCTCCATGCCGAGTTCGGGATATTCCACACACTCGATGCTCTTGATGTTGTTCTGCGCCAGGATGGCTGCTGGTCCGCCAATGCTGCCCAGGTAGAAGCCGCCATGCTTCTTGCAGGCGTCGGTAACGGCTTGCGAACGGTTGCCCTTGGCGAGCATGATGAGGCTGCCGCCGTGGTCTTGGAACTCGTCAACGTAGGGGTCCATGCGTCCTGCTGTGGTGGGACCCATCGAGCCGCATGCCATGCCGGCAGGTGTCTTGGCGGGACCTGCGTAGTAGATGGGATGGTCCTTGAGGTACTGTGGCATGCCCTCGCCGGCGTCGAGGCGCGCCTTAATCTTGGCGTGAGCAATGTCGCGGCCCACGATGATGGTGCCGTTAAGGCTCAGACGGGTGCTCACGGGATATTGGCTCAAAATCTTGCACACCTCGCTCATGGGCTGGTTGAGGTCAATCTTCACTGCATCGCCCTCGCCAGCCTCGCGCAGCTCGGCAGGAATCAGCTCGGCGGGGTTGTCGTCGAGTTTCTCAATCCAGATGCCGTCGCGGTTGATTTTTGCCTTGATGTTGCGGTCGGCACTGCAGCTCACACCCAGACCAATGGGGCAGCTGGCACCGTGGCGTGGCAAGCGCACCACACGCACGTCGTGGGCAAGGTACTTGCCGCCAAATTGTGCGCCGAGCCCAATGTTCTGCGCCTCCTCAAGCAGCTGCTTCTCAAGCTCGATGTCACGGAAGGCGCGGCCTGTCTCGTCGCCAGTGGTGGGCAGCTCATCGTAGTAGTGGGTGGAGGCGAGCTTCACGGTGAGCAGGTTCTTCTCGGCACTGGTACCGCCAATCACGATGGCGATGTGGTAAGGCGGACAAGCGGCGGTGCCCAGCGATTTCATCTTCTCCACGAGGAAGGGGATGAGGGTGCCGGGGTTTTGGATGCGGGCTTTGGTCTCTTGATAGAGGTAGGTCTTGTTGGCGCTGCCGCCACCTTTTGTAACGCACAGGAACTTGTACTCCATGCCTTCGGTGGCCTCGAGGTCGATTTGCGCGGGCAGGTTGCAGTGGGTGTTCACCTCGTCAAACATGGTGAGGGGAGCGTTTTGCGAGTAGCGCAGGTTCTCCTCGGTATAGGTCTTGAAAACACCCAGCGAGAGCGCTTCCTCGTCGCAGAAGCCGGTCCACACCTGCTGACCCTTCTCGCCGTGGATGATGGCGGTGCCGGTGTCTTGGCACAGAGGCAGCTGACCCTTCACCGAGGTCTCGGCGTTGCGCAAGAAGGTGAGTGCCACATACTTGTCGTTCTCGCTCGCCTCGGGGTCGCTGAGGATTTTAGCTACCTGCTCGTTGTGAGCACGGCGCAGCATGAACGACACGTCGCGGAAGCACGCATTGGCGAGCATCGTCAACGCCTCGGGCTCCACTTTCAGGATGGGCTTGCCCTCAAATTCACTCACGCTCACATAATCTTTGGTGAGCAGATAATACTCGGTCTTGTCTTCCCCAAGCTGAAACATGGGGGCATACTTAAACTCAGGTGTGTTAGCCATAAGAAAAAACGGTTATGTTAGTTATTTTTTATTATTTATTTCAACAATGCAAAGGTAGTGCTTTTTTAGATATAACACAAATTTTTCGTGACATGGTTTCGTGAGGCGGTGCCTCACGACCTGCCGACCGATTGTGTTCTGGCTTTGCTTCGCTTGTTTTTGCTTCGCTTGTGTGGCTTTTGTTACAATCGGTTGCGAGGTCGCAAGGCACCGCCTTGCGATAGTGATAGTGGTTTAGCGTCTTCTCTTTTTTGAGCTTTTCTTGTTCTTTTTATTCTTGGTTGCTGAGGGGGTAGTGCCTTCGGGGCGAATATATTGCGTTGATACCCATCCCTGGTCGTAGCCGCGCTCATGATAGGCGTTGACGCGCGCATAACCGTTCTTGGTGGGACCCACATACATCATCCTGGAGCCTTTATAGAGGAAAATGGGTCGCCCCTCTTTTGGACCAAAGCTGTAGGTGACAGGTTCGTAGCTCTTTCCTGGACCTATCCTGAGATATACACTGTTGCCAGTACACACATAGTATTTCTGTGCGTCCATCGCCACAAAAGCGAAGAACATCAATGAGATTAAAATAAGACGTTTCATAGCAGTTTAATTAATTAGTTATTAGATGATAATGATTATTGATGACAAAATTATGAATATAATTTTATTTTTCCAAGTAATAATCCTCAAAAAATGATTATCTTTGCACTAATCAATAACAACAAAACGAAATAATTATGGTAAAAGTAAATGATATAGTGCGCTTTCTCAATGATGTGGGAGGCGGCAAAGTGACCCGAGTGGAGGGTAAGATGGTGTATGTCGAGGATGAGGATGGCTTCGAGCGTCCCGTGCTCGAGAAGGAGGTTGTGGTGGTGGATACCGCAAAACCGCATCACACCACCTACGAGAAGCCGCTAGTGATAAAGAGCAAACTCGTGGAGCCCGACGTGCCCGAGCCAAAACCTGAGCCAAAACCAATGGAACCAGTATTTGAGACCGAGGAGGGCGAGGCGCTCAATATCGTGCTCGCCTACGAGCCTCGTGAGATTAAGCACTTGAATACCACCACGTTCTACTCAATGCTCGTCAACGACAGCAACTATTTTCTCTATTTCGTCTATATGACTCGCGGCGATGAGGACCGCGAGTGGACCACGCGCTATCACGACATCGTGGAGCCAAACACGCAGGTGCCTCTCGACGAGTTTGGGCACAACGACCTCAACTCTATGACGCACGTAGCGGTGCAGTACATCGCATTCAAACAAGGCAAGGGTTTCGCGCTCAAGAATCCCGCTTTGGTGCAGTTACGCCTTGATGTGACGAAGTTCTACAAACTTCACTGCTTCCACGAGACAGAATATTTTGACACGCCAGTGCTGCAGATGGAAATCACCCGAAATGACTTGCCCACAAAGCCGTTGCGCATCGACAGCAGCGCTCTTGAGAACGCCATGCGCGACAAGCGTCGCCGCGATGAGCGCCCACAACGCAGGCCCAAGCCAGTTCACAAGAAAAAGAAGGTTGAGACCATCGTTCAGGACTTGCACATCCATGAGCTTGTAGATAATACCGCCGGGTTCTCCAATGCCGATATGCTAAACTACCAGCTCGCCAAGTTCTGCGAGGTGATGAAAGAAAACGAGGATAAACTGGGTCAGAAAATCGTCTTCATCCACGGCAAGGGCGAGGGAGTGCTGCGCAACGCCATACTCACCGAGCTAAAGCGCAAATGGCCCGCCTGCACCGTGCAGGACGCCAGCTTCCAGGAATATGGCTTCGGAGCCACACAAGTCACCATACACAAGCATTAATGAGTTATGAGTTGTGAGTTATGAGTTTTGAGTCCTCTCCACTCTCCACTCTGTACTCTCCACTCAAAAGCTGAACTTGCGTCCTGTCCACTTGAGGATTTTTTGCTTCTTTGTGCCGTTGTCGTACCAATAAGTGACAATTATGTTCTTGCCGGTGCGTGGCAGGGTGTAAGAAATATAGGCGCCATCTTCGGTTGTTATAGCGGGTCCGAACCCCAGAACTTCATATTGGGTCATCTTCTTGGTGGCTTTGTTGTAGCGGTAGAACTGAATGCCGTCGAATTGTCCCGGGCTATACTTGCCGTTGGTGTAGCAGCCCACGTTGTAGGCAAAGAGGCAGTGCTTTCCGTCGGTCTCGTTCCAATAGCACATCTCCACCCTGCACAAGTCTTTAACAGATTCGTACTCGCTGTTGTGCTCAAACACCGCATAGCCGTTTTTGTCGTCAACGGTGAGCGTTTCGCCTTCTTTCTGTTGAGCGCCCTTGCGGTGGAGCAACCAGGCCTGCTTGACTCCGTTTCTCACCTCATCGAGGCAGCAGTCTTCGTCCTCGTCATAGACATAATCGGAGAGGTACGCCCAGGCGAAGTCGCTGATATTGGGCTTAGCGCCTTTGTATTTCACTCTGATGGCATCTTGAGCCACCATCGTCAGCGTGAGGCAGGCAAAGATGATTGCAAATGATGTTCGTTTCATATATAAGAGTTTTTATGTTATATTATTACGGCGCAAAAATACAGAAAAAGATGCAACTAAAAGAGATTAAACACAATTTTTTCTTAGTTTTATGTTGAAAAATTGTATATTTGTGACCTAAAACCCATAAAACTGCAATAATATGGTATCAGTCAAGACAATTCTGAAGCTCACAGCAAAGGCTGCTATGGTGGCTCTTGCGCTGCCTGCGGTGGCACAGAATGCCAGCGACTCAACTGGTATGGTGCGACCATCAAGTAGAAGCGAGGTGGTGACCGAGAACGAGATGAACCGCGAGCAGGTATCTACCGCGCTCGATGCCATCAACGGACGTGTGGCAGGTCTCACCATCACCCGCAGCGACAACGGCGTGGCGGCGATGAATGCGGTGCGTGTGCGAGGCACCACGTCGCTCACCGGCGGCAACGACCCGCTGATTATCATCGACGGCGTGATTGGCGATCTCACAACCCTGTCATCGATTTATCCTGCCGACATCGAGAGCTTCAACATCCTCAAGGACGCCAGCGAGACAGCACAGTATGGCTCTCGTGGCGCTGCCGGCGTAATCGAGGTGGTCACCAAGAAAGGTCGTTCGGGCAAGACCACTATCAGCTACAACGGCAGTTACGGCTTTGGCAAGGTTTTCAAGAATCTCAAGATGCTCGACGCCGCAAGATATAAAAGCGAAGTGGCGAGTCGTGGCATGATGCTCGTGGATAATGGCTTCAACACCAATTGGCAGCGAGCCATTGAGCAGACGGCGTTTCTTCAGGACCATCACATCGCCTTTTCGGGCGGAGGCAACGACAATGGCTACCGCGTGTCTTTAGGCTATGTTGACCATAATGGCGTGATTTTGCACGAGAACACGCGCAACTTCACCAGCAACATGAGCATGTATCAGAATATGTTTGACGGACTGCTAAAGATTGATGTTGGTGTGTTTGGCAGTCTGCAAAAGAACAAGACCTCTATCTACGATGTTCAGAAGACGTTTTACTCGGCGGCAGCCTTTAACCCCACCTTTGAGGCGGCACAGAATGCCAGTGGCGGCTACGACGGTTTCGCCTACAGCAACCAAATCAATCACCCAGTGGCGTTGATGGACAGCCGCACCCAGGACAATACCACGCACATCAGCACTCACGCCAAACTCACCCTGCGATTGGCGCAAGGACTCGACTTGGCGGTGTTTGGCGCCTACAGCCACACCGAGGTGGAGCGTCAGCAATATCTGCCCACATCGATTTGGGCTCATGGTCAGGCCTATCGCAGCACCGCCAAGACCGAGTCGCTGCTTGGCAACATCATCCTGACCTACGACAAATCATTAGGCTTGCATCATCTTAACGCTATGGCGCTTGCCGAGGCGCAGCGCGACACCTATAGTGGCTTCTTCACCACCACCACCAATTTCAACAACAACACCATTGGCTTCGACAATATTCAGGCTGGTGCGCTCACCTTGTGGGAAGGTACCGGCAGTTACCGCGAGAAACCGTCGCTGGTGGCTTTCATGGGGCGTGTGAGTTATGATTACGACAACCGCTACAGCCTCACCCTCACGGCGCGCACCGACGGCTCGTCGAAGTTTGGCGACAACCACAAGTGGGGGTTCTTCCCATCGGTATCGGCGGCGTGGACCATCAGCAACGAGCAGTTCTTGCGCGACACGCCGTGGCTTGATAACCTGAAGTTGAGAGCGGGGTATGGCCTTGCGGGAAATCAGGGAGGTATCGACTCCTATTCCAGCGTGCGTTACGCGCAGCCTGCCGGTGTAGCACCAGTTGGCAATGAGGCATTGGTCACCTTCGCCACTCTGCGCAACGTTAACCCCGACCTCAAGTGGGAGGTGAAACGCACCTTCAACGCCGGCATCGACGCTGCGTTCCTAGCTGGGCGGCTGTTCACCTCAATCGACTTTTACACCAGCAAGACCGTCGATATGCTTTACAACTACGGTGTGCCGGTGCCGCCATTCACTTTCAGCAGTCTGCTCGCCAACTTGGGCCAGATGCGCAACAGCGGTGTGGAGATTTCGCTTGGCGCTACTCCGTTCAAGACAAAGGACATGGAGCTTAATGTGAACATAAACTTGGCGTTCCAGCGCAATAAGCTGCTTTCGTTGAGCGGAGAATATCAGGGTTACCAAATCAATGCCGACGACTATGTGGTAATCTCAAGCCTTAACGGCGCAGGATTCCACGGCGGCGACAACAATATCGTTTATCAGATTGTGGGACAGCCTCTTGGCACCTTCTACCTGCCACATTGCACAGGGCTGAAGGCTAACGACGACGGCAGCTACACCTACGAGATTGCCGACCTCGACGGCGATGGCATCATCGACCTTGAGAACGGCAAAGACCGCCAGTTGTGCGGACAAGCCACACCAAAGGCGCTGCTCGGCACCAACTTCAGTTTCCGTTACAAGAACTTTGACGTTGTGCTGCAGATGAACGGCGCTTTTGGCCACAAAATCTACAACGGCACCTCGCTAACCTATATGAACATGAACAGTCTGCCGGGATATAACGTGCTTGCCAGCGCTCCCGATGCCAACATTGTGGACCAGACCGCCACCGACTACTGGCTCGAGAACGGCGATTACCTCAATCTCGACTATCTGACGCTTGGATGGAATGTGCCAGTGAAGAGCAAGATTATCAGTCGCTTGCGACTGTCGGTGACCATCAACAATCTTGCCACCTTCACCAGCTATAGCGGTCTCACGCCCATCATCAACAGCAACAACGTGGACAGCACTCTGGGCGTTGACGACAAGCGCACTTATCCTTTGGCGCGCAACTACACATTGGGAGTAAACATCACCTTCTAAACACAAGTAAAATGAAACGCATTATTATATATTTTTGGGCAGTGTTGATGTTGGCATGCACCTCATGTGACAAGTTTCTTGAGGAGAACCCCACCGACCGTATTCCCGATACCGAGGCCTACAACACCGAGGGAGACCTCTACCGCAATGCCGTGGCGGCACTCTATAAATATGTGGGTGGCAACAGCAACAGCCAGGGACTGCAAGGCACTGGACGAGGGGTCTATGACCTCAACACCTTCACCACCGACGAGGCAATCATGCCCACGCGCGGCGCCGATTGGTATGACGGAGGCTTTTGGCAAGACCTCTTCACCCACCAGTGGGGAACAAGCAACGGAGCCATCGACGGCACATGGGACTATCTGTTCCAAGCCATCATCAAGTGTAACGAGTCGCTTGAGCACATCGACGCCTTCCTCGCGCAGCATCCGGGCAACGACAACGTGGCAGCTTACCGCGCCGAGGTGCGGGGACTCAGGGCGATGTTCTATTTCTATGCTATGGACCTCTATGGCCGTGTGCCGGTATTCTCCAAGTCTAGCCCCGATGTCGCCGACGTGAAGCTGCAACCTCGCAGCACGACCTTCGACTTCATTCGCGGCGAACTGCTTGACGTGCTGTTGTTGCTAAGCCATGAGCGCAGCAATCGACATGGCGACTATTACGGGCGCTTTACTGGGTCTGTGGCGCTATTCCTGCTCGCAAAGTTGGCTCTTAACGCCGAGGTTTATACCCACGACAACTGGACCGATGCCTCCCGTCCCGATGGCAAGAACATCATCTGGACTATATATGGCAACAAATACAACACTTGGGAAGCCACCATTTACTTCTGCGATATGTTGAAAACCTACGGTTACACTCTCGACAATGATTTCGTCACGCCGTTTGTGGTGAACAACGAGGTTTCTTCTGAGAATATCTTCACGATACCAATGGACAAGTATCTCTACACCAATCAGTACATTTACTTGTTCCGCTCGCGCCACTACAACCATGCCGCCGCTTTAGGTCTCAACGGCGAGAACGGCTCAAGTGCGACAATCGAGGTGCTCAACACCTTTGGCTATGGCACCGACGATGAAGACCCGCGTTTCGTCATGAGCTACTATGCCGACGAGGTGTTTGACCTCAACGGCAACCCTGTGCTGCTTGATGACGGCACCCAGCTGGTCTATGAGCCGTGGAATGTGGCGCTTGACGTGAGCGGCAAGGCCTGGGAAAAGACGGCGGGAGCGAGAATGCGTAAATATGAGGTGGACCCCACCGGCACCAAAGACGGCAACCAGAGCGACAACGACATCGTGCTATTCCGCTACGCCGACGTGCTGCTGATGAAAGCCGAGGCGATGGTGCGCAACGGTGGCAACGGCGACGAGCCGCTCAACATGGTGCGTGACCGTGTGGGTGCGCCGCATCGCACAGCAACTCTTGCTAATATCCTCGATGAGCGCATGCTTGAACTTTCTTGGGAAGGCTGGCGTCGCAACGACCTAGTGCGTTATGGACTTTTCACAAGAGCCTATACCGACCGCCCACAGCTTCCTGGCGAGGCAAGCGGCTACACTACAGTATTCCCCATCCCGGGCAAAGTGCTCTCCCTCACTGGCGATAGCCAAAACCCCGGCTACTAACTATTCGTGAGCTAACAAGCTGACGAGCTGACAAGGCAATAGATAATTACTCTGCAAGTCTGCGTTAGCGCACCATTGTCTCGTCAGCTTGTTTGCTCGTTAGCTTGTCAGCTACTTTACCACCTGCAGCCAGTTGCTCTGATAGCGGGTGTTGGAGAAATGCTCTGAAAGTTCTTGAGTGGTCTTGCCGGTTCGCACCCATCCCCAAGCCCAGGTGCCCATGTCGAGGTACAGGGCTTGCTGTGCGCCGAGGGCTACCAATGCGTCGATAAACTCGTTGCAATACATCGGCTCGTCGCCTTGCAGTATGGCTAAGCTGCCGTCGCTCATCACGCAAGCGGCGCGGTAGATGATGTGCGCCTTGCGGTCGCGTATCGCCTTTGGTATGCGCTCCACCACGCCCTTGCCGTCTTCCACAATGAGGCATTGCTGGAAGAGATAGCCCTTGCCCTTGACTGCCGCCTCAATCGATGCCTCAAGAGAGGCATTGCTCTTGATGGTCGCTTTATTGTCAAGAATTAGTATATGACCTGTGGCGGTAACGTCGTCATAACCCTTGATGCGCTCGCCCGCCACCACATGGTCGCCACACACGTCCATCGTCTCGGTGTCGAGCGTGAACGCCGCCGCCACGTTGACGACGATGCTTGCGTCATCAATGCTCGGCGCGCCATTGAAATCGCTCTGCTTGTGGCTGACGAAGCGCACTTGTGCCTTCTCGCTGGGGTTCATCACCATGAGTTTGTGGCCAGCTGCCTCTACATGATTTACCGTGACCATTTCATCGCTGTTAGCAAGTAAAGACTTGGTGCCACACCCCATGAGAGCCAGGGGCATGACACCAAGCAATATCCATTTAAGTCTCATTGTGAGAATATTATCTTGAGCGCAAATAACTTGAAGCCACAGCCTGGGCTTCGTTTACTGTGCGTTGTTCTGCCATCAACGGCAGGCACATTACAAATGACAAGAGAAATAGTAGTCCTTTTTTCATTTTTTGGTTTATTATTTTAATGTGGTAATTATTAAGTGTTAAATGTAAAGTTTTAAGTGTTAAGTGGCTGCGCCAACTAACACCCAACCATTAATTTATACAAATTTTCACAAAGAATTGTCTGTAATTGTTTGACAAAAAAAAACACATCTTTGTTGAGTTTGTTTTATGATAATGTGTGTGATAATTTTTTTGCAAAATTATAAAAAATATTGATAAAACGCAAGGTGGGGAGCTTTTTTAATGCTCTGTGGTTGCAAATCACGACAAAAAATGTTACATTTGCACTTTAATTCCACCGTGAGTATTCGCTGGTGGCTGCTATTGCATTGATAATTAACTAACTAAATCAATTAATAACTAAATTCAAAACTACTATGTGGTTATTTAAATCTTCGGTAGGAAGGAAAGTGGTGATGAGTGTCACTGGTCTTTTCCTTATCCTATTCTTAACATTCCATGCGCTGATGAACGCCGTGGCAGTCTATTCGCTTGATGCTTATGAGGCTGTGTGCGAGTTTCTCGGCGCTAACTGGTATGCCCTCCTAGGCACTGCGGTGCTTGCCGCAGGTTTTGTGATTCACATCATCTACGCTTTCTGGCTCACGCTGCAAAACCGCAGCGCGCGCGGCAGCAACCGCTATGCTGTCACCGCTCGTCCCAAGAGCGTGGAGTGGGCATCACAGAACATGCTCGTGCTGGGCATCATAGTGCTGTGCTTCCTCGTGTTGCACCTCTATCAGTTCTGGTCTAAGATGCAGCTGCCAGAGATCTTGGGCGAACCTGCCGACTCGGGCTATGTTGCTCTCAAGACCACCTTCGAGCAGGTGTGGGTACTGCCAGTTTATCTGATTGGCTTCTGCGCCATCTGGTTCCACATCACCCACGGTTTCTGGAGTGCCTTCCAGTCGATAGGTGTGAACAACGACAAGTGGCTCAACCGCTGGAAATGCATAGGCTGGTGGTGGGCTACCATCGTGATGCTGCTCTTTGCCGTTTGCGCTATCGCTCTCACCGGCAAGTTTGCCTGGGGCTGGTCATGCGTGGGCGCTTGCTAAGAGAATGCTGAGTAATTAATCATTTAAAATTTTACGAAAAATGGAAGAAAACTTAAAGAACAACGTTGCTCAGCCCGCTATTGACTCTAAGATCCCCGAGGGACCTGTAGCTGAGAAATGGACTAACTATAAAGCACACCAGAAACTCGTGAACCCCGCCAACAAGCGCCGCCTCGACATCATCGTCGTGGGTACTGGCTTGGCAGGTGCCAGTGCAGCTGCTACGCTGGGTGAGATGGGCTTCAAGGTGCTGAACTTCTGCATTCAGGATTCTCCCCGCCGCGCTCACTCGATTGCCGCGCAGGGAGGTATCAATGCCGCTAAGAACTATCAGAACGACGGTGACTCGGTTTACCGCCTCTTCTACGACACCGTGAAAGGTGGCGACTATCGCGCCCGTGAGGCCAACGTTTATCGCCTTGCCGAGGTGTCGAACAATATCATCGACCAGTGCGTGGCACAGGGTGTGCCCTTCGCCCGTGAGTATGGCGGTTTGCTCGCCAACCGCTCGTTTGGTGGCGCGCAGGTGAGCCGCACATTCTATGCTAAGGGTCAGACTGGCCAGCAGCTGCTGCTGGGTGCTTACTCGTCGCTCAACCGCCAGATCGAGATGGGCAACGTCAAGAGCTACAACCGCTATGAGATGCACGACGTGGTGATTATCGATGGCCGCGCACGCGGTATCATCGCCAAGAACCTCGTCACTGGTGAGCTCGAGCGCTTTGCCGCCCATGCAGTGGTAATCGCCACCGGCGGTTATGGCAACACCTATTTCCTCTCGACCAACGCGATGGCTTGCAACGTGAGCGCAGCTATGGCTTGCTACCGCAAGGGCGCTTACTTCGCTAACCCCGCCTACGTTCAGATTCACCCCACCTGCATCCCACGCCACGGCGACAAGCAGTCGAAGCTCACCCTGATGAGTGAGTCGTTGCGTAACGACGGACGCATCTGGGTACCTAAGAATATTGAAGACGCCAAGAAGCTGCAAGCAGGACAAATCAAGGGCAGCGACATCCCCGAGGAGGAGCGTGACTACTACCTCGAGCGCCGCTATCCCGCCTTCGGTAACCTCGTTCCGCGTGACGTGGCAAGCCGCGCCGCCAAGGAGCGTTGCGACAAGGGCTACGGCGTGAACAACACCGGGCAAGCCGTGTTCCTCGACTTCAGCGAGGCGATCAACCGCCTGGGCATCGACGTGGTGCGCCAGCGCTATGGCAACCTCTTCGATATGTATGAGGAAATCACCGACGTGAATCCTGGTGAACTTGCCAACGAGATTGACGGCGTGAAGTACTACAACCCCATGATGATCTATCCCGCTATCCACTACACTATGGGTGGCATCTGGGTAGATTATGAGCTGCAGACCTCTATCAAGGGTCTCTTCGCCATTGGCGAGTGCAACTTCAGCGACCACGGCGCTAACCGCCTCGGCGCTTCGGCGCTGATGCAGGGTCTCGCCGACGGTTACTTCGTGCTGCCTTACACCATCCAGAACTACCTCAGCGACCAGATTACTGTGCCTCGCTTCTCGACCGACCTACCAGAGTTTGAGGAAGCCGAGGAGCGCGTGCAGGCCGACCTCGACCGCCTGATGGCTATCCAGGGCAAACGCTCGGTTGACTCCATCCACAAGGAGCTGGGTAACATCATGTGGGACTATGTGGGCATGGGCCGCACCAAGGAGAGCCTGGAGACAGCTCTTGAGAAAATCAAAGAGCTGCGCAAGGAATTTGAGACCAACCTCTTTGTCCCCGGCACTCAAGACGGCATGAACATCGAGCTCGACAAGGCGTTCCGCCTGCGCGACTTCATCACTATGGGTGAGCTCATTGCCTACGACGCCCTCAACCGCGAGGAGTCGTGCGGTGGACACTTCCGTGAGGAGCACCAGACCGAAGAAGGCGAAGCCAAGCGCGACGACGAGAACTTCTTCTACGTGGCTTGCTGGAAATACAACGGCGACGACACCAACGCCCCGTCATTGATTAAGGAGCCGCTCCACTACGAGGCAATCAAGGTACAAACAAGAAATTATAAGTCTTAGTTTAGTATTAGTAAACGAGTTTACAAGCTGACAAGCTGACAAGCTGACAAGGAAACAAGGCAATAGTAGATGAGCATTCTCCGATGATACCTTTTACACATAAAAAATTAAAAGTGTGGGAAAAAAGCATAGATTTCTCCACAGAGATTTATCGTGTGTCAAAGCAATTTCCACGTGATGAGCTGTATGGTATCACCTCTCAAATGAGAAGGGCTGCTATTTCTATCCCTTCAAACATTGCCGAAGGCTATGGGCGACGCTCCGAGAAAGAGAAATACCGTTTCTTGTGCTTTGCTCTTGGTTCCGCTTCTGAGATTGAGACACAGTTGATAATGTGTTTTCAGCTTGGATATATTGATGATGAAGTTTACAACGATTTAATAAACCGTTTATCCGAAATTATTAAGATGTTGTCTTCATTAGCCGATACTGTCAATGAATGCTTGAAATAACTCGTTTGAATGAAAATGAAATAATTTATTAATGAAGTAGCACGAGATAATGGGTGTGATAATGCAATTGCCTTGTTAGCTTGTTTCTCGTCTGCTTGTTAGCTAAGAGAAAATATGGAAAATAGTATAAATGTAAAACTCAAAATCTGGCGTCAGGCTAATCCTAAAGCGCAGGGGGAATTTGTGACCTATGAGTTGCAGGATATTCCTACCGATACCTCGTTCCTCGAGACGCTCGATATCCTCAATGAGCAGCTCGTTGAGAAGGGCGAGGAGCCTGTCGCTTTCGACCATGACTGCCGCGAGGGAATTTGCGGCATGTGCTCGCTATATGTCAACGGTCATCCTCATGGTCCCGCCACAGGAGCTACCACTTGCCAGCTCTATATGCGCCGTTTCCGTGACGGCGAGACCATCACCGTAGAGCCCTGGCGTTCGGCAGCATTCCCCGTTATCAAAGACTTGATGGTTGACCGCAACGCCTTCGACAAGATTCAGCAGGCTGGCGGCTACGTGAGCTTCAACACCGGCGGCGCTCAGGATGCCAACGCCATCCCCATCAGCAAGGTGGATGCCGACGAGGCAATGGACAGCGCCAGCTGCATAGGCTGCGGCGCTTGTGTGGCAGCCTGCAAGAACGGTTCGGCTATGCTCTTCGTGGCGGCTAAGGTGAGCCAGTTTGCCCTCCTGCCACAAGGCAAGGCCGAGGCTAAGAAGCGCGTGAAGGCTATGTTGGAGAAGATGGACGAACTGGGCTTTGGCAACTGCACCAACACTGGTGCCTGCGCCGCCGAGTGCCCCAAGAACATCAAGCTCAGCAACATCGCACGCCTCAACCGTGAGTACATCTGCGCAAAGAGCAGCGATTAACACCCACGACAATTCCTGAAATATCAAGTCATCCATGTCAACTGCATGGGTGACTTGTTTTTTATAGCAAGCCCCCTCGAGATGCTTTTTTAATTTTCTAAAGTTACTAATTGACTTAGTCGCAGTTATATAAAACAACAATCACAACCAAATAACAACGAAAACAACAATTTTTTTTCTTCGGTCTTGAAATAATGATGTTATTAGTGTTGTTACCCATGTTGTTTAAGTTGTTTGATATAACGCTCGGATATGGAGAACCCAGCAGAGCGTCACATCGCCTTTTTATGCGGTTTTTTGGCATCTTTATTGAAATTTGTTGTATAATTAATTGAATTTTACAATATTTGCGTCCAATTCCGAGAAAACACGAGAGAAACACATACTTTTTTATTAATTCAATTTAGCAAAAATGAGAAAAATTCTAACCTTTTTATTGCTCCTGACTTTTGCAGTGACAGCATGGGCAGGAGAAAAAACCATCACCATCTCACGTAACGATGTGGATTGGGAAAGCGCCAACACCGTCTATAATATCAGCAAGGGTGGTGTACAGTTGGTAATGTCGGGTGGTATGAACAACCCCAACTTCCTGCTTATGAAGCAGCAAACAACAATGACCATAAAGTCGGCAAACTTCAACATCAAGAAGATTATTTTCCATTGTCTAGATAATACTAATGTTGCAAATGGCGATGAGACATTCTACAATGGTCCACAAACTATGGACGTTCAATACAGTCAAACTCATAGTGAGTATGCAGGTATATACAAAGCTCCATATAACAGCAATAGTTATGATGGTTGGTGGAGAGCGCAAATTCCTAGTGGCACTTATACCGATAGCGACGGAAAAGTTCACACAAGCTATTCTGATGGACTACCCGCAGGATATGAGTTGATGTTTGAAAACGGTCCACGTCCCATTCGATTCGCTCAAATTGACATCGTAATAGAGCAGGAAGTGGGAGACATTTATGAACTGGTGACAGATAATGATGAAGTTGTTGCTGGACAGAATTATATCCTCGTCAACCGCAAAACTGCTACCGACACCGAGGGGCGTGCCTTCAGTGTAAACCAATACAACAACTCCACTAGTGGAAACTTCCTTTCAACGCCTGTAGAATTGCTATAAAATGGTCGTTTCGTCAAAGCTACCGGAGATGTGCTTATTATGAAGCTCGAGTCTTCGGATGATACGAATTATCCTTTCTGTATAACAGCTGTAGGAGGATATCTACGCACTGAAACGCAAATTTACGGCAACTCAACCACTCTTGAGAGCTACCGCATTAGTCGCACAACAACGAAACCCTCTAATACAGCATATTGTAACACCAAAATTAGCATCAACACTACTGGCATACAGACTAACTGGGGCTACTTTGCGCAAATTGGTTTCCAACAATGGGGATTCAACAAGCGCATCTATCACTATAATAGCTATAACCAATTCCGCACGTTCAACACGAGTTGGGCAAGTACAGAGAATCGTGTTTACCTCTACAAACCAGCCGATAAATATGAGGTGACTACCGAGGTACAACCTGATGACAGTTACGGCAGTATCTCGCTGCGCGATGGTATTTTGGTGGAAAACGGCCATAACTACTCTCAAAAGATGGATACCGTTCAATTCCTTGTTACCGCTGCCGACGGATATAAGGTTAAGAACATTACTATCAATAAATTAAACACCACTAGCGGAGATGCCACTGTTGATATTTTGAGCAACACTACCACCACCAGCGGCACACTTTACAACTTCGTGATGCCAGGCAATGACGTTCACATCATTGTTGAATTTGAGGAGGTGACCTATCATGATATAAATATTGTTGTTAAGCCAAGCTCGCTTTGCGGCAATGTGTTTATCACCGAGGGATATGTGGTTCAAAATGACCAAGTGAAATCTTATGATGGTCAGAATGTGGTGTTTAACGTGACACCAAACCCCATCAACCCAGCCGATGAGAGTGAAGGTTATTATGAGCTTTCATACGTTACTATAACCGACAATGTTACTGGTGTCGAAACAACTCTCGTTCCTGACGCTCAGGGCAACTACACCTTCACCATGCCCGACAATGAAGTAACAATTACTGCCTATTTCTACGATAACACCAAGTCGCCATTGTGGCTGCTGGGTACTGCCAATGGCAATGAGACTTGGCACACCTACGGTCCACGTTTCAACTATGACGACGAGACCGATGAGTATTACATTGATGTATATTTCAAGGGTACAGGCGACTACGCCAGCCAGGAAGGTGAAGCCTTTGGTCGCTTCAGCGTGACTTGGAAAATTGACATGAATGACGTCTGGGCCAATATCAATGGTCAAAACTTGCGAGGAGTGCCAGGTGAGGCCGATTATTTGGTAAATGAGAATTCCGAGAATGTTTACTTGTGGTATGGCAGCGACTACGAGAACAACGCCTTTAAGATTCCTGCCGGCATCTACCGCATCTATGTGGGCACTACTGCAAGTCAAAACAAGGGCAACCTTAACGAGAACCAGCTGAAAATAGAGAAATATACCCCCACCCTCACCTTCAATCCTGCTGGTGGTGCTGATGCCGCAAGTGCTGTTGAGGTTCCACAAAACCAGTTAGTTTCTCTCGTTGGTGACCTTTACACCAAGGTTAAGGGCATCAACCCCGATGAGGCCGACGCTAACTTCATGTACAAGGCCACCAAGACTGTTGCCGGCGATGCCACTACCGAGACCGAGAACGCCACCACCGCCACCAGCACTATATCTGTTCTCGATGTGGTGAACGAGGGCGAGACCGTTACTCAACTCGATGGCTGGAACTATCTCGGCTGGATTGTTGCCAGCAACACAGCTTACTACAAAGTTACCGAGACTCCTCTTCATTGGATTGAGGAATTTGGCGAGAAGGATAAGACCTACACCGTGAGCGACCGTCTGCAGGGCGTGTATGCTCAAGGCTCAAGCCTGTGGTGTAAAGACCTGGGCGACATCTCAATTGTGAAGACCGAGCCAACATCTACTACACAGGTTGACTACTTGATGAACGACAACCACTGCAAGCGCGAAGGCGGTTGGGACCAGAGCAACTGGGTAGAGCTAGACTTCTCAGACTTCGGCGCAGATGGCATTAGCAAAGCAAGTGCCTTAGTGAATCATTACATCAAGGCGAAGACTGTTACCGGTGTGTATAGCGATGACGTTAACTACACCATCAAGCTCACCGCAGAACCCGAGGCCGATGGTGATGCAAGCTATGTGCCAAACACTTACTGCACAGCAAACTTCCTTGAAGGCAACCTGATGCTCAACGATGGCGACACAGGTCCTGCCGTAACAAAAGATGGCACCACCACCTATTATTATTTCTTGAACCCCAAGATTCAAGAGTACGCCATCATCACTTACGCTATGTGGGATAAGGATAAACAGATTATGGTGATTCCCGATAATAACCCATTTAATGGCGCCGCTTGCATAGGGCGTTGGGATTTGAACGAGTTTGACAATCAGCTGGAGAATCTGGATGCTGCTTTTGATGCTTCCGAGACTTGCGACAACCAGTATGAGTTCCATATCATCGTTCAGCGCACGTCAAAAGCCTATGGCACTCCACACAGTAGCGCCAGACTCGCTACTGTGCCATCGCTCAATACAACCCAGACTGCCTCGGATGTTCTCCGCACTCAGCCCCTTGACTTGAAAGCAAGCAGCCCGCTGCCTACCGCTATCAATGGTGTGATAAGCAATGCTCAGGTAGTAGGTGTAGAGTATGTCAACCTCGCAGGTATGCGCAGCAGCAAGCCCTGGCAAGGTGTGAACATAATTGTGACCCGCTACAGCGACGGCTCAACCACTACCACCAAGGTTGTGAAGTAACAAATGGTTTAGCGCACAATAGTGCTGCTTCTGTAAAATACGTGCTCCTCGCATTTCTGTGGGGAGCACGTATTGCATTTACATGGCATTATCACATCAATAAAAGTTCTCTATGGGTTCTCTGTAGTGCGGTTTTGCCGTCGAGCAATCTATTTTGCCATCCATTTTTTCTCTGCGTGAAAAAAACTTGCTGTAGTTAACTGACTACTAAAAACTTTTTTGTAACTTTGCACGATTTTTCAAAAACAGGATGCTTTCTTGTCCTCTTGTTTTCTTGTCCTCATGTCCTCTAAAGAAAGATATTATTTATAAGAAAGATATTATTATAAAACCATATTAATATGAAACGATTATTTACTTCTCTCATTATCACCGTGATGGCAGTGGTTGCCTGGGCGCAGCCCACAGCGGTGAAGAACCGTGCGTTCTTTGAGGGCATCAGCTACAGCTGGCCCTTTAACGCCCCAACTACTGCGCAGCAGAGCAGCAATCTGGGGCAGGTGGCTACCGACCCCGACCAGATTATCGCCATGCTGCGAGAAATCTACACTAACCGCAACATCCCCGGCAACTACGCCCGAGGATACTCCGCCCTGGGTTCCCCCGAGGGCACCTGGACCAATGGGGTAGCCACCGGCACCTACCCCGTGGCCTATTCCGCGATTGGAACGATAGGCAAGGACACTAATGCCAACATTGGTTATCTCAACACTTATGGGTGGGACATGGACGGCGTCGTTTATAAAAAAGCGTCGTCGGGCACAGTTTCTTTTACATCAAGCAACGACCGCACCAGGGCTTCTTATGTGAGGAAGAGCGGTATTACATTAAATATGTATCAATTATATGGGTATTCAAATTCTGCATATTACTTTAATGGCGGTACAAGCAATGACATCGTAGTGGAAGCCGAAACCGACAAGGTGATTACAAGTATCAAATTTACATTTGTTTCGGGTTACAGCACCATCACAAGCAGTACCGCCACTGGAGGTAGCGGTTCTTATTCCTCGGGAACATGGACTGGCTCGGCACAGAAAGTGACCTTTAAGCATTCAAGTCAAGTGCGTTTGACACAAGTGGATGTCACCTATGAGTCGGCAGGTCCAATCACCGACTTCACTGGCACTTCTGAGACTGTAACCTATATTCCTGGCACAGATTTGGGAAACAATGTGGTATCAAGTTCCAGCACTGGCACCAAGTCAATCAAGGGAGGCTTTTATGTGGATTACATAAGTGGTGGTTTCGGCTCAAGTCAATCAACTTATTATCAAGCCGCTTATGGCTATGATGCACGATTTTACACTTACGATGGTTACACGATAACCAACACGAATTTCACCTTTCTCTCTAGTTATGGTACCGGTGCCGCAAATGATGGCAGTAGGCTTCAGTACATTAAATATTTGAATGGTGATGGTACCTATGTCACCATTACCAAAACGTCATCGCCATCGTTTGCCGATTTAATCGCATCGGGCGACTTGGTTTTCTCTAATGATGGCTTGTTTATGACTTGGAACATTCCCACCAAGAAGTTGATTGTAAGGCCTAGCGGCACCAACAACCTGCGTTTTTCTAAGATTGAGGCCACCTATAAATATGATGGTCCTAATATCAATTATCTTGCCCCCGACACTTATGTGCCCAACGAGGAAGGCAATACTGTGCTATTGGTGGAAATGAAAGATGGAGTCACCGTGTCGAAGCTTATCTCCGGTGGACTCGCCGTGGCTAATAGCAGTGGAGTATTTGACTACTACACCATCACCGACTATGCATCGCTGCGTGCCGTGGTTGATGCCACTATCAAGAGTGTGCGCGTGCTCACCGATGCTAAACGTGTGGGTAGCGAGGAGACTGCTGGCACCTTGTTTAAGATTGATGCCGACAAGCTCAACCGCTTCTATCTGCTCGGCAAGGGTCAGTTGCGTTGGTTCAACAATGACTATTCTGCCAACGATGTCAATGCCACAACTGCTCCACGCAGTCTGAGCCAAGATGCCGAGAACCAGCCCTATTGGAACGGTTCGGGCTACTTCGACCAGAGTGTAGAGGCACTTTTCAGCCACATGTTTGAGCAGTTCAGTCCATCAATGGCTACTGGTGGCACGGCACTTAACGATGTTTACCGTCTTTTGGTTAATGGCGACAGCTTCGGCGTGGTTCACGACTGCATCGATGTGATGAGTGCCGAGGGCACTGGGCATGAGTTCAACATGTATGGCAAAGCTTCTATCAGCGATGACTGCCAAGACGTGCGTGACATGATGTTCTTTGTGCCAGATTACCGTATGCTCGTATTCACCAATACAGAGGATGCCAGCAAGTCGCGCGACTCTAACAAAGCCCAAAAGTATATCTATTACAACCCCGACCATGCTCCCACAATCGGTCTCTATGTCATCAAGCTTGACGAGATTACCGAGGACAAGGCTGTGAAGGTTGATGGCGAGGATGCCTACGATATCACTCTCACATGGACATCAAACCTGCTCGACTTCCTGCCTGGCGAGAACGGTGTTTACACACTCTATCGAGTGACCAACGTGAACGGTGTTGAGACCTACACTCCTGTCACTGATGGTTCTGGTAATCCTGTTACCATCACCGCCAACACTCAAGCCGGTCTCACCTATACCGACCGTGTAGCTCAGTTGCCTAACGAGGGTCAGACCATTACTTACGCAGTGCGTGGACAAGACACCGACGGTTTCCTGAGTTTGCAGATGTCGAACAAGGAGAGCGTGTATATCCCTGGCATCGACGTTAGCGAGGATTTGAACCTCAAGCTCACTGCCGACTACTACAGCCGCTTCGACCCACAAGAGGAGAAGAACAACTACTCTAACCTTGTGACTATGGGTAAAGTGGTATCGAACATCACCGGCGAGGAGTTGCAGCAAGGCACTCTCACCTTCACACGCAGTTATACCGATGCCACTGGCGACCACAGCGACCCCATAGCCGTGGGTACAGTGACCAGTATGGCCAACGGCAACGGAACGATGACTGTAGTGATGCAGAACCAGAACTTCTTCAAGTTTGGCTACAACAGCAACGGCACCGCAAGTGCCGAGGCTCCCAATCCCACCTTCACCGCTGCGTTCACCTACGATGCCAACGGCGTGCAATTCACCGGCGACGGCATCAAGTTCTACGACAACTTCTCGGCTTCGGTGGCTGATAACGCCCACCCAAGCAAATATACCTATCAAGTGAATTTCGTCTTTGGCGACAAGTTTGCCAACAGCAACACTATGGACATCTACGTCCACAAGACCCAGCTCGTTATGGATCCAGAGGGTACACGCAGCGTCACCGCCGACCAAATCGCCAGCGACGACGAGAAGATTGACCGCGCTCTGCCTGCAAACGGTCCTATTGAGTTTGGCATCGACGTGAAGTACAGCAGCAAGAGCGAGATTTTGCGCTATGACGCTTACCGCTGGCTCACCACCGCCGACCGCTATATCATCGAGCCAAGCAGTGACCCGAGCGATGAGCAGGATGTGGCTCCCAACGGCATCGCCGGCAACCAGGGCACCTACTACACCACCGCCATGAACGCTGTGGCTGGTGAGAATGTGCCGGTGACCGAGGGTCAAACCGCTCAGGCACTGTTCAGCGACCCATATCCCGTTGCTAACGTTGGCTCTTACATCTACGCTCCCGTGGTTGAGACATTCGCACCCAACGAGGATCGCAGCGACTACAACACCTACGGCGCGCCATTGCAGCAGGCAGCTACCGGCAAGATTGCTGTTAGCGTTATGACTCCAACAGAGGATTATCCATTCATGAGCGAGTACTCTTGGGAGGAGGCCAACGGCGACCAATATGCTTACTACAACATCTATCTGCAAGTTGACCAAAGCAATATTCCTACTGGCTATAGCATTTACAAGGTGCGCGCTTGGCGCAAGGTTGACCCAAGTCTGCTGGGTGAGGAATTCAGCAAGTATTACTACCGCATGGGCATTAACGGCGAGTGTCTCTACGAGGAACTCGATGGTGTTGAGCTGAGTGAGGGCGACCTTCTGGGTACTGGCACTGTTAATGGTCAATTGAAATGCACCTTCGGCGCCCGCAAGCTGCGCACCGACGAAGATGAGGATGGCGTGATTGACGAGCTCCCGACAGAGTTTGTGGTGCGCATCTATTTCACTCCAACCGTCAGCACCCCTGCCGGTGCTCCCATGCTCAAGAGCGAAGGCGATGCTAACTACTATGTGATTGAGGGTACCACCGACCGCACTTTCAACTGGCAGGAAGGCATTGTCACCGGCGTGGCAAGACTCACTACCGGCGGCGAGGTTCAGAGCGTGACCTACTACAACGTGGCAGGTGCCGCCAGCAGCCGTCCCTGGCAAGGTGTGAACATCGTGGTCACCCGCTACAGCGACGGAACCAGCACCACCACTAAGGTTGTGAAGTAAGCTCATTTGAGATTTATTAGATTATTTACAATGCGGCATCCTCTTAACAGGGTGTGCCGCATTGATTTGCTCATTCTAAAAAAATTCGTAACTTTGCCATCACATGTTACCTGTTTTCCGCAATAGACACCTGAAGAGCGCGCGCAATTTTGCGTCGAAGACGCTGGATGGGTCGAAGACCCGACTTCAATAGAAAGACCATGCAAGAGGGTCTCCTGACTTCGTCTTTGCATACCCAAAAATTCGTCAGTGAATAGTTTTGCTATTCGCTGATGTCTTTTCATGGGCATGGTTTTTGTGAATGTCCTGCCGCTCTCTGGCAGTCGGAACACGATTGTGGTGACGGTTTTGGGTTCAGTGGCAAAAAGCTTCTCCGAAGCATTCAGCGTCTTCGACGCTCGTTAGCTCATCAACATTAAACACAGGTTTTTGCAGGTGCCCCATAAAATAGTGGAATTAAGAAATCTTGGAAAAGTGTCATAAATTCATTTAAAATATCTTGGAAAAGTGTATTAAATGTCGATTAAAAACCTTGGAAAAGTGTTATTTTTGTTAGTTTTTTTTGGATAATTCGCCTGAATGTCATATCTTTGCGGTGATAACAATGAAATGGATGATTTTTAAGCCACAAATATATGCTTAGACGTAAAATAGAGGATCAGATACGAGAGTTCTTCACCAACGAATCTCGAGCATTATTAGTGACAGGTGCTCGTCAAGTTGGTAAGACTTATATTATTCGTAAGGTGGCGAGAGAATGTTTTGACAATGTGGTGGAAATCAACTTTATAGAGCAGCCAAATGCCATATCGTTGTTCTCGGGCCACAATGGAGCCAAAGACCTGTTGATGCGTTTGTCAGCATTTGTTCACAAACCTTTAATTCCTGGTAAGACTTTAATATTCTTTGATGAGATACAAGAATGTGAAGAAATCACCACTGCGATAAAATTCCTAGTTGATGATGGCAGTTATCGCTATGCGATGAGTGGTTCATTACTTGGAGTTGAACTTCAAGATGTGCGTAGTGTCCCTGTTGGTTACCTTGATGAGTATGAGATGTTTCCTCTTGACCTTATGGAGTTTTTTGAAGCCATAGGGATTCCACGGACTATCATAGATAGCTTAAGAGAATGTTTCGATGCGAGAAAAGAAGTGGACCCGTTCATCCACAAGCGCATGCTTGAGGCAGTGCAACTTTATTTGATTGTTGGCGGAATGCCTGCTGCAGTACAAAGGTATGTGGATACTAATAATCTGCGTGACGTGTTGAACATTCATCGCAGCATTATTAGAACCTATAAGCGCGACATAACAAAACGTGATTCGGAGCACAAGCTCCGCATACAAGAGATTTATGATTTGGTGCCATCAGAGTTGAATGTGGCCAATAAGCGCTTTATTCTTAAGGAACTACATGCTAAGGCGCGATATGCGAGATATGACAGTGGCTTCATGTGGCTAAAGGATGCAGGAGTGGTTATTCCCACTTACAATATTGAATCACCAGAAATGCCACTTCTTCTGAATAAACAACACAACTTGTTTAAGTTGTTCATGAATGACGTGGGATTGTTGACTTCAATGTATGGATCCAGTGTGCGTCAACAGCTACTCACTAACTACATTCATATCAACTGGGGCGCTATACATGAAAATATGGTTGCACAAGAACTGGTGGCGCATGGTTATACTGTAGATAATAGCCTTTTTTATTTCAATAGCAAAAAACAGGGAGAACTCGATTTTGTGATAGAACACAATGGGCAGGTGCTTCCCATCGAGGTGAAGTCAGGTAAAGACTATGAGCGTCACAATGCATTGTCGGGGGTTATGAAGAACGTGGACTATAATATACCTCTATCTATTGTGTTTTGTCAAGGAAATGTGAGAGTTAAAGATTCTATTATATATTTGCCGATTTACATGGCAATGTTTCTCGAACATGAACGCGACGAGGACTTTTTTTATAAGTTTGACCCACCTAAATTATAACAAATATTATGGACTTGACACTGATTAAAGGTATAGCGTTTGACGTTGATGGCGTGCTGTCGCCGAGCACCATCCCCATGGGAGTGGACGGGATGCCATGCCGCATGCTCAACATCAAGGACGGATATGCCATTCAACTGGCGGTGAAGAAAGGTTTGAAGATCGCCATCATCAGCGGCGGACGCTCTGAGGCGGTGGAGCTGCGCTATCGCAGTCTGGGAGTGGAGGATATATATATGGGCGCCGCTTTCAAGCTGCCGCTCTTTGAGCGGTGGCTCAAAGAGCGTGGTCTCGATGCCGGCGAGGTGATTTTTGTGGGTGACGACATCCCCGACATCCACACCATGCGGGCGACAGGGCTCTCGGTAGCCCCCGCCGATGCCGCTCGGCAGGTGAAGGAAATAGCCGGCTATATCTCGCCTTGCGACGGCGGTCACGGCGTGGCGCGCGACATTATCGAGCAAGTCCTCGCCGCCCAAGGGCTGTGGATGGACGACGAGCACGCGTTTGGATGGTAAGCCTTCAATGCATAATGCACAATTCATAATGCACAATTATTTTAATGCACAATTTTTAATCTAGAATCTCTAGAACTTCTAGAATTTCTAGATAATCTAAAATAAATCACAATTTTGCTTTTAGAAAAATTAAAACAATACAATGTAATTCTCGCTAGCAATTCGCCTCGCAGGAGAGAACTGCTGGCTGATTTGGGAATAGATTTCCAAGTGAGAACTATGAGCGACATCGTCGAGAATTATCCGCCCGGGCTGCCGGTGATGGAGATTGCCGAGTATCTCTCGCGCAAGAAGGCTCATGCCTATAATAGTGAGATGAACTTTGGCGAGATCGTCATCACTGCCGATACGGTGGTGATACTCGGCGACGAGGTGCTGGGTAAGCCCAAAGATGCCGATGACGCGCGGCACATGCTCCGCGAACTCTCAGGAAAGGTTCACAAAGTGGTTACTGGAGTGACGATTATCACTCCCACCGATATGCGCTCCTTCAGTGTGGTGACCGATGTGGAGTTTGCTCCTCTTAGCGATGAGGACATCAATTACTATGTTGATAACTACCGCCCACTCGACAAGGCGGGTGCCTACGGCATCCAGGAATGGATAGGCTGCATGGGCGTGCGAAGCATTAGCGGCAGTTTCTATAACGTGATGGGTCTGCCGCTGCATCGCCTTTACAACGAGTTGGACAACTTGCTCAAGGATTGACAGCATGAGGAGAAATATCGGCACTTGCCACGAACTAATGGTGGCGATTGAGGAACTGGGCTTCCTGCCATTGCTCGATGGGGGAGTGGTGGGGTTCAGCGCCGAGGAGATGGTGGACCCCGAATGCCGATATGTGGCAACCGAAGACGGCTGGGACTGGCCGCTGTGGAAATGGAAAGGTCCCATCATTACCGAAGGCAACTGCGTATATGGCAAGTTCTTTAACGGCAAGGCAGGCTTCGTGAGCAAGCAATGGTGGTCCCACTGGTGCAATTGGCGACGAAGCACGAAGACCGAGCTAGCCCCCGGCTCGATAGAAGAGACCATTCTGCTCACCTTGCAGGAACACGGTAGCCTTATCACGCGCGAACTGCGTGCCTTATGCGGTTTTACAGGTGCTAAGATGCGCAGCCGCTTCGATTCCTACGTCACCCGCCTGCAGATGCAATGCCGCATCGTCACCGAGGACTTCGTCTATCCCCGCGACCGTCACGGCAGGGAATACGGCTGGGGCTGGTCGCTGCTCACCACACCTGAGCGACTGCTGGGCAAGGAGATGTGCCAGAGCGACAACACGCCCCAAGAGTCTCGTGCCCTCATCGCAAAGCACCTGCGCCGCATCCTCCCCACCGCCACCGAAGATCAAATCACCCACCTGATAGGATAAAAATGAACTAATTGGGGATGGTTCTCTTTTAGTTCATTTTTTTGGGGATGTATGGAGCCGAACGGAATGTAAGGTGGTGTGTAGAAAAAAGGAGCGCAAGCTAAACGCTCGCGCTCCCTGACCAACTTGAGTTGATATACTCTCCTAATTATTTTGCTGGAAGACAGTGGTTTATTTTACGGCTTTCTCGGTGGTGCGTGAGCCGTCGCTGTAGGTCTTCACAACGATGTTCATTCCCTTGAAGGGGACATCGCTCTCCATGCCGGCAACGTTGTAGTAGCGCACGCTGCTTACTGTCTTCACGCCTTCTACAGCAGTGATTGCTGTCATATTGGTGGCATTGACAGTCACGCTAGCTTTCACACTTGGGTTGCTTGCCGAGGTGGCGGTGATAATTGCCTGTGCGGCACCCGCCTTAGTGTCATCAACCGCTGTGATTTTGCCGTTCTCGTCAACAGTTATCACACTTTCGTCGCTCGACGACCAGATGATGGCGGCGTTAGCGGCATTCTCGGGAAGCAAAGTGGCGACAAGCTCCATGCTCTTGCCCTTCTCGAGGTTAATCTCGCTGCTGCCCTCGATGCTGATGCTCTGCACCGCACCCACAGGCACTTGGTAGGCGCTCTGTCCCCACACAAACGATGCGCTGCTGAACGTCACGTCACTATTGTAGAACGAGATTGCCTCATTCTTGTTGCCAAAGCGGTTCATCACATACACCTTGGTGCCGTCGGTGACGAGCGACTGTCCGTCGCATGAGCCAAGCGCCAGCTGCACGTTGTCGTCGCTCTCAAGAGTCTCTTGGTTGAACTTGTAGAGAATCATCTCCGAGCCAAAGCTTGCCGATGGGGTGAGACCGCGCTCAATGGCATAGAAATTGCCGTCGGTACCCTCATATCCGCCGAAGAAGCCATGCTGCATCTGCATCTTGCCGGTGGCGAGAACAGTGGCGGCGGTGGCGTTGCCGTTGCTGCGGTCGAATTGCACAAGCCACGACTGGCGCGCCTTGTTGGCAGGAGTGTTGGTATAGTTTGTGCCGTTGATGTCAATGCCATATTTTGCTGTTCCCATCAGGTAGATGTGGTCGCCAGCAACGGTAATAGTGGGCATTTGCCATGCCGAGCCGCTAACGGTAGATTCATAGAACTGTAGCCAGCCCACGTTGAGGTCGGTGTCGAGTTCGGCAAGCGCCCAGCTGCTGTTGATGGTTGTAGGTGTCACAGCTTTCCCGCCTAAAGAGAACTCTGTGCCAGCGATGCCAGTAACCCATGCCGACATATAGAGCTTGTTGCCCACCACCTTGATGCCGCGCACGCTTTCCTGGGTTGCCTCGCCCTCGCTCACGAGGTGCTTGACATAGTTGCCTTCTTGGTCAAACTTGATGACAAACATATTGCCCACTGTGCTTTGAGCGTTACCGTTCCAGCTTGCCACATTGTGAGGCTCGATAGTCACGTCGCCTATGGTGAGAGCTGCGCACATGAGACCGCCAACATAGATATTGCCTGAGTTGTCAACATCGAGAGCATAAGTTTTGATGCCCTGACCAATGTTGCGGCTGGTCTGACTCCAACTGGGATAAGTGGCCTCGTCGGCAGTGGCGCCGACCTCGATCTCACGCATCCACTCGATTCCGCCCTGGGCGTTGATTTTGATGAGGCAGCTACGGTAGCTGCGCTCATCTACTGTCCAGTCAATAGTGTGGCTCACACTTTGGGCATCATCGATGGTGATGTTCTCGCCAAGATGTCCCTCGGAGTGACGCAGATTTACCAATGCCACCACGCCGCCGTCGGCAGTGGCAGCTACCCAGTTCTCATTCACTCCTGCTTCGCCGTTGGTCTGTGCCACAGTCCATTGCAGCTCGCCGTCGGCACCTAGCTTCATGATTACGAGACCCTGGTTTGCGCTATTGCCGCTATAGGCGATGCCTGGAGCGACATTTACGGCGTTGGTGCCATCGGTGAGCACCGTCATTTGTTCAGTGCTGGTTGCACCAATGTTTCCAACCACATAAAGTGCGCCATCCTGCGCGAGCACCATGTGGTTGCCCTGCGAGGTGAGCGCCTGCTCATCTTGAGTGTTTTTTACAAACTTTGCCCACAGCGTCTGTGTGTCGGCAAGAGATTGCGCTGTTGCCAGCATCGATGCCGATGCCAGCACAGCAGCTGCTAAAAGAGTAAATTTCTTCATAAAAACCTTTGTTTAAAATTATTATTATTGGTTATCGTTTATCGTTTTAGCTGACGAGCGAACGAGCTGACGAGCAAACGAGACAAGTGTAATGTTGCAACTACAACCATTGCCTTGTCAGCTTGTTCCTTGTCAGCTTGTCAGCTTGTCAGCTCAATTGCCTTGTCAGTTTGTCTGCTAGTCAGCTTGTTAGCTACCATTTCCTAAAAGTATATTATAAACTGCTGTGATGTCGCTTGAGGTGATCACTCCGTCGCCAGTTTGGTCGCCATTAACGAGGTGTGACTCGTCGTTGCTCAGCAGGTAGTCGTAGAGTGCAGTGACATCGGCACTGGTCACGACACCGTCGCCGTTAACGTCGCCAGTGATGGCGGCAGCGAACTCTTTTACCTCAAACGGCAGATTGAAGGCTGCCAGCGGCATGGCAAACGACGAGAAATAGCCTTGCTCATTCTTGGGTATGGGCGAGGTGCGGAGGTCGCTGTTGATGTACTCAAAATCTTGGTAGTAGCCGCACACGTTGCCGTCGTCATCATAGTCCTCCAGCACCTTGCCGCGGCTCATGGTGTAGAGGCTGGCGCCTGTGGCGAGGCAAGTGATGGCGGTGGGCTGTGACCCGCCTTTTATAAGGTGGTACATGGCTCCTGGCTGCAGGTCATCGGTGCTTAGCGATGCCAGATACACCGTCTGCTGCCCTTGGTTGTAGCCAAAGACATACAGGCTGTCGTTCTGCGCCTCAAAGCAGCCGGGCCAGCCATTGATGGCAGTGTTTGGGACCTCAGTGCCTCGCACGCTGATGGTGGGAAACGCCGCCATGCTTGTGGTTCCGGCTTGCCAAGAACCATCGACGGCGTCAAACTTTATCACAAATCCCTCTCTCGACGCATTTTGCGTGGCAAGGGTGCCTCCCATGCCGTTGTCGAGGGTGAAGTTTCCCATTCCGTTGAGAATGATGCTGCCCGCCAGCACCTGCAGGTCGTTCCATTGCATGATGCTTGTCTTGTTCTTGTTGGTGACACTGCCTCTGTAAAATCTCGACCACTGGGGCTGCAGCAGCTTGTTGAGGCTGGCGAGCAGGATGCTCTGGTTGCCGTCGGGGGTGCTGTAGGTGTCGCTGCCCACAGTGATGTAGTCGGTGGCGGTGACGCCCTTCACAAAGCTCGATAGCACTATGTTGTCGCCGTTCCATGCGAGCTTGGTCATCGACTCGGCACCGCAATGCCCTTGCGTTGTGAAAGCGTCGGTGATGTAGCCGCTATTGTCAAACTTCGCCACAAACAGGTCGCCACGGGTTTCCTGGGTGTCGCCGTTCCATCCACTGGTGTTGTGAGGAGTGAGCGTCAGTGCCGAGCCATCGGCGCGATAGAGACTCATGGGGTTGGAATACTGCCCTGCCACATAGCAGTTGCCGCTGGCATCGGCTATGATGTCTTCGATTGAGATAGCGTCGAAAGTGCCTTTGGCGTAGTTGCCTGTAGCACTAGGCTGTGCGGCAGTGCTCACGTCGATGGGACGCAGCCATTGCAGGGAGCCATTAGCATCGATTTTCATCAATAGACCTCGGTAATATCGGCTGGCATCCTCACTCTCGAGTTGCCAGGCAAGAGTAGTGGTGCCACCGGCAGCATCGGTGATGAGGATGTCGCTGGTGCGCATGTTGTCGGTGTGACGCACCTTGACGGCAACGTAGATACCACCGTCGGCAGCCGTTGCCACGCGACCGTCGCTAAACTCTCCGCTGGTGGAGTAAACCACCCATTTGAAGTTGCCGTCACGGTCAGTTTTTACCACATTAATATTATTATTGTAGCTAGCCCCCTCGTAGGGCGCGCCAGTACAAATCTTCTCGCCGCCATAGTAAACCGAGAGAGTGGGGTCGCTGAACTCTTTGGGGAAGCCGCTGTCGCCAGAGCCTTGTGTGGTGCCCGAGAGCATAACATAATAGATTGCGTCGCCGGTGAAAGCCATGTCGCTGCCCATAGTGGGAGGACACGCCTCAAAGAGGTGCGCCCAGCTGGTGGTGATATTCCCGTTTTGCGCAGTGGCAGCAGTCACCGCTAGGGTAATCATCAATGACAAGTATATTTTTCTCATAATAAACAGTGTTGTTAATCGACTGCAAAATTACAGCCTCTCACACCTGTGGGCAATCGCTATAAATGGTGCTTTTCTACATTAAAAGTAGTGTTTTTTGGGTATTGTGGGTGCATCATAGCGGCAGTAATTTTGCAACACATTTTATAGGTGGGTTCTATAAATTAAGAAAAAGTAATAATATGTGTTGGCTGTATTT
>ERZ842401.1162-NODE-1162-length-38523-cov-7.992721_pt1 | contig 38523 bp, 33 predicted proteins | sample MGYA00521270_ERZ842401 | MGnify/ENA primary metagenome ERZ842401 (study PRJEB31892, sample SAMEA3878208) | bioreactor metagenome | biome: Moose rumen | place: Sweden | collected 2011-10 | study: EMG produced TPA metagenomics assembly of the PRJEB12797 data set...
CCCTGTCGAATATGGCGGGCGATATGCAAGACGCCGTCGGGCAATTCAAATTCTAAACCCTAAATTATCTTGTCGCCTGCCGGGCGACGTTTTTTTTTGCCGCGTGTGATAAAATCATTCCGAAAAATTTTCGCCAAATCAAAGGAGGCAGATTGAATGATACCGTGGAAAAGGAAATCGCCCGACGCCGAGGAAAAGGCTAAAGAAGCACTCAAGGCGTCGGAGCCGCCCAAGGAGCCGCCGATTGAATTTTTCCCCGAAGAACCGCGCTACTCGTTCGAGGAAATAATCCTGCCGCAGTCGGTCAAGGACAAAATCCTCGACGTTGCCAACTACGCGGAAAACAGCAAGAAAGTTTTCGAGGAGTGGGGCTTGCAGACGGTCTATAAGCAGTCGCGGCAAATCGGCATAAATCTTTACGGCGCACCCGGCACCGGCAAAACCATGGCAGCGCACGCCATTGCCAAGCACCTCGGCAGGAAAATCCTAATCGTCAACTACGCCGACATCGAATCCAAGTACGTCGGCGAGACGCCCAAAAATATCCGCAAGGCGTTTGAGGCGGCTAAGGCGTCGAACAGTATCCTGTTCTTCGACGAGGCGGACGCTATCCTTAGCAAGCGCGTTACCAACATGACAAGCGCGAACGACGTAAGCGTCAACCAGACCCGCTCCGTTATGCTCATGCTCATGAACGATTATCAGGACTTCGTGATTTTCGCGACGAATTTTATTTCCAACTTCGACCCCGCGTTTATGCGCAGAATCTCAACACATATTGAGTTCAAACTCCCCGACCTCGATTGCCGCAAGAAACTTTGGCGTCATTATATCCTGCCGACCATGCCCAACAATATCGACATCGACGAACTTGCCGAGAAATACGACGGTATCAGCGGCTCCGACATTGCCAACGCGGTATTGATGGCGGCGTTCAAGGCGGCGCGTCAAAATGCCGAGCTGGTTGATAAAAGTTTGGTCGCCGAGGCGATTGAAAGCACTTTGGCGAGCCGCGAGGCTAACAGCGGCATGAAGGTCACCGTCCGCAAAGCCACGCCCGAAGAGGTCAAGGAGATTATGGCTGAGCAACAAAAGGAGGGCTTTACAAAATGATTCCGTATATTTTGGTGGGGGGCGCGGTTCTTGCCGCCGGTATTTTGCTCAGCGATTCGGATGAATCGGACAGGGAAGACTTTACGGAAGATAATGTGCGCAAGGTGCCCGAAAGAGACGTTCCCGCCGACATTCGCAGGCAGGCAAAAAAGAATTCGAGACGGTCTTAAAGACACTTGCAAACAAAAAGGAGGATTGTGTAAAATGACGCATGTGTTGATGCCCGAATTCGAGCTTACCAACGAAATTCGCGAAAGACTTAATGAAACTCAAATTCGCGAAAATACCAATGAAACCCTCGACCCGTTTGAAGGTCGTCGCATTTCGGCAAAGGAAGTGCCCGCCGACATTCGCAGGCAGGCGCGGAAGGATAGGAAAGTCAAATAAATTTTTAAGGAGTGATTGTATGTTACCTGCTTGGATACTTGCATTGTTAATCGGCGGTGCGCTGGTCGTCGCCTATTGGGACGAAATTGTTGACTGGGCAACCAAATTTTTCAACGCGTTCAAAGAGTGGTTTGCCGCTCATTTCCCGCGCCTTACCCACTACGTCAAAGTTTTCATTGAGAAGCTCCGGGGCGACCGCGCTACCGTGAAATGCAATTCCTATTATCAAGAGAACGAAGATTGGTTCGTCAAAGAGGGCGTGAAACAAATTTCCGCGAGCGAAGTGCCCGCCGATATTCTTGCTCAAGCCAAAGCGACGAAAGATAAAGCAGATATTACGTTGCCGATGTTGGGGCGGACGATGTGATTTTTCGGAGGTGACAGACCTTGAGCGATAAAACGAGTATCGGCGACGCGTTTCGCAAAATCTTTGAGGATTTGGTGCTGGTAACCTTAGAGGACTTTCAGCGCGTTTGCAGCCGAATGGTTTACAAAACCATCTTTGAAGCGGAAAGTACCGGCGAGCGCAAATACGTCGGCGGCGAATTGGTCTTCGAGTGCGTCGACGATAAAAATTTCACGTGCAGTTACGCTCTGTATTTTCAAGATAGCGCGGGCAATTTTTTCAAGGAGTCGGCCAAGACGGGCAACCTCAAACTTTCCACGTTGGCGACGGATTTCCGCGAGGAGATTATCGCCAATAAAATCCTCAAGTTTGAAATACCCGCCCCCGACGACGAAGCGCGTGCTCAATACGAATTTGAAGAAAGCAACCGGAAATAAATCTGCGCGGCTTTAAAATTTTTCCCGACTTCGGTCGGATTTTTTTTTGTGATTTGCAACGATACCTGCTATAATCGGCGCGGCATAAGCTAAACAAAACCAAAGGAGGCATTTTTGCTGATGGAAAATTCTGCGTTGTCAATGCTGCCGCCGATAATCACGATAATCCTCGCGCTGTTGACGAAGGAAGTTTACATGTCGCTGATAATCGGAATATTTTCGGGCGCATTGCTGTTCACGGGCGGCAACTTTTTGGAGTCAATCGTGACGCTGTTCGGGATAATGGAGGCGAAAGTCGGCGGCAACGTCAATATTTTGGTCTTCCTGGTTATCCTTGGAATATTGGTGGCGGCGATAAGCAAGTCGGGCGCAACACGCGCTTACGGCGAATGGGCGCGTTCTGTTATATCGGGCAAACGCTCCGCCCTCGGATTGACGGCTTTTCTGGGCATGTTGATTTTTATCGACGACTATTTTAACTGCCTGACCGTCGGCACGATTATGCGCCCCGTCACCGATAAGTTTAAAATCGCCCGCGCCAAGCTCGCCTACATAATCGACGCGACGGCGGCTCCGATTTGCATTATCGCGCCCGTATCCAGTTGGGCGGCGGCTGTCGGTTCTTCACTGCCCGAAGGCGCGGACATTGACGGCTTCGCGCTCTTTATCGAGACGATACCTTTCAACCTCTACGCTATCCTCACGATGATTTTCATGGCGTTTATAATTTTGACGGGCAGAGACTTCGCAACCATGGGCGCGACCGTCCGCAAGAATAATGCGCACTTTGAAATTCCCGCCGAATACAAGGACAACGCCGCCGAGGAACAAGTCAAGGGCGGCAACGGCAGAATTTTCGACCTCGTGCTCCCGCTGATTGTGCTTATCGCCGCGTGTATTTACGGCATGTTGTACACCGGCGGCTTCAACGACGGCGCAAGCATTTCCGACGCCTTCGCCGATTGCGACGCCTCCAAAGGCTTGGTTATAGGCTCGTTCTGCGCGTTCGTGTTTACCGCTTTGCTTTACCTGCCGCGCCGCGTCGTCAGCTTTACAAACTTCTGCGAATGCTTCGGGCAAGGCTTCAAGGCTATGGTGCCCGCGATTTTTATCCTCTGCCTCGCCTGGACGCTGTCGGGCATTTGCGGCGAAGATTATCTTAACCTCGGCGGCTACGTCGGCAACATCGTCCACGAAAACGCCTCGCTCGCCGTGTTCCTGCCAATGATTTTCTTCCTCGTGGCGATTGGGCTTGCCTTCGCGACCGGTACCAGTTGGGGAACGTTCGGCATTTTGATTCCCATTGCCGTCGCCGTGATTCACTTGACGCCCGAAACTTACAATATGCTGGTGCTTTGCGTGGCGGCTATCCTGTCGGGCGCGGTCGGCGGAGATCACGCCTCGCCCATTTCCGATACCACCATCCTTGCCTCGGCGGGCGCACAATGTCATCATATCGACCACGTTTCCACGCAGGTTCCCTACGTCTTGACGGTTTCGGCGTGCTGTGTAGTCGGCTACCTCGTTGACGGCTTTACGCAAAACGGCTGGTTCGGTCTCGGAGCCGCCATTGCCTGCCTTGCCGTCGTGATGATTATCGTCCGCGCCAGAGTCCCCGCCTCTGACGTTTAATAATTAGGGATTAGGAACTAGGAATTAGGAATTAGGAATTAGGAACTAGGAACTAGTCCCTGAATCCTGAATCCTGATTCCTGATTCCTGATTCCTACCCCAACGGAGTGATACCATGATTGAACATCGCAAGATTCTCGACGACCTGTTTAACGCTTGCATGATTATCGGGCGCGGCAATTACGTCACGGTTTTCGACGTTAAGGGCAAAGTGACGCGCTTCAGCCCCGCCGTCGCGGAAATGTTCGACTTGCCCGGCGAATACATTCCCACCGCCGACATTGAGTGGGGCAACTACGTGCACCCCGAAGACGCCCTTAAATATACGCGGACAATGAAAGCCCTCCTCAGCGGCGAATCGGCGGGCTACGACTTGACGTATCGCACGCGCCTCAAGGACGGCTCCTATACTGTCTTGCGCTATATCGGCTCGACGATTTTTGACGACGACGGCAAGCCCGACATTATCTGCGGCGTGATTATCAACGAGGGCTTGACCGAGAGCATCGACTCAATTACGCTCCTGCGCAACCAATATGGTTTTTTCCGCGACCTGGTTGCCGCCGGCGAGCTTAAACGTAATTGCGTGGCGGTGTTGTGCGGTATCAATCGCATGAACGACATAAACGCCGAGCACGGCTACGCGTTCGGCAACAGCGTCTTGCAACAGGCGGGTTGGCTCCTCCAAGAGGCGGTCGGGCAGGACGGCACCGTCTACCGCATGAACGGCGCGAAGTTCGCTTTCCTTACCGAGAGCCTTTCACCTGAAGAGGTTGCCGTAAGATATGAAAAACTCCGTCGAGCCGCGCAGTCGGGTTTGCCCGTCGAGAACGTTCGCCAAGTCCTGTCGATTAACGGCGGCATGACAACCTTTGCGGGCGGGGCTTATGACGAGCGCACAATCTTTGCGAGCCTGAACTTTGCCTACAACGAATCGAAGTACTATCACAACGGCAAGCTGGTCAACTACAACGGCGCGATTGGCATGAATACGCATGAATCGTTGGAGTTGCTGGCGGAGGTGCGCGATTGCATTTTATTGGACTGCGAAAATTTTTCCCTGCGCTATCAGCCCGTGTTCGACGCCAAAACCGAGCAGCTTGTTTCAATGGAGGCGTTGTTGTGTTGGCGGAGCAAACGTTTCGGCGACGTACCGCCGTCGGCTTATGTGCCGGTGATTGAACGCGATTATCTGTTCGAGGAGCTGGGCTATTGGATATTGCGTCGGGCAATGGAAGACGGGCGCAAGCTTTTGCAAATGAAACCCGACATGATGTTGAACGTGAACATATCGCCCGCGCAGATTGTGGACGATTTCCTGTTCGAGGAGGTCGAAAAGATTTCAAAGTCGGTGGGTTTCCCGCTTAAGAATCTTTGCTTCGAGCTGACGCAGAGTTGTCGCTTGATTGAGCCTGACATATTGCGTCGAATCGTCCGCGCCCTCAAGCGCAAGGGAATTCTCTGCCTGATTGACGACTTCGGCAGCGGCGTGGCGTCGATTGACTTTTTGCGCGACCTCACGCCCGATTTTATCAAGCTGGAGCGCGATTACATCTTGCACATAAAGGACAGACCGGGCAACTTGCAAATCGTTCAGCACCTGTCGAAGTTGGCGGTGGATTTGGGCACGCGGGTTTGTTTGAAGGGCATAGAGGACGCGGAGATATTGGCGGCGACGCGGAGTTTGCCGATAACGAACGTGCAGGGCAACTACTATTCCGAGGCGATAACGCTCGACGAAATTATCAAGCGGTTTGTGTAAAAAAATTGGCGACGAACTTGTAAGAGTCCGCCGCCGTTTTTTATTCTCTAATTCCTAATTCCTAATTCCTAATCCCTAACTGTCAAGCACTGCCCACTCGTGCGTGAAGTAGAAATTTTTGCTGTCGGGGAGCTTGCCCCAATTTTCAATGACGCGAGCCAGGGCGCGAGTAACGTCGTGATGTCCGTCGGTATTGGTCAGCAGGACGAGGAATTGATTGGAGCCGTTCTGCGAAACAATATCGCCGCGCCGAAAGGTATCGTGCAGACATTCGATAAAATGTTCGCCCGCCTGTTTGAGCGGAACTTTTTCGCCGTCGGCGGTGCGCTTGAGCGCGAGGAGCACAATGCAAATCGTCTTGCCGTAACCTGCGCGGGTGCGCTTGATAAAGCGGTAAATGATACGGAAACTCTCGAAGGGAATAACGTATGCGCCCGGCTCCTTGTTGCGTTCGGCAAGAATCATCTCAATCTGCGCGAGGGTGGCGACAGTCTCGACGTTTTCTTCGGGGGCGTCCTCGTTGAAAATGTTATAGCCGTGCTTGCCGTTCTGCTTGACGATGTAGAGGGCTTTGTCCGCCTTTTTGTACAGCTCGACAAAATCGGTACCGGCTTGCGGAACCAATACGCAACCGATAGACGCGCCCAGCGGAATGTTCATATCCTCGCCCATCAATTTTTTGGCAGCCTCGGTGATTTTTTCGTTAATGAACTGCGTTTTGGCGGCAATGGCGGCTTCTTCGTGGACGCCGTGACAAAAGGCAACAAATTCGTCGCCGCCCATACGCCCGATTAAATCGGAGGAGTGCATGGTAGCGCGGAGAATGTCGGCGAAGGCAATAAGAATTTTATCGCCCATGGCGTGCCCGTGAATGTCGTTGACGAGCTTAAAGCTGTCCAGGTCAATCATCATAAGCGAGCCGTGCGACTTCTTGCAAATTTTTTTAAGCTCCTCCTCGGAAGAGCCTTTATTGAACAGCCCCGTAAGGGCGTCGGTCGTGGAGGTTTTGGTCAGGTCTTGAATTTCGTCGACGGTGCGCAGGATATTGGCGACGCGGCGCAGGAGCACGTCGGGCTGAAAGGGCTTGTGAATAAAATCCATTGCGCCGTTATCGAAGCCCTTGCTTTCGACGTCCTCGCTCTTATCCGCCGTCATGAACATGAACGGGATTTTTTTATGGAATTCGTTTTGCAAGGAGATTTGGAATTCGTAACCGGTCATGCCGGGCATACGAAAATCGGACAGCACCATATCGGGCTTTTCCTTGCGATAGACCTCCATTGCCTCCTTAGCCGACGCCGCGCAAAAGGTTTCGTATTGTCCCTCCAGCATGAACGCGGTCATCTCACGCAGGACGTCCACATCGTCAACTATTAAAATTTTTTTCATTGCGAGCACCTCCTGCGATTGACGTGTTTTAAGCCTCGCGGTCGACGGCAAGGGCTATGTCTATGCGGTTGCCGCCCACTTCCATTTCCACGTTAAGATAATGCGTATCGCTGATTTTAATGGTGTGGTCTTCCTCGATTATCAATTCGGGCGTGGTTATGTCCACGTCAACGCCCATTTTGGAAAAGCCCATTGCGGCGTGCGCCGTCAACATGTTTGACATTTCGCGAAGGGCACTTTGCGCCATCTCATTAAATTTGGTGACCGGCACCCCGAACATCATTGTTGACGCTATGTATCGCGCCGTGTCCGCCGTCATGTTGTAAATTACTTTTCCATGCATTTGCCGCGTAAAGCCGACCGTAAGCGTTACCCCGTTGCTTATGACGTTTCTGTCTTGCAAGTAAACTCTCAGCCGTCTGGGCATAGGGAAACCCATTTGCGGCATAACATCCATGAATGCATCTATTATCGGGTTTACCAGTTTTGCATCCACTTTACCATTCTCCCTTCGCTGTGTTTTTTATGTGAAGCCGTGATTTCTAATCCGTAAAAATCTCTCGTTAAAATTCTATGCCTTCGCAACTTTTACCTGCCGCGTTGCCAAAATTATTTTTCGCGGCGGAGTTGCCCCCCTTTTTATAAAGCGTGGGTTCGCGGAAAATTTATCCTCGGCGCGGCTCCTCATGCTGATTAAGTTTAATCTTAAGTTTTACATTTAGGATCTACTTTTTCTTTGTGGTGCCAAAGAAAAAGTAGCAAAAAGAAAGGCACTTTATCCCGCAAAAAAACATCCGTGTTTTTGTTGCGGGCGGCGCACGTCCATGTGCGCCGGGTTGCGGTTACCATTAACTTGGAAAGGAGTTGCGGCGCGGCTCGCCCGTTATTCTTGCCAAAAACTGCCGCCTCTGCTAAGCTTACGCAAAATCTAAAGGAGGTCACTTCATGCTAAAATTCTTAATCGCTCTGCTAATCTTGACGAGTTCCGCGCAGGCTCACGCCGAAAAAATCTTGTTCATACCTCACGACGACAGACCCGTCTCCTTCCGTCAGCCCGCCGAAGTCGTTTCTATGCTCGGCTACGAAATTATTTCGCCCAATCCCGAACTCCTTACCGAACCCGACCTGCTTTGGGCTTGGCTTAACGACAATGCCGCCTCAGCCGATGCCGCCGTCCTTTCCACCGACGCTTTGCTTTACGGCGGACTGATTCCCTCCCGCTCGCACCAAATCGACGCCGACATTCTGAACGCTCGCGTCCAAAATTTTAAAGCCCTCCGCGATAATAATCCGAAGCTCCAAATCTACGCGTTCGGCTCGCTTATGAGGACGCCGCAATTCGGCACGCCCGGCGACCGCGAAGAACCCGACTACTACGGCGAACACGGCGTGAATATTTTTCAGCTCACCGCGCTCCTCGATAAGCAGGAAACCGATACCCTCAAGCCTTGGGAAAAACTTCAGCTCGAATCGCTCCAAAATATGATTCCCGACGAAATTCTCGACGACTACTTTGCCCGCCGCCTTAAAAATCTTTCCGCCACCGTAAATCTTTTGGACTTCGCCGCCGACGGCACTATCGACTATTTTATTATCGGGCGCGACGATAATTCCGAACTCAGCCAAACTCACCGCGAAAATCGCCAACTGCTCGCCTACATGGAATATATCCCCAAGACCAAGGCGCAATCGCTCGCCGGTATTGACGAATACGCCATGCTGTTGCTTACTCGCGCCGTCAACGACCTGCGCGGCGAAAGCCCCGGCGTCAATGTCCAATTCAATCGCGGCAGGGGCAAGCGCACCGTCCCCGCCTACTCCGACGAGCAAATCGGCAATTCCATTCTCGACGAGATTTTAATCGCGGGCGCGAAGTTCACCGACAAGCCCGACCGCGCCGATTTTATCTTAATGGTAAACACCGACCCCAAGGGCAACACCTATCATTTCCATAACGCCTTCCCGCCGCAAGGTTTGACCGAAAGTCAGCAAAAATATTTCGCTCGCAACGCCGAGGACTTCACCGCGCAGATTGAGGACGCTCTGAATAAAAATTTGCCCGTCGGCGTCGCCGATATTGTTGTCGCCAACGGCTCCGATAACTTTCTTATGGCTCAACTCCGCGATAAAAATTTGCTGTTCAAGTTGCAGAGCTACGCCGGCTGGAATACCGCGACCAATTCGACGGGCTTCGCGCTCGGTGCCGGCATTTTGGCAAAAAAAATGAGCCGCTCCGCCAAGAATCGGCTCCTTGCCACGCGCTACCTTGATGATTGGGGCTTTCAAGCCAACGTTCGCTCCCAAATCGCCGAGGAGCTTTCGCGGCGTCCCGACGGCTTGCAGATTTATCTGGATTTCGGCGAATACGAGGCGGCGGTCGTCGAACGCGAAAATCAGTTAATGCACGCCTTTGCCGATGAAAATTTGCCGCTGTGGAAGGATTTTACCGTGTCGAATCCGTGGCGGCGTATGTTTGAGTGCGACGTTAATTTTGAGTAGCGTAAACGGCTTGCCCGATACAAAGCCCGCCGTCGTTGGGCGGAATCAGCTCGTGACGCAAAACCGTCAGCCCGCGCCGCCGCAACTTATCTGACGTCAGCGAACTAAGCAACGAATTCTGGAAGACGCCGCCGCTCAATGCCACAGTCTTAAGCCCTGCGCGGAGGCTCAAGTCTTCGGCAACCTGCGCGGTGTACTCGGCTAAGCCCGCGTGAAAAAATCGCGCCAAGTCGCAAACGTCCTCGCCGTCAAGACGCGAAATTTGCCGCTGTGGAAGGATTTTACCGTATCCAATCCGTGGCGGCGTATGTTTGAGTGCGACGTTAATTTTGAGTAGCGTAAACGGCTTGCCCGATACAAAGCCCGCCGTCGTTGGGCGGAATCAGCTCGTGACGCAAAACCGTCAGCCCGCGCCGCCGCAACTTATCTGACGTCAGCGAACTAAGCAACGAATTCTGGAAGACGCCGCCGCTCAATGCCACAGTCTTAAGCCCTGCGCGGAGGCTCAAGTCTTCGGCAACCTGCGCGGTGTACTCGGCTAAGCCCGCGTGAAAAAATCGCGCCAAGTCGCAAACGTCCTCGCCGTCAAGACGCCGCCTTAAAAGCTCGTTGAACAATTCCGTTGTCGACGCGAAACCTGCGCGGAAACTTTTGGTCGAACGCTCAGCCGCCGCTTGAAGTCGCATAGCTGCCTCGCCCTCGTAAGTCGACACTTTGCAGACGCCCAAAATCGCCGACGCCGCGTCAAATAATCTGCCCGCGCTCGTCGAAGTGACGCAGTTTATCCCGCTGTCCAATAAGAACTTCACGCCACGCAGATTCTGTTCGTCGGCAAGCTCCAACTTACGCGCAACGTCCAAATCCTCGACGAACGCCAACGCAATGCGCCAACCTTCCCGCGCAGATTTGTCGCCGCCCGCCTGCTTGAAAGCGTCGATATGAGCCGCCCGCTCGTAACGGTTCGCGTCGCAGATAAAAAATTCGCCGCCCCAAATCGTGCCGTCGTCGCCATATCCCGTGCCGTCGAACGCCACGCCGATAACCGCGTCGTGAAAATTATTCTCCGCCATGCAACTCAGGACGTGCGCGTAGTGGTGCTGAATCTTTATCAAAGGGACGCCAAGCTTAGCGGCAAGCTCTTCGGCGAGGGCGGTCGTCCGATAGCGCGGGTGCAGGTCGCAAGCTACCACGTCGGGCGCAATCTCCAAAAGGTCGCTCATGCGGCGAATCGACGCTTCCAAAACCTCAATCGTTTGCAAGTTGCCAGCGTCGCCGATATGGGGCGAGGCGTACAGCAAATTATTCTTCGCGAGGCAAAACGTATTTTTAAGTTCGCCGCCGACAGCCAACGCCGAACGCTTACCGCCGTCGTAAAAAATCGGCAAGGGTGCATAGCCGCGACTGCGCCGAATCATCGAGGGGCGGGCGTCGATAAAGTCCATGACGGAATCATCTGCGCGGAGGAGGATTTTCCTGTCGTTGCTCAAAATCGCGTCGCAGAAGTCGAAATTCTTCACGGCGTCGGCGTCGTCAATCGTAATCGGCACGCCCGACGGGTTCCCGCTCGTCATAATCAGCGCGTCGGGGAAGGCTTTAAGCTCGTCGGGGAAGTTGAATATCAGCAAATGTAGCGGCGTGTAGGGCAACATGACGCCGAGGCGATTGATATGCGGCGCGACGTTCGGGGCAATGGAGCCGCCGATTTTTTTTTGCAACAGGACGATTGGTTTCTGCGGGCTGTCGAGGAAGGGAATCTGCGCGGCGTTCAAAATACATTCGCGCTCCACGGCGGCAATATCCTTGAACATCACGGCGAACGGTTTGTTCGGACGAGTCTTTGAATCGCGCAGGCGTCTTACGGCGTCGACGTTGCGGGCGTCGCAAGCCAGGTGAAAGCCGCCGATACCCTTTATCGCCACAATGCCGCCTTCAGCCAAAATTTTCCGCGCAGATTTAATCGCGTCGTGCCCGCGCAGATTTGAATTGAGCAGATAAACTTCGCAACCGCAATCGTTACAGCAAATGGGCTGGGCGTCGTAGCGGCGGCTGGCAGGATTGTGATACTCCTCGGCGCAGGCGTCGCACATGGGAAATTCGCTCATGCTCGTGCGCTCGCGGTCGTAGGGCATATTCTTTAAAATGGTAAGCCGCGCCCCGCAAGCCGTGCAGTTGATAAACGGGTGCAGATAGCGGCGATTGGTCGGGTCGAAAAGTTCGGCGGCGCACTTATCGCAAATCGCAATGTCGGGGCTGACGAATATATCACCCGCCTCATGAACGCTCTCGACGATTCGGAAGTCGGCAAAATATTCGTCGGGCAACTCGGAGGTTTGGACGTTCAAAATCGCGGAGCGTTCGGGAGCCTCGGCTTGAAGTGCCGCCAAAAAATTTTTCAAATCGTCCGCGTCGCCGCAAGCAAATATCTCTACATATGAGCCGCGATTGGCAACGGTTCCGCGCAGATTATTGGCAACGGCAATGCGGCTCACGAACGGTCTAAAGCCCACGCCTTGAACTATCCCGAAGACTTTTATATTCAACACGCCGATTCACCTCGCACCGATTTTAAGGCGTTCGCGCCCGAATTGCAAACATGCTATAATCGCGCCCGAAGGAGGCGAGGACTTGCTGACCGAAAAGAATTTCACCGACGCGCTCAAGGCTATGAACTTCACCCGACGCGCCGACACTTACGAAAAAACTTTCACCGAGGGCGTCACCATGAAAGCCGACCTCAAGGCGCGGACGCTCCATTATCCCGCGCAGATTAAGGGGCGCGACAGAAATAATTTCTTCGACGCCGCGCACAAGGAAAACCTCGTTGTGTTTGAGTGCGTCAATCGTCTGCTCGATAAGGGCTATAACCCCGCCGATATTTGGCTCGAAAAGCCCTGGCAACTCGGTCACTTGCCCAAAAGCGGTCGCGCCGATATTTGCGTTTCGTCTCAAGGGCGGACGTTGTTTATCATCGAATGCAAGACTGCCGGCGCGGAATTCAATCACGAACTCGCCAACATGCAAAGCGACGGCGGACAACTCTTTTCCTATTGGCAGCAGGAGCAAAGCTGTCAATGGCTCATGCTGTACGCCTCCGACTTCGACGGCGATTTGAAATTTTCCGCCGCAAGCGTCTCTTGCAACGAAAAACTCTACCGCGACGCTCACACCGTCGAGGAACGCTTTAAGGTTTGGAGCGAACGTTGCGATAAGAAATTTCTCGGCGACGTCATCTTTCACGACGAAACCCGCGCTTATCAAATCGGCGTAAAGCCCCTGCGCAAGCGCGACTTGAAAAATTTCAGCGAAAATAAATCCGTCGTCAACAAGTTCGAGGAGATTCTCCGCCACAATCAAGTTTCAAACAAGGAAACCGCGTTCAATCGGCTAATCGCGCTTTTTATCTGCAAGCTCGTCGACGAGACCAACACGCCCGACGACGGCGAAGTTGCTTTCCAATTTAAGGACGGCGTCGACACCAACGAAACTTTTCAAGACCGCCTGCAACGCCTCTACGCCGAGGGTATGGAAAAATTCATGCGGGAGCCGATTACCTACGTGCCGCTTGCCCGTGTTGACGAGCTGTTGAATCAAATCGGAGCCGTGCGCCGCGAGGAGCTTAGTGCCGCCTTCAAAGCCGACTATCGCAAGCTGAAGTTCTTCAACAACAACGCCTTTGCCTTTATCGACGTGCACAACGAAAAACTGTTCTACATCAACGCAAAAATCCTCGCCGAGGTCGTCGACATCTTGAAGGATTATAAAATCATCGGCTCGGAGGATTTGCAGACGCTCGGCGATTTGTTTGAGCAGTTGCTTGATAAGGGCTTCAAGCAGAACGAAGGGCAATTCTTTACGCCGCTGCCGATAACGCGCTTCATTTGGGACAGCCTGCCGCTCGACGACCTTATCGGCGACGCGCCGCCAAAGATTATCGATTACGCGTGCGGGGCGGGGCATTTCCTCACCGAGGGCTTTAAAGCCGTCAACGATTGCTTTGCCCGTAAAAATTTGACGCCGCCTCCGCTTTGGGAACGCGATAAACTTTTCGGCGTGGAAAAGGACGACAGGCTTGCCCGCGTGTCGAAAATTTCGCTGTTCATGCACGGCGCGGACGAGGGCAAAATCAAGTTCGGCGACGGGCTGGAGAATTATCCCGACGAGGGCATTACGCCCGCCGCGTTCGACATCCTGGTTGCCAATCCGCCCTATGCCGTCAAGGGCTTCAAGGCGCACCTCAAGCTTGCCAACGATAATTTTGCCGTGTTCGATAAAATTTCCAACGACGGCTCGGAGATTGAAACGCTTTTCGTCGAACGGATTGCCCAGCTCGTCAAGCCGCGCGGTGTCGCCGCCGTCATTTTGCCAAGCTCAATACTCAACAAGGACGGCAAAAGTTTCATCGCCGCCCGCGAGGCTCTGCTTAAAAATTTCTATATCCGCGCTATTGTTCAGCTCGGCAATAAGACTTTCAGCGCGACCTCCGTCAGCACCGTGATTTTTTTCCTGCAAAGAATTTTCGATCCGCCCGAACGTGCACGGCTCCTCAAGGACAGCGCAGAGATTATCCTCAACAACGCGATTCAAGCCGGCGACGAGGAGGAGGCAATTCTTGCCGGCTACCTTGAACGAATCGGAAAGACCGCCGCCGAATTGAGCGAGGCTGACCGCGATAAGCTTATCTGCTTCGGGCTGACGTATCGCCAGACGACGCTGATAATCAGTGCGCCCGACGACGTTAAGGGGCAGGAAAAATTCCTTGGCTACGGCTGGAGCAACGCCAAGGGGCGCGAGGGCATCGTCTACAAGAAACGCGGCGGGTTGCTCTTCGACAACGACAATCGCGCCGCCGCCGATACCCTTGCCGCCGTGATTCGTGCCGCCTTCCGAAGCGAACGGCTCAATCTGCGCGGACTCGACAAATATTATCGCTACGTCACGACCGCCGAACTGCTCGACTTCGACGCCGCCGACTTCACCAAGGCGATTAAGCTCGTCAAGGCGGACTATGTGCCCGTCGAATACGGCGGCTCCTTCCCGACCGTCAAGCTCGGTGAAGTTGCGCCCTTCGTCACCGAACGCACGACCGTTGACGACATTCAGCTTGCCGATTACGTCACGACCGACAACATGCTCAAGGATAAGTGCGGTATTAAGACCTACGACGGTGTGCCGCAAACCAAAGCCGCTACGAGGTTCCTCAAGGGCGACGTGCTTATCTCCAATATCCGCCCGTATCTCAAGAAGATTTGGCTTGCCGACCGCGCAGGCGGCTGTTCGACCAATGTCCTTGTCCTCCGCAGTCGTGACGAAAATATTTTGCTCCCCGAATATCTGTTCGAGGTCTTGCGTCAAGATGAGTTCTTCGCGTTCGCAATGTCGACTGCCAAAGGTATGAAGATGCCTCGCGGCGATAAGGACAAGATTCAAACGTACAAGCTCCCGTTGCCGCCCATTGACGTGCAAAGTAAAATCGTTGAGGAGTTCAAAGCGAACGCCGCGCAGATTGATTCGATTGTGGAGACTTTGACGCGCCTCGACGCCGCCATTAAAGCTAAGTTCTATGCGCTGTTCGAGGGCAAAGATTTCCCGCTAAAGCAATGGGCTGAAGTTTTGACCATTCAAACAGGACGTGATTGCAAAGCTGTACAAAATACCGAAGGAAAATATCCAATTTACGGTAGCGGCGGGATTATGGGTTACGCTAATGAATATATCTGTCCTGCAAATTCGGTAGTTATTGGTCGAAAAGGAACTATCGATAAGCCGTTCTTTGTTAAAGAAAAATTTTGGAACATCGATACCGCGTTCGGTCTAATTGCAAATAAAAAATATTTGTTGCCAGAGTATCTATTTTACTTTTGTCTTACCTTTGATTTTGCAAAGCTCAATAAACAATTAACTCTTCCGAGTTTGGCTAGAAAAGATTTACAACAAATATCTATGCCATTGCCGCCGCCGGAGTTGCAGGAGGAATTTGCGGCGTATGTTCGGAATTGCGAGGCGTTGAAAGAATCTGCGCGGTTGCGTCGTGAAGAATTATTGGCGTTGCGTGCGGAGCTGACAGCGAAATATTTTCGGTGACGGCGCGGCGCGGCGGCTTCCGATACTAATTCGTTTTGCGGCTTAACGATAACCGTTTGGCTCATCACTTGATGTGCTTGTCGAGCCGCTTGCAAATGACGTGTATCGTAACGTCTGTTGCAACAGTAACGAGAAAGCGAAAATCCTCGACGAGCAATCGGGGATTTTTTGCTGTCGGCAGGAATTTTATTCGGCGCGTTGAAGTTGACAGGAAAATAAATTGGGAGTGAATTTTAATGGATAAAGAGCAACTGGCGAAAATGGTTGCGGAGAAAATTGACGCGGCATTGAAGGCAAGCGACCACCCGAAGAAATTTTTCATAACGGAAAACGGGCGCGGCGTGGTCGACGGCGGCGACCTGTATAACGCGGTGCTCAAAGACGTTTTGGGCGTGGTATCGGTTGCGCTCGTCGACATCTTCGAGGAACTTGCAAACGCCGCTCCGGCTAAGGCGACCAAAAGCGCGGCAAAGAAATAATCCGTGATGAATACCTTTGGCGGCTTCGCAAAACGTGCGGAGTCGTCTTCGTTTTGAATAAACTTTCCGAGCTGTACGAAGGAGGATTAAAGCATGGCTCTGATTGTAAAAAAATTCGGCGGCTCCTCGGTTGCGACGACGGAAAAAATATTGGCGGTGGCGCAAAGAATCCTCGCCGAAAAAAAGCCCGATGACAAAATCGTCGTGGTAGTATCGGCAATGGGCAAGACAACCGACAACTTACTCGCGCTGGCGGGCGGCATAGACGCGCAACCTTACAAGGCGGGCTATCTGCGCGAACTCGACATGCTCCTTACCACGGGCGAACAAGTCTCAATCGCGTTGTTGGCTATGGCGTTCAAAAAGTTGGGACAACCCGCAATCTCCTTGACGGGCGCACAAGTCGGCATGAGGACAAACTCCGTCCACACCAAAGGCAGAATCCTCGGCATAAAGCCAAAGCGCGTGCATAACGAACTTAATCGCGGCAACGTCGTGGTGGTGGCGGGCTTCCAAGGTGCAGACGACCTCGGCGACCCCGTGACTTTGGGGCGCGGCGGCTCCGATACCTCGGCGGTTGCCTTAGCCGGTGCGCTCAAAGCCGACGAATGCGAAATCTTTACGGATGTCGACGGCGTTTATTCCGCTGACCCGCGTATCGTCAAGAACGCTCGCAAGATGAAGGAAATTACTTACTACGAAATGCTGGAAATGGCTCGCCTCGGTGCGGGCGTCATGCAACCCCGCTCCGTCGAAATGGGGCAATTCTTCAACATTCCGATTCACGTCCGCTCGACCTTCACAAAGGACGCGGGCACTATCATCAGGGAGGATTATACCGTGGAAGAAAAAGATTTTGAAATACGCGGCGTGGCGCACGATATGAAGGTCGCCAAAATTTCCGTTATCGGCGTCCCGAATAACCCCGGCGTCGCCCATACGCTCTTCCAAGCCCTCGCCGACGCCAACATTGATGTCGACATGATTGTCCAGAGCATTCGCAATATCGACCGCAACATTAACGACATTGTTTTTACGATTAACCTCAACGACCTGTCAGAGGCGAAAAAAGTTATCGGCGTGACCAGCGAAAAGATTAACGCTGCAAGCGTCCTCGTCGAAGAGGATATGGCTAAGGTGTCAATCGTGGGCGCGGGTATGCTCGGCAGCCCCGGCGTCGCGGCGCGTATGTTCGGCGCACTCGCCCGCGCTGATGTCAATATCGACATTATCAGCACGTCGGAGATTAGCGTTTCGTGCCTCGTCAAAGGTTCGCAGGTTACCGAAGCCGTCAACAGCATTCACGATGAATTTTTCCCGGACAAATGAAAATTTACGACTGCTTTACGTTCTTCAACGAGCTGGAGATTTTGGAGCTTAGGTTGGCGAGCCTCTATGACGTGGTTGACAGATTCGTTATCGTGGAGGCGGATAAAACGCACGCCAATCAGCCGAAGACTTTTAATTTCTACGAACACCTCGCCGATTTCCAACGTTACCTGCCCAAGATTGAATACATTATGGATACCTCGGACGTGGCGTATAAGGGCGTGGGCGATTGGTCGATTGAAAATCATCAGCGCAATTCGATAAGGAACGGGCTTGTCGACGCGCAACCCGACGATTTGATTATGATTAGCGATGTCGACGAAATACCCGACCCCGTCACGATTCGCACGATTCGCGAGAGTTTCACCGATAAAAACAAGCACGTCGACTTTGTGGCGTTCTACGACACGACGCCCTACACCAAGGGCAAGCTCGTCCGTTTCCACAGCGGCATGAGGATTAACACCTTCCTCGACCTCAGCCCCGTCGGTTGCCAACAGAAATTCCACAGCTACTATTTTAATTGGATTTGTCGGCAGTTGCCGTGGGCGGGCACGGTTATCGGGAAGTTTAAGCATATGAAATCGCCGCAAGCGTTCCGTAATGCGCGGGAGTCGTTGCCGAGGATTTTGAACGGCGGCTGGCATTTTTCCAATATGGGCGGCGTCGATAAGGTGCTGGAGAAAATGGCGGCGGCTGTCGAGTGCGTGGAGCTTTCCGCCGCAGACGCCAAGTATTTGGACAGAGCGTTTGTCGAGGAGGCTATGGCGAACGGGAAATATTTCCATACCGCCGCCAAGTTCGTGCCCTGCGACGTGAGCGAAATAAAATTGCCCGCGCTTAAGGACTTCCTCAAAAAGTATCCGCGCTTCGTGAAGGCTTGAATACTTGAATACATTTGCCAAAGCCTTTCCTAAACGAACGCGAACGGTTATAATCGGCGTCAACGAAATTTAGGGGAGGCTCTTTCAGATATGACAGCAACACACGCGGCGGGCAGGAAGCTCAAGGACGCGATATTTGACGCGAATCAGGCTTGCAACGAGGCGATAAAAATTCACGGGGCGGACGCCGTCACCAACGCGACAATCGGCGTGGTGCTCAACGAGGAGGGCAAGCTTGCGACGCTCCCGACCGTCGAGAAAGTTTTTCGTTCCATGGCGTTCGCGGATATGGTAGCCTACGCGCCGATTAGCGGTCTGCCCGCCTACCTGGACGCGGCTATCGATTTGACGTTCGCCGACAACAAGCCCGAAGGCTTTATCGGGGCGGTGGCGACTGCCGGCGGCACGGGCGCGATTCACCACGCCATAGCCAACTACGCCGAGCGCGGCGACGCCGTTTTGACTTCCGATTGGTGCTGGGGCACTTACAACGTTATCTGCGTCGAGACCGGCAAGCGGCTTGAAACTTTTAAGCTGTTCGACGACGCGCTGAATTTTAATATCAATGACTTCGCGATTAAGGTTGACGCGCTCCTTAAAAAGCAACGTTCCCTGCTGGTGATTATCAACAGCCCCGCGCACAATCCCACGGGCTACGCGCTCAGCTCCGACGAATGGGATAAAGTCCTCGACGTGCTTAAGGCTCAGGCTTCGACGGGCAAAAAAATTTCGCTCCTCGTCGACGTGGCTTATATCGACTTTGCGGGCGAAAAGAATTCCACGCGGGCTTTCATGAGCAAATTCGGCGGTTTGCCCGAAAATCTGTTCGTGATGATCGCGTTCAGCATGTCGAAGAGCTATACCTTCTACGGGCAACGGACGGGCGCGTTGATTGGCGTTTCGTCCGGCGCGGCGGTTATCGACGAGTTCAAGAACGTCAGCAAGTATTCAAGTCGTGCCGCGTGGAGCAATATAAATCGCGGGGCGCAAGCGTTGTTGGTCAAGCTCACCGCCGACAAGGACGCTCAAGCGGTCTACGAGGCGGAGCGTGCGGAGCTTTATCAAATGGTTAAACGCCGCGCAGATGTCTTTGTGGCGGAGGCGGAGGCTTGCGGCTTACGGATTGTGCCTTATAAGGGCGGTTTCTTTATCGCGATACCTGCCGACAATCCCGCCGTCGTCTGCAAGCGGTTGCACGACGATTTAATCTTTGCCGTGCCGCTCAAGCTTGGGATAAGGGTTGCGGCTTGCTCGACCTCCTTTGAGAAAATGCACGGGCTTGCGGAGAAAATCCTTCGCGCCATGCGATAACATATCGGACAAAAAAATTGCCCCGCCGAATTGCCGACGGGGTTTTATATTTCCTACTCCCTACTCCCTAATTCCTACTCCCTAATTCCTAATCCCTAATTCCTAATTCCTAGCACGTGTGGCAGATTTCGTAAAGCCCTGCGCGTTTGAGGGTGTCGACGACGGTATCGCCGATATGCGCGACGGTATCCGCCACTTCGATACCGACGGCGTTAAGGGCTTTAATTTTATCCGCCGCCGTGCCCTTGCCGCCGCTGATAATCGCGCCCGCGTGCCCCATGCGCTTGCCGGGAGGAGCTTGCCGCCCCGCGATAAACGCCGTCACGGGCTTTTCGGGCATATTCTCGGCTATCCAACGCGCCGCGTCCTCCTCGGCGTCGCCGCCAATTTCGCCAATCATAAGGACGGCTTTGGTCTCGTCGTCCTCCTTGAACAGCTGAAGAATATCAATGAAGTCCGAACCCTTGACGGGGTCGCCGCCTATGCCGACGGAAGTCGTAATGCCGATGCCCGCGTTTTGAAGTTGGAAAGCCGCCTCGTAAGTCAAAGTTCCCGACCTCGACACCAAGCCGACGTGACCTTTTTTCTGGACGTTGGCGGGGATAATGCCGAGCTTCGCCTCGCCGGTCGTCATGATACCGGGGCAATTCGGACCGATAAGGCGCGTCTTTTTGCCAACCATGTAGCGGCGGACTTTAACCATATCCAAAACGGGAATGTGTTCGGTAATGCAGACGACCAAATCCAGCTCGGCGTTGACCGCCTCAAGAATCGAATCGGCGGCAAAGGGCGCGGGCACGTAGATAACGGACGCCGTCGCGCCGGTAGCGGCAACCGCGTCCTCCACTGTGTTAAAGACGGGCAAACCTTCAACGGTCTGTCCCGCCTTGCCGGGCGTCACGCCGCCGACAATGTTTGTACCGTAGGCAAGCATCTGCTTTGTATGGAAAGTCGCCGCCTTGCCTGTTATGCCCTGCACGATAACCTTTGTGTTCCTGTCTGCCAAAATCACGCTATCAACCCCTCAAAAGTAATCCTTATCGATAATCTTATCGTAAATGTAACCTTCGCGGACGCCCGAATCGCTGTAGATTATATGCAAGCTGCCGAAGCGTTTGGCAAGCACGTCGGCGATAATCAAGCCGGGCATGAACGTATGCATTCGTTCGGGGACGGTCTTCATGAGCAGAATTTTATCGGGGACAATCAGCTCGTGGTCGCGGCGGAAGCGGTGCAAGATGTCTTGAATACGCCGAACCTCCATGCGCATATTTTGCCGCGTCATGCCGTACATTGCATTGTAGAGAGCCATTGCGCCCTTGAACGTGCCGCCTATGCCGCAAATCTGCGCGTGGCTGACCGCTTGGAACTCCTTAACCGCGCTGATAGTCGCCTCTGCCTCGGCGTACATTTCGGCTATCTCGACCGCGCTGGGCAAAATATGTATGCCCGTGTAACGCGTGTGGAAGCTGAGACTGCCGATTGGCAACGACGCCTTGACACGAATCTCGCGGTTGGAAAAGTAAACGATTTCGGTCGAGCCGCCGCCTATGTCGATAAGCAAGCCTTTATCGTCAACCAGATTGTGCGTCGCGCCGATAAAGTCAAAAGTCGCCTCGTCGTCGCCGCTCATTAGCATGATATTTATCCCCGTGCGGTAGGATATTTCGTCGACGGCTTGCGAACCGTTAATGGCGTTGCGGAGGGCGGCGGTCGTGAAGGCGGTCACCTGCGTTATCCCGAAGTCGTCCAAAAATTGGCGGTACTCGCCGATTATCTCAACAACCTTGTCTATGCCTTGCCTTTGCATGACGCTGTCGCGCACGTAGGACGCAAGCCCGACCGTGTGTTTCCTTTTCATGAGCATTTCCACGCGGTCGCCGTCTATGTCGTAGACCGCCATTCGTATCGTATTGGAGCCTACGTCTATCATCGCGTAAAGCATTCTGCTCACCCCCCTTGCCGCAAAACTATTCGGCGTCGACAATAATTAACCTGCTTTAATTTTGAATATCGCTCGGAGCCTTGACGACGATTTGACCGTCGCTGTTAAGGTAGACGACTTTGGCGATACGGGCGTTGATAATCATGCGGCGGCAGAGTTTGCACGGCTCGCCGGACGCATTGGAACCGTCCGCGCAATTCACGCCCGCGATATAAATCGTCGCGCCCGCCATCTTTTCGGGGTCGGCGTTGATTATCGCGTTCTGCTCGGCGTGCACGGCTACGCACAATTCGTAGCGTTCGCCCTTGGGCACGTGAAGGCGTTCGCGCTCGCAAATGCCGCTGTCTATGCAATTCGTTTCGCCGCGGGGCGCACCGTTGTAGCCCGTGCTGATTATGATTTTATCCTTGACGATAATCGCCCCGTAGCGGCGGCGCAGACACGTTGCCCTCTTGCCGACTTCGCGGGCTATGTTCAAAAAATATTCGTCCCAATCGGGGCGCGTGGTGTTTTCGCTCATGATTCACTCTCCAAGTATCGTTTAACCAAAATCTCTGCGACTATGGCGTCGACGGGTTCGGGCGGGACTTGCATTGACGTTGGTAACAATCGCCGCCAACCGCTCGGCGGATTTTTTTTCCAATAAAGTCGCCGCGCCTCCTCGGTCGTGTGTTTTTCGTCCAATAATTGAAAGCTCAAGCCCGCCGCCGTGACTTTAGCCGCCGCCGCCTTATGCGTTGTTCCGTCGCCCAATATCACCGATTCGATTTGAAATTCCGCCGCCAAATTTTTTATCACGACGTCAAGCTCAGCCGTCGCCACGACGCGCTGATATTTCACCTCGCCCGAAGACGTAAGCACCGCCACGCCGCATTTGTCTTTGCCGGGGTCTATTCCCATGAACATTATCGACGCTCCAATTTTATATTAAGTCTCAGCGGACCTTGCGAAGTCGTTTCGTTGCGAGCCGTCGCCGTCAACTTGATTTTGCCCTTAGCCGCAAGCAACGCGTCGACGATCTCATAAAGTTGCGTGCCCTCCATGCTCCCGACGTTGCCCGTCAGCGGGTCGGCTAAAACGCCCTTCGCAACCGCGATTCGATTTATTTCCGTCAGAAAATCGCGCAGAATCATTTCGGGTTGCGCCTCCGCGTTTATCGTGTAGTTCTTGCTGAAAACTTGCTCGCCCTTGCGGAAAATCAGCTCGTTCGGATGAACTTCCAGCCGCGAACGCACAGGCTCCCCGCGAACCATATTGCCCGCCGCCGTGATTCGCAATACAAATTCGCGCCCGTCCTTTGCCAATTCGTCGGTGACGCGTTGCAACTCAGGCTGATAAATCCAAACGGAAGTATCCTCGTCGCCGTTGAAACGTTCGACTATGCTCCGCGTCGCCTGCTCGGCAAGGGCGTTGATGTCGGCGGCAATTTCCTCGACGTTGCGCCCGCCTTTGACGACGCCGCTCGCCAAAACTTCGCCCGCCCGCAACGTAATATCGCCCTCACGAATGGCGATTATGCCCTCGCGCAGACGATTGTTGCGCTCCTCCAGCTCGGTGTTATCGGCGGTCAGCTTGTCGTTATCGCTCGCAAGCTTGTCGTTGTCGTCGGACAGTTGCGCGTTGGCGGAGGTTAATTTTTTATTATCGGCGGTCAGCGTTACGTTGAAGTCGCCCAACTTTTTGTTATCCGCCTCAAGCTTGGCGTTGGCACCCGAAAGATTTTCATTGAGCGCGGTCAGCTCGGCGTTGACGCTTTCGAGTTGCTCGTTGCCCTCCTTAAGCCTGTCCGATTCGGCGCGGAGTTCCTCCTGCTCCGTCTTGAGCGAGGCAATTTCAAGTTTCGACTCCTTTAAATTTGTGTTGGCGCGTTCAAATTCCTCCTGCGCCTTGAATAAGTTCTCCGTCGCCTCGTCCAGCTCGGCAAGGGTTGAGTTCATTGTTTGCCGCAACTCGTCCATGCCGAACAGTGCCGTGCGCACGTTTTGCGATATGAGTGCCATGAAGCCGATTGACAGCGCGGTTATCAGCCCGCCCGTCACTACCGTCACGATCATTGACGTGTGGCGCGGTCTCAGTCCGAATATCGACAGACGTTTTTTGCCGACCTTCGTGCCGATTTTGTCGCCGATAAACGCTATCGCCCCGCCCGTCACTATCATGACCACGATTAGATAAATTCCCTCCAATCAATCATCTCCTTAGGAATTAGGAATTAGGGATTAGGGTTTTTGAGCCGACAGGGACGGCGGCTCCCACGCAACAGAAACAGGTATGTTTCTTTGCCCGCTCAAAGAAAAGTAGTTTACAAATATAAAAATCATGATTAGCCGAATCAGCGCGACGAGCCGCAAGCAAGGAAAGCCGGTTCCGCGTAGTCCACGCTTGCTTGAAGGGGGACGCCGATAAATCAATCCCCCTTAGACCCGCTTATCGGGCGCGTGACGCTGTAAACATTTTCGACGCGCCGCAACTTATTCATAAGCTCGGTAACCTGCGCGGCGTTGTTGACTTCGACGCCGATATTAACCGTGGAAGTCTTGTTGTTCCTGTTGGGCGCGGCGTGTATCGAATGCAGATTGAGCTTCATCTCGGCGGGCACGGCAATCAGCTCGGCAAGCACGCCCGTCTTATCCTCGCAGACAATCTCGACCTCAACCGTATAAAATTTATCGTTCGTGCCGTCCCAACTGACCTCAATCATGCGATTCACGTCGGCGGCGAAGTTCAAAACGTTGGGGCAATCTGCGCGGTGGACGCTTACTCCGCGCCCGCGAGTGATGTACCCGGCAATTTCGTCACCGGGTATCGGGTTGCAACACTTGGCAAGCCGTACAACGATGCCGCTTTCGCCCTCGACCAATACGCCTTGCTCGGAGCGTTTCTGCTTGCGTTCGGGGAGCTGCTTAACCTCCTCCAACAGCGCGGACACTTCAGGCGGCGTGCTTTCGGCGCGTTCCTTTTTATGGAGTTCAATCAGTTTCGTTATGACCGAATGCACCGAAGTCCCGCCGTAGCCTATGCCCGCAAGTAAATCGTCCTCGGCGGCTATGTTCATACGCTTGGCTACCAGCTCCAGCCGATTGTCCTTGAGCAATTCCTTGGGCGCGTAGCCGAGCTTTTTAATTTCCGCCTCAATCAGCTCGCGCCCGCGTGCTATGTTTTCCTCCCGATTTTCCCGCTTGAACCACGCACGGATTTTTTGCCGCGTATCGCTCGACGCCACGATATTGAGCCAATCCCGACTCGGTCCGTTGTTGGAGCGATTCGTTACCACCTCCACAAAGTCGCCGTTTTGGAGCTTATACTCCAGCGGCACGATTCGCCCGTTGACCTTCGCGCCCACGCAGTGATGTCCAACCTCCGTGTGAATGCGATACGCAAAGTCAATCGGATTGGAGCCTTTGGGCAGGACAACCAGGTCGCGCCCCGGCGTGAAGACAAACACCTCGTCGCTGAAGAAATCCAGCTTCAACGCCTCAAGATATTCCTTCGGGTCTTTAATTTCCTTTTGGAGCTTAGCCATTTGACGGAGCCAGGAAATTTTCTGGTCGCGGTCGCTGTTGGCGGGCTTGGACGAGCCGCTTTCCTTGTACTTCCAATGCGCCGCAACGCCGTACTCCGAAATCTTATGCATGGCGAACGTCCGTATCTGAATTTCCAGCGGGTAACCCAACGCCATAACCGTCGTGTGCAACGAACGATAGCCGTTACTCTTCGGCACCGCGATATAGTCTTTGAATCGCCCCGGTATCGGTCGCCACTTGGAGTGAATCACGCCCAGCACGTTGTAGCAGTCCTTCACGTCGTCGACCAAAATCCGCACCGCCGACAAGTCGTAAATCTCGCCAATCTCTTTATGGTCGCGCACCATTTTTTTATAAATGCTGTAAAAATGCTTTGCCCGCCCGCTTATCGACGCGTGAATTTCCAGCTCGTCGAACTCCTCCTCAATCAGCCGCACCGCCTCGCTGATATAAATTTGCCGCTCGCGCCGCTTCTGCTTGACGTGCTCGACCAAATCATAATAAATATCCGGCTCCAGATAGCGCAGGCATAAATCCTCCAGCTCCCACTTGATGCTTGAAATGCCCAGCCGATTCGCCAGCGGCGCATACAGCTCCATTGTCTCCTTGGCGATTCGTTTGCGTTTGTCCTCGCGCATGAACTTTAACGTCCGCATGTTGTGCAGTCGGTCGGCAAGTTTTATCAGTATGACGCGCAAGTCTTTTGCCGTCGCGATTATCAGCTTGCGATACGCCTCGATTTGCTGTTGCTCCTTGGTTTGGAAGTAGATTTGCCCGATTTTGGTCACGCCGTCGATTAGCAATGCGATTTCGCTGCCGAACATGTCTTCTATCTCGTCGAGCGTGAAGAGCGTATCCTCTACCACGTCATGGAGGATTGCGGCGGCTATCGTCGTGTCGTCGAGTTGCAACTCAGCCAATATCGCCGCCACGTTGAGCGGGTGATTTATGTACGGCTCGCCCGAAACTCGCGTTTGTCCCGCGTGACCTTCCTTTGCCACCAGATACGCCCGCTCTATCAGCTCCAAATTCGCGTCGGGTTGATAGCTTTTGACCGTGTCCATCAGAAATTTTATCGTGACGGGCGGCTTGCCCTTATCGTTCATGCTTATCGCCTCCGTTGCCTAACGATTTTCCTCCGCCGCTGATTGTACAATTCTTTAAGCTAACTGTCTACAAAAAAAGCTCCCCGAATATCGAGGAGCCATTTAAGTGCGTCACAAGCCCGGCACTTGCATTATTTCCAATTCCTTGACCCGCAACCGATTTTTTATCAGCCAAACCGTCAGCATTCGTTCGGCGAGGAATGACATCAATCTGCGCGGCGTCCATGAAAACTTCTCAAGCGACACTGAATGCAAAACTTCTTCCGTAGCGTCTATAAGAAACGAGAACAACCACTTGCAAAAGGCATCAACGACATTTCGACGCGTGACGAACATGTTGCACTTAAAAAGCGTCAGCGAACGCATAACCTGTTCAAAAGCCTCGACGTAATCGGGTTGGGCTTTGAGCAAATGCTTTTTGATAATGCCCTCGGCGAACGTCGGAAGCTCCGTGCCGCAATCGTTTTGAACGAATTCGTGTTGAGTCATCATGCCGTAGTAAATCGTCCCTACGAGTATATCGTAACGCTCCAGGAGCTTATTGGCGGCGTCGCGAGTCAGAATTTTATCGTAGGCAAAGGCGGGGTTGACGGATTCGGTAAAAAATCGGCGGTAGTGCGCCAGCCCGATAACCGTGTGATTGGTATTCTTCCAAACCCAGTAAAGCGCGGTCAGCTCGTTGATGTAAAGGTTGAGGTGGCTGATATTGTCGCCGGTATTGTCGCCGAGGTAGCCGAGGTCGGGATTGAGGGCGCGTCCCGCGTGAATCATCTTGTAACCTTCGGGTAGCTTGCCGTCGTGAGGCGCGGGCTTATGCGTGACCACGTAGACGCAGAAATTTTCGGGCGTCGTGTGGCGTCGCAGGAAGAACCAATTACCCGCCGCCGTCCGCAAGCCGTCGCCTTTGGAAAAGTTCCGCACGCTGGTCAAAATGTGCCGTTCAAGCTCGGAGCCGTTTCGCGCATAGGTGATAATCGTGTCGGTATAATCTTCCAGCATGACGAACAGCGAATCGAATTCAATGGGCGCACGTTCGGCGATAAGCGCGGCGTCGTAGCGTTTGAAGCCGACCTCGGCGAGGCTCTTGTAGGTGTGCGTGTAAATGTTATCGGCGACGGGCGGCAACGGCTCGGCGGCTATGCAGTCAATCTCGGTGAGGTCGTTGTGCATTTTGGTAAAGAGGTGCCCCTTGGCAAAGTAGCCGTCCACGTCGAGCAGAGTTTTAACCGCGATATTTTTAAGGTGAATCATCAGCAGAATATCGGCGTTCACGTCGCAGAAAAATTCCGTCGGTGACGCGGCGAATTGGTCTGTCGTTATCAGCTTGGGAGAAAGGATATTTTTTTGGCGGAGGAGGGCGGTAACGATTCGATATTCGTCGAAGCCGGTAAAAATCAGATAATCGAAGGTGCCGCCTTGAATTGTTTTGCCGAGGTCGTCGGTCGTTTGGATTTTGCCGTCGAGGTAACATTTGCCGTCTTGCGGGAAATTGAGCATTTGCCCGTCGACCTCGCCGAAGAATTTCACCTTGCCGACGATTTTATAGGGGCGATTGCCGACTTGCGCCGATAACGCCGATTCTTCGCCGCAAAGCAAAATCTTTGGTACGAATTGCGGTTTATTCATTGTAGCCTCCTTTGCAGAGTAAATTTATTGTCGAATCACATATCAATCAGCGGCGTTTTCTTGCCGTAGAGGAGCATGTCAAACGGATCGTAGTAAAAAACGAACGCCTTTGCAAAATCATTGGCAACCTCTGTAAATGCGGCTTGTTTGCTCAGTTTGCGATTGATGTAGTACGCCGAATCCAAATCCGACTTGAAAGGCACGAAGCAAATTTTCTTGCCATATGGGAGCGCGTCAAATTGTTCCAGAATCTTTTCGTCCTCGGTGCACATAACCGCAAGCAAGTTGTACCAATTAATCCGCGCCTTGCGTTCATGCCACTTAGCAAAAGCGTCCTCTTTGGTGTAATAATGCAACATGCTTACGACGACGTTTCCGAGTTTGAAGACCGGATAATCGTGGTTGCCGTTATGATAGAATTTGGTTTCTTGAAACTCGAAATCTTCCTCTAAGTAAACACGCGGGGCGCGAGCAAACTTTACAAAATCTTGAGCACTCAAGAACATGTTGACAAAGGGCGAACGAAACGGCAAGCCGAGAGAATTACTTATCAAGCCGCCGAAACAGTTCATGGAGAAAATCGACAGGCGGGAGCGTTGGAGCTTGCGATACTTGTCGAGCGTGAAGCCGGGGATACAAGCGATCCAATCGCCCAAAAGTTTGTCTTCGGGCAAACGGAGTTGTCGGGCGGCTTGCGTGATTCTGCTCATGCCGATTTCTTTTGCGCCGACGACGAGCAATAAATCATAATCCCCCCCCGTCAACCTTATCGAGCGGGAGGAAGGTAACCTTTTTGCCGTCCTTGGCGAGCTGAATGGGCGCGTTCGCCGTCACCCCGACGAGTTCAAGCCCGTTGTGTTGACGCTCCAGAATGTTAATCGCGCCGTTGAAAAATCTGCCGTCGTTCGAGACGACCCATATCAAAGCCTTAAGCATTTCAAATCCTTTCCACGGCAACCCGCTTTAAAAGAGGGGGAACAGCTGTCGCGCCGAACCCTCCGCCTTCGGGAAGCCGTATAACCGCATTCAAACTCTCTCCACGGCAAGCAGAATTATTTCGCCGTTGATGTCCCACTCTTTGGCGGCGGCGTTTTCCGTGAAGACAATTTCGTTCGCAAGCGTGACCGCCATAATCTCCGGCGCGTTGCCCGTCATAATCGTTTCCAACTTGTCGTTGCCCGCCGCGTAAATCCTAATCCTGTCCGTGACCTCGAAGTCGCTCTCGCGGCGCATGACCTGCACCTTGCTGATAATCTCTCGGACAAAGCCCTCCTCAATCAGTTCGGGCGTCAGCGTCGTCGAAAGGGCTATCGAAACGTCGCCCTCGCTTTGGCAGTTGAAGCCCTCGCTCTGCGTGATTGTAATTTCGATGTCCTCCGCCGTCAAAGTGATGTCGCCGATTTTAAGTTCGCCCGTCTTGTCAAGCTCAAGCTTAGCCGCGTGACCGTCCAGCTCCGCCAAAGCCGCCTTGACCTCGCCGATACGCTTGCCGACCTTTTTGCCAAGCACGCGGAAATTCGGCTTGAAGTTGTACTTAATGAACTCGCCCATATCTGCGCGGAATTCGACGCGCTTAACGTTCAGCTCGTCGGCGATAATCTCAACGAAAAACTCAGGCAAAGCCGCCGCCTTAACGAACATGTTCGCCACGGGTTGACGATTCTTGATGTTAGCCGCATTACGCGCCGCACGCCCCAACACGACGATTTTCAAGACCTCGTCCATATTGCGCTCAAGGTCGGCGTCGATAAAGCGTTCGTCGGCAGTCGGATAGTCGCACAGGTGAACGCTTTCGGGAGCTGCCGTGTCGATTGAACAGACCAGGTTGTGATAAATGTTTTCCGTGATAAACGGCACCATGGGAGCCGCCGCCTTAGCCAAAGTGACCAGCGCGGTGTAGAGCGTCATGTAGGCGTTAATCTTGTCCTGCTCCATGCCCTTAGCCCAGAAACGCGCCCGACTCCTGCGAACGTACCAGTTGCTCAGCTCGTCTACAAAATCTTGCAACGCCCGCGCAGATTCGGGAACCTTGTAGTTGGCAAGCGCGTCGTCGACAGTCTTAACCATAGTGTTCAGCCGCGACAGGAGCCACTTATCCATGACGCTAAGCTTGTCGTAGTCGAGCGTGTACTTTGTGGCGTCGAAATCGTCAATGTTGGCGTAAAGCACGAAGAACGCATAAGTATTCCACAGCGTGCCAAGGAATTTGCGTTGCCCCTCGACAACCGCGTCGTCATGAAAACGATTCGGGAGCCAAGGCGCGGAGTTTTCGTAAAAGTACCAGCGGATAGCATCGGCTCCGTGCTTAGCCAAAGTCTCCATGGGCGCGACCGCATTGCCTTTGGACTTTGACATTTTCTGCCCGTCTTTGTCGAGCACCAAGCCCAAAACGATACAATTCTTAAAGGCGGTGTCGTCGAAAATCAGCGTGGAAATAGCCATGAGCGAATAGAACCAGCCGCGGGTTTGGTCGACAGCCTCGCTTATGAAGTCGGCGGGGAAATGCTCCTCGAAAATCTGCTTGTTCTCGAACGGGTAATGCCATTGCGCAAACGGCATTGCGCCCGAATCAAACCAGCAATCTATGACTTCGGGGACACGATGCATTTCCTTGCCGCACTTCGGACACGGGAACGTTACCTTGTCGATATACGGGCGGTGCAATTCAATATCGTCGGGGCAATTCGACGACAGCTCCTTAAGCTCCGCGATTGAGCCGATTGAATGTTGATGCCCGCACTCGCATTCCCAAATGTTGAGCGGCGTGCCCCAGTAGCGGTTGCGCGAAATGCCCCAATCTTGCACGTGCTCCAACCAATCGCCGAAGCGTCCCTTGCCAATCGTCGGCGGGATCCAGTTGACTTTAGCGTTATTCTTAAGCAAATCGTCCTTAACCGCCGTCATCTTGATGAACCACGATTCGCGGGCGTAGTAAATCAGCGGGGTGTCGCAACGCCAACAATGCGGATAACTGTGTTCAAACGGCGGAGCCTTGAACAGCTTGCCCGACTGCTTTAAATCCTTAAGAATCAACGGGTCGGCGTCCTTAACGAAGGTGCCCGCCCATTTAGTTTCGGCAGTCATGTTGCCCTTGCCGTCGACGAACTGCACGAACGGAATATCGTATTTGCGGCAGACGCGGTTATCGTCCTCGCCGAACGCGGGGGCGCAGTGGACTATGCCGGTGCCGTCCTCGGTGGTGACGTAATCGTCGCAGGTGACGTAGTGCGCCGCCTTGCCCGAACGTTTAACTGTCTCGTCGGCAAAGGGATACAGCGGCTCGTACTTTTTATATTCAAGCTCCGCGCCCTTGTATCGCGTTAAGACCGTCCGCTCGCCCGCCACGCCTTCAAACACGCTGTCGACCAAAGCCTCAGCCAGGATATAAACCGTGTCGCCGACTTGAATTTTAACGTAATCGACCTTCGGATTGACGCACAAGCACAAGTTGGAGGGCAAAGTCCAAGGCGTCGTCGTCCACGCCAGGAAGTAGGCATCCTCGCCCGCCACCTTGAACTTGACGACCGCCGAACGCTCCTTTACGTCCTTGTAGCCCAGCGCGACCTCGTGACTGGACAGCGGCGTCCCGCAACGCGGACAATACGGAACGACTTTGTGCCCCTTGTACAGCAAGCCCTTATCCCAAATCTGCTTGAGTGCCCACCATTCCGATTCAATGTAATAATTTTCGTAGGTGATATACGGATGCTCCATATCCGCCCAAAAGCCCACGACGCCCGAAAATTCTTCCCACATGGCTTTGTACTTCCAGACGGATTCGCGGCATTTCTTTATGAAGGGCTCCATACCGTAAGCCTCGATTTGCTCCTTGCCGTTAATGCCGATGAGCTTTTCGACCTCCAGCTCGACGGGCAAGCCGTGAGTATCCCAGCCGGCTTTGCGCAAGACTTTCTGCCCCTTCATGGAGTGATAGCGCGGGAACAAATCCTTAATGACACGCGTCAAGACGTGCCCGATATGCGGCTGTCCGTTGGCGGTCGGCGGACCGTCGTAAAACGTATAGTCTTCGCAACCGTCGCGGTTATCGATTGCCTTCTGCGCGATGTCATTTTCAGCCCAAAATTGCTCGACTTCTTTCTCGCGGCTCGCGAAGTTCAAATTGGTATCAACCTTGCGATAAAGCATTTAACATCCTCCTTTGTCAATGCGGCAAGTTTAATTCATTTGCGCAACTTTATCAAGCCGCAACGCCTTTGCATAAAAAACATTAGCCGCGTCGAAGAAAATTTTGGTGTCCGCGCAGGATTGAAGATTTTTGGCGCGAAGTCTACAAGACATTTAGGGAGGAATTGACGATGAGCAAACATTGTATCGCATTCAAGCTGAATTACTGCAACGGCGGCGCGAATTCGGATTGTATCGGCTTTCGCGGAATTTGCAACGACGCTCTCATTGACTACAACGTAAACATTGCCGGGCGCGGTTGGTGTTCGCACAGAGATAATTTTTGCAGAAAATATTTGGAAGGAAAAATTTCGCGTGAAGAATTGGAGCGCAAATGGTTAGACGAAGATTCGGGTTTTTGCAATGAAAGCGTCACGTTGAGCGAAAAATATTACAGTTGGTTTGCGGAGGCGGGTTGGGGCGGCAATCCTCAGCATCCGTTTAGAATTATCAATAAAGATTTGGCGGGACATCTTTGCGTTTTGACGACGGTATATCCGAATATGTCTGATTTGGGGCGTTTTGTCTTCGCAATGTTCGTGATTAAGGGCGTCTGTGACGGCGGCGACGACCGCCCGGATTATGTTGAGGCTGATGATTATTGGCGGCTGGAGTTTCGTCCGAACGAAGCCACTCAGATAAAGTTTTGGGATACATTTTCGGGCAAACCGCCTTGGCGGCAAGGTTTGTTCAGATACTTTGACGACGCAACGGCGGTTAAGTTTTTGGAGCGGGCTATTGAAGGCAAGCGCGGCACGCCCGAAGAAGATTTTGCCAAGGAGTTTTTGAAGCAGTACCCATACAAATAATTTCAGCAAAGGAGAGAGCTGTATGAAGTCTGAATTCACGCTGAAGCTTGAGCGGTGCAAGGGCTGCGGCATTTGCGTATCGTTTTGCCCGAAGCAGGTTTTGGCATTGGACACGCTCGGCAAAGTGTACGTGGCGCACCACGAGAATTGCATAGCGTGCGGGCAATGTGAGCTGCGTTGCCCCGACTATGCGATTTTCATGGACAAAGTTAAAAAGGAGGCGGCGAAATGAGCGCACGTTTAATTCAAGGCAACGAGGCTATAGCCGAGGGCGCACTCAAGGCGGGCGTGCGTTTCTTCGGCGGCTACCCGATAACGCCTTCGACCGAAATCGCCGAAAGTTTGGCTAAGCTCCTGCCCAAAGTCGGCGGCACCTTCGTGCAAATGGAAGACGAGATCGCAAGTATGGGCGTCATATTGGGCGCGTCGCTTGCCGGCAAGAAAGTCCTTACCGCCTCCTCAGGTCCGGGCATAAGCCTCAAGCAGGAGCTTATCGGTTACGCCGCCGCCGCCGAAATCCCCGCCGTTATCGTCAACGTTCAGCGCGTCGGTCCTTCCACGGGGCAACCCACCGCGCCCAGTCAAGGCGACGTTATGCAAGCGCGTTGGGGCACGCACGGCGACCATTCGATTATCGTTTTAAGCCCCTGGAGCGTCCGCGAGGCTTTTGACATCGCCGTTAAGTCCGTCAACTACGCCGAACGTTTCCGCACGCCCGTTATCCTGCTCACCGACGAGATTGTCGGTCACCTTCGCGAAAACGTCGAGTTGCCCGCCGAGGTCGAAGTTTATCCGCGTCGCGCTCCCAAGACTTCCCGCGCCGAGGGCTATCAACCCTACGCGCCCGATACCGATTTGGTTCCAAACGTCGCCAATTTCGGCGAAGGCTATCGCATTCACGTCACGGGCTTAATTCACGACGACACCGGCTTTCCCAGCGGCAGCCCAAAGGTCACCCGCGAGGCTGTCAAGCGTATGCACGATAAAATTTCCCGCGCCGAGGACGAGATTATCGAAGTTCATCAAGAGTTCATGGACGACGCGGAGTTTGCGGTTGTAAGCTTCGGCGGGACGGCTCGCACGGCTTACGAGGCGGTCTTGAACGTTCGCAAGCGCGGGCTTAAAGTCGGCTTTGTGCGGTTGGTTACGATTTTTCCGTTCGCCGACAAGATTATCCGTGAGCTGTCGAAGAATCTGCGCGGCTTGGTCGTGGCGGAGCTGAACTTCGGGCAAATCGTCAACGAGGTCGAGCGAGCGGTCGCGGGGCAATGCCCCGTCAAGCTGTGCGCCAAATACGACATGACGATATTTGAGCCGGAGGAGATTGAGGCGTCGATAGAGGAATTGGTCGCGGAGGTGAACGCGCAATGATTGAGCGCAGCTACGAGAAATTTTTCAGACAGAATCGCCTGCCGCATTTATGGTGCCCCGGTTGCGGCAACGGCATTGTCATGAAGGCTATCGTCCAGGCGATTGAAAAGAATCCCGCCTACACGCAGGACAACACGGTTATCGTCAGCGGGATTGGCTGTTCGAGTCGTGCGAGCGGCTACATGGATTTTGACACGCTCCACACGGCGCACGGGCGGGCTATCCCCTTCGCGACGGGCGTCAAGCTTGCCAACCCCGACCTCAACGTTATCGTTATCACGGGCGACGGCGATTGTACCGCGATTGGCGGCAATCACTTTATCCACGGGTGCCGCCGCAACGTCGATTTGACGGTCGTGTTGTTCAACAATAATATTTACGGCATGACGGGCGGACAAGCTTCGCCAATGACGCCGCTGGGCAAGAAGGCTACGACGGCTCCCTACGGCAGTGTCGACCGTCCGTTTGACGCGTGCAAACTCGCGGAGGCGGCGGGTGCCACTTACGTTGCGCGTTCCACGGCATTTCACGTTCAACACTTGGTAAAGACGATTGAGGACGGTTTGAACAATCGCGGCTTTTCGTTTATCGAGGCTCTGGTTCAGTGCCCCACGGCTTACGGGCGGCGCAACAAGCTCGGCGACCCCGCAAAGATGATGGCGTGGATGCGTGATAATGCCGTCATGAAGACTGCTTGGGATAAGCTCCCCGACGACAAGCGCGGCGGCGACAAATTCCCGATTGGGCTTTTCTTCAAGGCGGAGGCTGAACCTTACGACGCGGCTTATCATCACGTTCAGGAACTTGCGGGAGGCAAGCGTGACGCTTGACCCAATGGTCGCGCTTAACTAACGAAAAATTTTAACTTTATCACCGCGCTCAAACTAAACGAATTTTTTAGAGAGGTTTTTGATATGCGTAAGCAACTCAGATTATCTGGCAGCGGCGGGCAAGGCGTCATAACGGCGGCGATAATCTTGGCGGAGGCGGCAGTCTCGGAGGGCAAAAACGCCGTCCAATCGCAGAGCTACGGTCCGGAGGCTCGCGGCGGCGCGTCCAAGTCCGAAGTCATTATCGACGACGAAAAGATTTATCACCCGCACGTTAAGACGCCCGACTTTGTGCTCGCCATGACGCAGAAGGCGGCGGATAAATATTATTCCGACCTCAATCCCGACGGTACGCTGATTTTGGACGACGATTTAGTTCCGACTTCGCCCGCGTTCAAAAATATAATTCGCGTCCCGATAACCAAGCTCGCCGTCGAAAAACTCGGCAAGGCGTTGTTCGCCAATATCGTGGCGTTGGGCGTCATCGTCAAGGTCACAAAGCTGGTCGACTTCGAGACGATAAAAAAATCGGTGGCGCACAGAGTACCGCCTCACACCGTCGAACAAAACATGACGGCATTGCAACTCGGTTTCGACGCCGTGTAAATATTTTCGGCACGATTGACGGGGGTCATATGGCTCCCGATTTTTTTTGTTGCAAGGCGGCGGCAAATGCTGTAAAATCTTGCAGAAATTTTTCAAGGAGGACAACTTTAATGAGAAGCGACATAGTCAAAAAGGGCGCGACGCGTTGCGCTCACAGAAGCTTATTTCACGCGAACGGCTACGGCGTCGAGGAACTTTCGCGCCCGCTTATCGGCGTATGCAATTCTTTCAACGAGATTATCCCCGGTCACATGCACCTTAAATCGATAACCGAGGCGGCAAAGCTCGGCGTGGCGGCGGCGGGCGGTACCCCCGTCGAATTCCCCGCTATCGGCGTGTGCGACGGCATCGCTATGGGGCATACCGGCATGAAATATTCCTTGGCGAGCCGCGAACTGATTGCCGACTCAATCGAGGCTGTCACCATGGCGAGCGGGTTCGACGCGCTGATTCTTATCCCGAATTGCGATAAGATAATCCCCGGTATGCTTATGGCGGCGGCGCGGCTCAATATCCCGTCGATAATCGTCAGCGGCGGACCGATGTTGGCGGGTCGTTTCCACGGCAGAGATATAAGCGTCAGTCAGGCGTTCGAGGCGGCAGGCAAGTTCGCGGCGGGCAAAATGTCCGAAGCCGAGATGACCGACCTTGAGGCGCACGCGTGTCCGAGTTGCGGCTCCTGCGCGGGGCTTTTCACCGCCAACACGATGAATTGTCTATGCGAGGCTCTGGGCATGGCTCTGCCCGGCAACGGCACAATTCCCGCCGCCTACACCGGCGACAGATTTATCCTCGCCAAACGCGCCGGCAAAGTTATCATGGACTTGTTGGAAAAAAATATCTGCCCGCGTGACATTTTGACGCTTAAAGCCTTCGAGAACGCCATAGCCGTTGACATGGGTATCGGCGGCTCGTCGAATACCGTCCTGCACCTCACGGCGATTGCCAACGAGTGCGGTATCCAAATCCCCGCGACGCTCTTTGACGAAATTTCTGCGCGGACGCCTTATATCACAAAGCTCAGCCCCGCCGGTAAACATCACATGCAAGACCTCAACGAGGCGGGCGGTATCAATGCCGTCATGCACGAGCTTTCCCGTAAAAATCTGCTCCATCTTGACGCGCTCACCGTCACGGGCACGCTCGGCGACAGAATTGCCTCCGCGCAGATTGAACGCCCCGACGTGATTCACACCGTCGACGAGCCGTATCGCGCCACGGGCGGTATCGCCATTTTGAAGGGCAACCTCTGCCCCGATTACGCGGTCGTCAAGGCGTCGGCGGTAAGCGAGGATATGCTTGTCTATCGCGGCAAGGCTAAATGCTTCGACAGCGAGGAGGCGGCTATCAACGCGATAATGGCGGGCGAAATTCACGACGGCGACGTTGTTGTTGTCCGCTACGAAGGACCCAAGGGCGGTCCCGGTATGCAGGAGATGTTGAATCCCACGGCGGCTATCACGGGCGCGGGCTTGAAAGTCGGCTTGATAACCGACGGGCGTTTCAGCGGAGCCAGTCAAGGCGCGTGCATAGGTCACATTTCGCCCGAAGCCATGGAGGGCGGTCCGATTGCGCTGATTCACGACGGCGACACAATTTTTATCGACATTCCCAATCGCAAGTTGGAGCTTGAAGTCTCGGATAAGGAGCTTGCCGAACGCCGCGCCGCCTGGACGAAGCCCGAACCCAAAATCAAGACGGGTTACCTCGCCCGCTATGCCAAACTTACGACCTCTGCCTCGACGGGTGCCGTATTGAGGAGCTGAGCCGATGTTTTGGGAAGAATCCTTCGGAATGCAGCTGGAGAAATTCTTGCGGGCGGAGCAATTCATATTCCACGCGCCGATGAGCCGCTACACGACGTTTAAAATCGGCGGGGAGGCGGACGTCTTAATCTTCCCGTCGAACGCGGAGGAGGTATCGCGGATATTCAAGCTGGTAGACCTGTTCGATTTGCCTTGCGTGGTGCTGGGCAACGGCTCAAACGTCTTGGTGCGCGACAAGGGAATTCGCGGCGTGGTAGTCAAGTTCACTGAAAAATTTTTCGGCGGCATTCATTGCGAGGGGCAACGGTTGACGGCTTGCGCGGGCGCACAGCTTAAAGACGTGTCGACGTTCGCGGCGGAGCACGGCTTGACGGGCTTGGAATTTGCTTGCGGGATACCCGGCAGTATCGGCGGTGCGATTTTCATGAACGCGGGCGCGTATGACGGCGAAATGAAGAACGTTATCGCCAGCGTTAAGGCGGTCAATCGCAACGGCGAGCAGGTCGAGTTCAGCGGCGCGAGTTTGGATTTGCGCTACAGGCACAGCATATTTCAAGAGAACGCTTGCGCGATTTGCGAGGTCGAAATGATTTTGCAACGCGGGAACGTCGACGACATAAAAAATAAAATGGCGGACTTCACGGCGCGGCGCGAGAGTAAACAGCCGCTTGACCTGCCCAGCGCGGGTTCGACGTTTAAGCGTCCCAAGGGGCACTTCGCAGGCACGCTGATTGACAGGGCGGGCTTAAAGGGCTTGCGCGTCGGCGGGGCTATGGTCTCGGAGAAACACGCGGGCTTTGTGGTGAACACCGGCGGCGCGACGGCTCAAGACGTTTTGAGCCTGATTGAGGAGGTCAAGCAACGCGTCAATGCGGCTCATGGCGTCATGCTCAGCCCCGAAGTCCGCATTATCGGCGAGGAGTGATTTCATGAAAATTCCGCTCGTGTCGGTGATAATCCCCATGTACAACGCGGCGAAGTTCATACCGCAGACGCTGGAGAGTTTGGCTTATCAAACAATGCAAGACTTTGAGGTCGTGGTAGTGGACGACTGCTCCACCGATACCGGCGTCGAGGTCGTAGAGGACTTTGCAAATCGCTTCGGG
>ERZ842401.1164-NODE-1164-length-38514-cov-4.475233_pt1 | contig 38514 bp, 51 predicted proteins | sample MGYA00521270_ERZ842401 | MGnify/ENA primary metagenome ERZ842401 (study PRJEB31892, sample SAMEA3878208) | bioreactor metagenome | biome: Moose rumen | place: Sweden | collected 2011-10 | study: EMG produced TPA metagenomics assembly of the PRJEB12797 data set...
GAGCCGTCATTAAACACTATGTCTCCAACTTTTTTTGCTCTAGAAGGCTTCTTGATTCCTATATATGTAATTTTATCAAAAACAGCTTTTACAGTTACGTTTGCAGCTGGCATTGTAAAAGTATAGTTGGTTAGAGCTACTTCTGCCTCGCCATTTTTTACAGATATGCTTGAAAGAGAACAGTCTCCATCATCTGGATCTGCAGGAGTTACAGTCAGAGTGATTGTTTCACCAGCTGCAATTCCGCTTGTCTTGCTGGCTGTAACAGTACCGTTTGCGGCCAAAGTAAAATATGTGCTGTTGATAACAAACCTGTTTGATGACATTGTGATCTGACCGCTGCTTGCATTTATCTCAGATACAAGTCCAGCCTTTGTTACTCTCAAAGCGATTTGATTTGCTTGCTGTGAAATTGTACTCTCAGCCGTTGTTACTCTTGTAGCTATACCGTTTACTGTAGTAATTGTAGCGTAGGTCTTAGATACAGTTGACGTTATGCTATTAGCCGTTTGTGTAATAGCTGAGGAGTATTCGTTTGTTATCTGATTGTAAAAATCCCCGTCAACATAAGTTGCAAGAGTTTCTGTAGCTGTTACCGCTGATGTTATCTTATCAGATAGTATCTTAAAGTCAGAGGTGTACTTTGTTGTAGTGACGTAATTAAGCAGCTTATTGTCTGTTGTGTTGTTAGCCGCTGTGAGGGCGTTACCTGCCTGCACCTCAGCGTATGTCATAGAGCGTGTTATTTGCTTGCTGACAGACATTGATATTTCCTCTTGTGTCTGCCTGATCTCTGAGTGCATATCCTCTATTGTGACATAGTCTTGCAAAACATAGTTTGTATAGGTGTTAGCCTCTGTAACTGCATTTTCCGCTGCTGTATCAATGTTTTCCTGTACGTCCTCCGGGGCTTGTCTGTAATCTGAGGCTTTTGTGGAGCGCTCAAGCATAGGATGCCACACATAATAGGTCCCTGCGGGTAAGTACAACTCACACGTTGAATCAGCCGCCGCCGTAGCAGTAAACTTAAACACTTTCCAAGCCGTAGTAATAGCCATTGTAAAGGGAGTATTACCGATATAGGCTGTAACCGTCCTTGCAACCGCAGCTTTCGCCCAGAGTCTCAGCGTGTAGCTATCCGCTTTCGGCATCTCGGCAAGGCTCATAAGCCCTGCCGTTATTACCGTAATCTTAGACATAACGTTTGTTTCGCCGTTAGGGTCAGCCCCCGTATAGCGCACTATCGAATTTGCCATTATGCCTCAGCCTCCTGCTTGTCCATAGCGTCAAGCGCCGTCTGTAACTCATTGATTCTGTCGCGCTTTGCCTGCCGCTCTGCATAGATCTCTGCTATGTCATAGGGCGGGGTTTTCTTTGCAGCCACATACTCTGTGTACTTGATTACCTTGTAATCTGTAGCTGTAAGATCGCACTCAAGATTTCTGATTTCCTGCTCGATCATTTCTCTTTCAGACATTTTTCATTCACCTCCGGGAAAATAGATAAAAAGCGTTTATCCATTTTAATTATCTCATAATGCGAATCATAATTTTTGTATGAGCCGCGCCATGATTTATAACAGTTTGTAGCGTGTTCGGCTGTTATCCTACCGTCATCAACAAGGTTTCTGTGCTTTTGTGTTCTTTGGCGCTCTCTGTTGATATTATCTTTTGTAATACGCTTTATGATCCTGCCGTTTGATTTCATCTTATAGATCGTCTTTAGGAAAATAAACTCCTTATCAAGTGGGCTTGTGCGTATTTTCTTGTAATTGAGGAATAAACCGTGCCTTGCACATTCAGCCGCTATCAGAATTGTGAGGGCGTCTAACTCCTCTTTTGTTTCTGCAATGATATAAAAATCATCCATATAGCGACCATAGTATTCTACCCCACAAACAATTTTCATAAAGTTGTCAAGCTCATGCGGAAAGAAAACGCCTGTAATCTGCGATATCTGATTACCAATACCTACTGATTTAGGCATCATCTTTTGTCTTGTCTGTGGGTAGTTTTGTTTAACATATTCAAGTGAGTTGAATACCTCTTGCATACAGTTAGCATATTGCTCATCTGTCATGTAAGATACATCAACCTCAAAGGTCTTGAAAATGCCTTGCACAAACTCAAATTCTTTGTCATTCAGTAAAGGTCTGTATTGCTCTAAAGCCTTTTCATGCGGAATGTTATCAAAGAATTTCTTAAAGTCAAATAGGCGTATATAGCCTTTATTACCGTGCTTTTTATAGTATTTATTGAGGTGTACGCAAAATCGCCTGCGGGAAAAGCTAATACCTTTACCCTCCAGACTTGCACCGTTGTCATATATCAGCTTAGGGCGTACTCTCGGTACAAGCACATTGTTACAACAGCTATGCAGCACAACTCTGTCTGAAATGTGCAAAGACTTGATGTTTCTGATATGCCCTCTTTCGTGTAGCTGAAATTCTACAGCGGGTTTCATCCTATACTGTCCAGCGCGTATATCCTTTTGTGAGCGCCGAACATTCAGTAATAGATTTATCTCATATCTTTGTACCGACTCTTTCCAGTCCGTACCCTCTCTTGTATCATAAAAGCTGCTTATGAGATGATTTGCGTTACATATTTCCTCTAATTCGTTTGTCATACATATAAAAAGCTACGATGGGTAAGCGGTTAGGTGCATCGGACTTATCCGGCATCGTCTCACCCGTTTCATTACCCCTATGCGGGATCAGTTGACACTTCCTTACTTTTTATCCGCTCAAGCACTTAGCTTTCATATTTCAAGCAGATATAAGTAATCGGGCGCACGTAATTCGCGTTGGACGCGCCGTTGTTGTTGGCATTGCCGTTGTTGTTGCAATTAGCGAAATTCGTAGAACTAACAACAGAACGAAGCCAGTAGTTGTTACGGCCATTATGTACAAGGTCAACTGAATGATTTAGTCAATATCGGCAATTGTAGCATTGTCCGATACGTTTTTACTTTTGATTGCTGTGAGTATTCTGTTATCTGACTTTTTCCACGCCTTGAGCGATTCAATTTCAGCCTCGATCATATCCACATAGCGCATATACTTTTCTGCATCTACAGGCAGATTACGGATAACCGTCTGCATGGCTTGTAAAAGCTGATAACAGTTAGCTATTGCAAGCCATTGATAGTGACGGCGATCATAAAACTCTCTTTCGGAATTTGCGTATATTGTGTTCGCTACTATGATATTGCTTATAAGCTGCTCCAGAATGTGCAGAATACAATGTCGGTAGTAATCTATCAGCCAGTACGGATAAGCCGACTCTACATTGATATGATACTTGTTAGACAGGTCTGTAAAGGTCTGCCTGTCCTCCTCGCTCATTTTTGATTTATAAGTAAAAGCGTTTAGATCTCTGCTGATAGTCTTTAAGCCAAAATCCCTTAACAGGAGCTGAGTTATTTCATCATTCAGCTTGTAGGCTGAGTGGAAAAACTCTGTTTTTGATTTTCCTCTTTTACTTGCGGGTACTGACATGATTTACTCCTTATGTGTAGCCCGCGCCACAAGGGCGCGGAATGATTAACCGAATAAAATCAGCGGGCGCACGCAATACGCGTCGGACGCGCCGTGGCCGTGGGCACCGCCGAGGGTGCCGCAATAAGCGAAATACGTAGAACTAACAACAGAACGAAGCCAGTAGGAGTTACGGCCAAACAAAACAGGATTGATAAAGTTGAATACCGGGAGTATTCTGTAATCAATGCCTATATCGTAGGCCGAGCTTGTCCATGCTCTTGTGCCATATACCTGCTGCTCTGTCATAAGCTGTAACTCAGTTGTTACCCATGCCCAGTTGGTAGACGCACCGGTAAAGCCTGCTCCAGCCATAGACGGAGTTGAAGTGTTTACCGTGTTAGAGAGAATCGTTCTATGCGATAACAGGTGATTATTGAGCGTCGTTTTAAGGCTCTTAGCATAACACGGTAATGTGGTCTGGTGCATCTCGCTGTTGTAGTAGCCGCCCACCGTTGTATTTGTGGGATTCATTTTTGACGTAGTGGCAAAGCCATAGTTACGCGGTATCAGGATAGCGTGATGCGTTGCGCACGCGGTATCGCCCATCTGATAATAGTAATCAAACGCCGCAAACATAAGCGTTACGTTTTCGGTCTTAGTCAGCTTAGTATAGTAGGTCTTAGTGCTGTCATAAGCCGCATCCTCTGTTTCGGTATACGTCCAGTTAAGCAGGTCTGCTCCTGAGCGCTCATAGTATGTAACGCCTGATTCAAAAGCGGTCCCGGTGAACTTAGTGTAGATGTCCGTAGTGATACTCTTTGTAAAGTAATCGCCGAGAAACAGATCACTGAATGTGCCGTCATGGATCATAGCATACATCTGATCTATCGTGTATACGTTGGTGAGATCCTTACCGCGATATATACCGTTGTGGGGGTGTCCGTTCCCCCGGAGAGTTTTGAACGTGTCAGTAATCTTGAACACATCATCGAAATTCGCCCTTGCAAAAGTGCCGCCGTTGTCAATGTACATCTTTGCACTTGAGCTGACGTTTGTAGTCTGATCGACAAGGGTAATTTCCTTTGTAGCTAAATCAGCCATAGTTTTTATTCCTCCCTATGTTTATATTACAAGCCGTTGACCGCCTGCCATAAGTGCAATAGCGTTATCAACTAAGCCATAAGAATAGATGTAGTGAGTAATACCCACCAGATCTATACTGTTCAAAATAAGATTTCTCGCGCCCACCTCAAACTGTTCATATTCAGCCTTAGTTGTATAGGTGCTGCTGACCGTCTGTGTGATGCTTGAGGCGGTCTGCTCAATAGCACTATTCATTTCTGCGGTAGTGCTATAAGATACAAGCCTATTGTCTGTGTAACCATTAGCCGCACTCTGAGCTGCATTAGCTTTAATGGTGGCATCTTGAGCCGCCGCCGCTATTGCATTACCCTCAGCGGTATTTGCTTTTGACGTTGCATCTGCCGCCGCCGATGCTATAGCCGCCGCCTCAGCCGCATTTGCCTTTGTTGTTGCATCTGCCGCTGCCGTAGAGCCTATACCATTGGCATAGGTGATAAGCTCTGTTCTTGTGTCGCTGACCGTCTGTGTTATGCTATCGGCGGTCTGCTGTATCATTGAGCGCACATCAACGGTAGTGCTGTAATCGGCTATCTTAACGTCAAAGTAATCTTTGGCATTACCCTCAGCCGCATTAGCTTTTGAGGTGGCGTCTGCTGCCGCTGCTGTGCCTATACCGTCTGCATAGGAGTTAGTCGCTGCCTCTGTTTCATCGGCCTTAGCGATAACCTCAGCGTGTGTTGCGTAGGTCTGTGATACCTCTGAGGTAATAGCGTCTATCGCTATATCAACGTAGGAGTGCATCTGAGCCGTTGTGCTGTAGTTTGTGATAAGAGTATTCTCAAGCCCCTCGACACCTGCAAGAGCCGCCGCCGCGTCTTGTAATGCTCTTGATACCTCACTATCTCTGATCGGCATCCAGTAGAAATTACTGAGAGCATCACCGTTATTTGTAAGCAATACGCCGTTTGCTGTAAAGGCATTGAGCGACATGAAACGATATGAATAGCCGTTACTGTCATAGTACATATTGCCTATGTGCTTTTGCAGCTCATCATTAGCTATCCAGTCAACAGCCGGGTAATTTTCCATTGTAGGCGGGTCTGTGCCGGTCCATGTGTCCGTAGCACCGTCTATCTGCTGCTGTATGCTTGATATTTCAGAGCCTAACTGTACGCTCACATTATTGATGTTCTGTGTCAGCGTTGAATACTGTGTACTCATTGTCTGATTTAGAGCATCTGAGGCGGCTGTTATATCCTGCTGCCATATCTTTGAGCTTATCTGCCCCTGAATGGCCGAGATCGCTGTACCCTGTGAGCTAATCGTGCTACCCTGTGTGTTTACAAGTGTAGCCAGATTAGTAAATGCAAGATCGAGCGTCTGATTTTCGGTATCGAGCTTTATTTTTGAGCCTTTAAGTGTATGTGTACCATCATCATTGATAACAGTAAAAAGGCTGTCAATATCGAGCTTGTATGCTTTTATGTTGGCGTTATCCTGTACAACATCATCGCGCACCACTTTACGGGTAACACCGTCAGCCGTAAGCCCTAAAGCATCAAACATCAGCTTGCCGCTTGCGTCCCAAACATAGATGTTATAATCGTTGTTATTGTCTTTACCTATCTGCACTCTGACACGATTACCGTCAAAAATAAGCATTGTATTATCTACAATAGACAGCTTGTTTGTGCTGTCACCGTAAATATGTACTTTATTGGTGTAAATATTTCCCGCCGTTATTTTAGTTGCGTTAATGCTCTCTATCATTGCATTTTTGATTTGAGCGTCACCGAGCTGTGCTATAACAGCATTTGCAAAAGAGGTTTGTATGCTCGTTCCCGTAGCCGAGCCGAACATAAGCGTATCAATATCTGCAACATCAGCCTCTACCGTTCCTATCCTTGCAACCGCCGCTGTAAGGTCTGTAATATTAGCCTTTTGAGCCACAAGCGTATTGATGTTAGCTGTTGCCGCCTGTAAGTTTGTTATATCGGCATTGATAGCTGTGAGATCACCTGTATAGGTGCTATGGAAAGCAGCCACATCACCCTCAAGGTATTCGATACGCGCCGTTACTGCTGTAAGGTCTGTAATATCGGCTTTATCAGCGTGTAAGGTCTGTATATCTGCCTCTGCCGCCGTTAGCTTGCCGCTTATTTCAACGTCAACCGCTTCAAGGTGCTGTATCGTTGCATTTGTAGCGTTAAGGTTTTCTATCGTTGCATAGGTTATCTCTGCAACATCAGCTTTGAGATAATCGGCTTTTATTTCCTCTGCATCACGTTTCAAGCGTTCTATCTGCTGTTGTGTGCTGCTTTTATCCTCATTTCTTGTGTCTGTCGCTTTGGCTGACAGCTTATCAGATAAACCCTGAAAGCCTGATATAGTACGTTCAAATATGTATGTGCCTATCTGTTCACCGTCTGAGTCAAGCGTTATTCTGTCGCCTACCTCAAGCCACGGCCTGCCTTGAGCTGAGGTGCTGTGCGCTGTATAGCTTATGTCCTCCAAGCCCTCATACATGGCCTTAGCGACCCTTGCAAGGTCAACATCATTGAGATCATAGGTAAGAAAGTTATCACCAAGCATTAGGGCATTAAAGCCGCCTGTTGACGGATATGTTATACCTTGCTCGTTATTAAGAGAGTAGGCTATGGCACAATCAAATGCCGGAACAGTCCAGTTTTCGTGTGTAGCCCCGCTCTTGTAGTGATCCTCTCCCGCCTCCGAATAGGTGATAACGGAATCTGTATTGAGGTACACATAAGAGAGCTGCCCTAAACGGTTGATATGCCCGAAACAGCCGTTTATTTCACAGATAGCTTTAAGTACCTGCCGCCCCGTGAGGTTTACGTTTGTAGTATTACTTTTGGTCAGCACTAAGTCATCAAGTGGTAAACTTTGACCGGGTGCAGAGCTGATTCCTACAAACGCACAAAGAGCCGTTCTGAATTGTAAGAGCGTCATAGGGAATGTAAGCGAATTGTACCAATCATAGATTTTTACATCAAACTTTATCATGCCGTCATAGGCCGTAAGTGTGTAAAACCAAGTATTGTTTTCATGTGGTACGTCATCTACATAGAAAGTACCCATATCAAGCTCTATTGACTCATCACCAGATCGTGCATTGAGTTTAACTACTATCTTCTTATCCTTGAAAGCCGTAATATCGAGGTCAGCGAGTTTTATTGTAAGTGTTGCCGCTTCACAAGCGCCGACCTCAAGGCTTTGAGCCGAACATAAAGCCTCTTTTATGCTCAAGCTATTATCTACCATCTTTTCAGTTGGTATTGTATCTATCGGCTCATCGTTATCGTTATAGACAACTATTTGCCAATTCTTTATAACGCCGTTCTCAAGGAGTATGCGTTTCTGTTCATTTGATATATCTATCATCGCTGCTCACCATACCCTATGAACTTAAACGTCATTGATTTGTAAACTGCTGTACCGTTCTGTATGCCCCTATGAGAAAATGTCATATCGGGCATATAGAAAGTATCAGTACAGTATGCCATACGTTCATCATTCCAATATGTGAGCGTTACTTTACGCTCCATAGAGTTTGTGATGCCCGTTGCTATGGCGTCTTTGAAAGCAATTACCTGATCTACAGTCAACCCCTCAAGCGTTGTCAGCTCAAGAGTTGTAGATACATTCGGCAGCACTTGTCTGTGTAGCACCCCATATCCGTCTCTGTATGAGTCCTTGTCCTGCCGTTGGTCGGGCGTATCTTTATAGCCCTCTATATTAAGGTACTGATCGAGAATAACGCCGTTATATGCTTTGACGTAATAGCCGCTAAAGTTACTCATTCCCAATCACCCCTTAACCTGTAAACGGATTTCTACCCGTTGATTTTGTTTCTTTCCGGGCGCTCTGTTTGACGCTGTTATAAACTGCCTCATCTGTGATGCCCGTTTCCTTATTGTCGATAGCATCTACAACCTCATCGAGTTTATCAACAACTCTATCTATGCGGCTTGTAATAGGTGTGAGATCAACCGTTTTTTCCTCTCTGTCACCATGCTCATAATCAGCCATTTTAAGGTTATACGGTATTACCGTACCCTCTGCAACAGCCGGAGTTGCAAATGTAACATTACCTGCAATAGCTTCAAGCCTGCTGATAAGGTCCATAAAGGCGTCCGTAATCTTATCTGAGAACGTTTCAAGGAAATTCGTGTACTTGTTATCCGTATCAATAGGGATAAGTACACTTGCATCCTGTGCCTCATCTGCTATACCCTGCGCCAAATCTGCAACAGCATTGATAGCGGTTGATTTGTTATCCCGTATGCCCTTTGTCATGAGGTCAATCATGTCAGGCATAAAGGTGTGGAAATTACTCAAGGGACCTTTTTCCGGCTCTGAGAATCCGAGAAAATCAGCTATACCGTCTGCTATATCGCAAGCCTCGTCCCACACGCTGCTTGCAAATGACTCAAGGCCGTCTACAAGAGAACTGCATATATCTTTACCCCAATCCCAAGCACTTGAGGCAAGCCCCGTAAATGTGTTCTTTATTGAGCTGCCGATTTCAGAAACCTTGTTTGAAACTGTTGTATATGCGTTGCTGAAACCTGTTGAAAGAGCTGATTTTATACTGCTGACTTTGTTAGAAATTGTGGTATAAGCCGTACTGAATCCAGATGAGATAGAGCTTTTAATGCTGCTTACTTTGCTTGATATTGCTGAATAAGCATTGCTGAAACCTGTTGAAATAGAATTTTTGATATTCGTTACCTTGTTTGAGATAGTCGAATACGCATTACTAAAGCCCTCAGCTATATTATTCTTTATATCTGAAACCTTAGAGGAAATTGTGTTCCAAGCGTGGGAAAATCCCTCTGAAACAGCATTTTTGATATTCGTAACCTTTTCTGAAACTGCATTTTTAGCAGCCGTAAATTTGTCTGAAACCCAATTTTTGACATTTGTGCAGGCGTTAGTAATTGTACTTGTTACCTTGCTCCAAGCTGCCGAGCAGGCGCTTTTTATGCCGTTCCAAGCGCCCACACAGATATTTTTGATACCCGCCCAAGCGTTTGAGAAAAATGATTTGATAGCACCCCAAGCTGCCGAAATACCGTTAAAGAGGCCCTGTATCAGATAGCCGCCCATTTCGGCCATAACTGTTGACGGAGAATGTATGCCGAATACCGCTTTGAAACCGTCTATAAATGGCTTGCAAATATTATCATATATCCAAGTGCCAATCGAAACAAGCCCCTCACAGATACCGTCAAGAACACCCTGCCAGATATTGCCGCCTGCCTCTTTGATTTTTTCTCCGAAAAAATCTTTTACCGATGCCCAGCCGCTCTTTAGTGCCTCCCACACCTGCATAAAGAAATTATATACAAGCTGTAATGCACCGCCGATAGCAGCACCTAAGAGGTGAAACGCCTTTGAAATGATACCATTCCAATCAATATTTTTTACAATACCTACAAGAGCGTTCCATATATCCGTACCGAGTTTAGACCAATCGAGATTTTCTGCAAAGCCTATCAGTAAATCAAGCGCACCTTTTAAGAGATCGCTTAACATAGCCGCTAAGTCGCTGAAAATTCCGACCCAATCTATATTGTTGAGGAATGTAGCTATATCAGTACCTATCTGCGCCCAGTCTATTGTTTTTACAAACGTTGATATAAACTGGAATGCATTGCGAATTGCCGTTGACAGCGTATCACCGAGCATAGCCCAATCAATAGCCGCAAAAGCATTATTTATCGCGTCACCTATGCCCTTTGCAAGCGCCGCAAAGTCAAAGTTATGTACAACTGAATTTAGAAAACTGAGAGCGCTTTGGAATAGCGTTCCTATCGTCTTACCGAGCTTACCCCAATCCACACCATGAATAAAGCCGTTAAGCCCCTCCATGAGCTTTTTACCGAGATTAGCCCAATCAATACCTGTTGCAAGCAGATACACCGTATTTACAACTGTGTTTACACCCTTAGCAACTGTATCACCGATCAAAGCCCAATCGACCTTATCTACAAGAGAGTTGATAGTCCGGGTAAAGCCGTCAACAAATGCTGTTACCTTTGGGCCTACGTTATTCCAATCAACCGCACTATTTATTTTTTTGAAAATGCCGTTGACCTTATCTGCAAGCAGCTCACCAATGCCCTCAAAATCTCCACCGAGAAACATTTCCTTGAGATTTTTTGCAAAATTAGCTATCTTGCTATCAATCGGGACCTCCTCAAACATATCTGAGGGGTTAGTGCCGCTTGATGTGTCTGCGCTTTCCTGAGAGCTTGTATTATTAAGCTCATCAAAGCCCGCAACAGACTTATTAGCTTTATCTGCCGCTTTTGAGGTATCGTTAAGCGATTCAGCATAATTCTGCTGTACTTTTGTTGCTTTGGTGAATGATGTTGCACCTGTTAGCGCTGATATGAGCATACCGACTTTGGTAAATGCTGCTGATAATAAGTCAATCAGCGTTGTGAGAATCGGTGTTACTGCTGTCAGTATAGGCGCAAATGCTGACCCAAAGCTATTTTTTAGCTGTGATAAAGAGGTTTTTAACGCTGACATAGCGCTGTTGACCTGCGGAGAAACCTGAGCAAGATTTTTGATGCCCTCCATAGCGCCTGAGATCATAGAGGATATGAGGCGGCGCTTGAGCAGGCTCTTTATCCTTGAGCCAAAAGAGGTGAAAACCTTTGTTAGCTTTTTTACTGCTGCCATAGAGCCATTTGAGGACTTGTTGAATGAGCGGAACTTTCCATTCAGCCAAGATACAGTTTTACCGAGCAGCTTAAACGCTGTCACCCCGACTTTACCGACTCCCTTTAGTGTAGCCGATAAAATGTGTGTCTGATTATTCGCTTTAGCAACCTTAGACTCATAGTTTGCAAGCTCATTCTCAGCCATTGTCAGCTTATTCGATAGATCCTCATAAGCTGTTGTATCTGAGCCATTTATTACAGCACCGCCATTAGCCCGTAGGCTTGCAAGGCTTGTTTCATACTCCTGTATTCTTTCACGCGCCCGCTCAATAGCACCCTCTGTAGCTTGCCATTCCTCAGATGTCTTATCTGTGCCGCTGCTAATTAACCTTTGCTTTTCGGCTAAATAGCCGTTTAGCCGTTCCCTTGCACGTTCTAACTTACTATTCAGCTCATCATACTCTGTTGTAGTTACCTGTGTACTACCCAGAGCCTCTAACCGTTCACGCAAATACTGTATCGTTCTTTGCGTGTTGGCTACCTTAAATTCAAAGCTATCAATGGCGCTTTGGCTGCCGCCCATAGCTTTCTTAGCTGCGGGACCTAAAGCAAACAGCTTATTTTCAAGGGCTGTAATGCTCTTATCGAGCGTTGCCGAACTGCTATCAAATGCCTTTGTTTCCGTTTCGGCTGCCTTGATTTCCTGCTTAACTGTCTGCCATGCCTGCTTATTTTCCTCAGCCAGTTTACGGGTGCTTTCTTTCGCCGCTTCTGTTTCGGCTCTTGCCTTTTCCATAGCAGCGACCTCAGCGGCCTTTGCTTTTTCAGCCTCAGCTTTGACCTTGATTATCTCTGTCTGCATAGTGCCGAGCGCCTTTTGCAGATCATCGAACTTTGCTATAAGCAATCTAAGCTCATCACTATTTTTGGCACTGAAAAGCTTACCGTTTTTGGTTTTTACGGATGCACCGTAAACCTCACCTATTTTTTCACTTATCCTATCTAAGTTTGTTTCAAGAGATGAGGCTTTTGTTTCAAACTTAGCAACCTCTTTAGCTCCACCGTCAGCGGCGTTACTGTATGCCTGTTCAACCTCACCGAATTTACCTGAAACGCTATCAATCATTTTACTGATAGCACTTAGACTTGATTCAAACTTTTTTTTGGGCATAGCCTCAGCCCATTTATCAATAAAGCCCTGAATATCCTCTGAGCTTGTCTGAAAAGAACTAACGCTATCCCTCAAAGACTTATCAATAAGAGGGGCGGCGTCCTGTGCCGCCTGCACCCCCTGATCCATAGCCCCCTTGAAGGTATCGCCCAATTCACGAAACTTGTCCTCAGATGAGTCAATGGCATTTCTCATTCTCTCGCTGCCTGCCTCAAAGCCTTGAGTGTCAAGGTCTGTGCTGACAACTACCGAGCCGTCAGAATATCCGCTATCTGCCATTGATTAACACCCCATTTCACTTGAGCATTTGTTTAAGTCTTTCCTTAGTCGCTTTTTCTTCTTCGGACAGTTTTGTGCGTATCTCGCATAACTCTCTATTCGCCGCCCAAAATTCCTTTTCGGCTTTGTCAAGAGGTGTTTTCTTGTTTCGCTTTTTCTGCCTTAGCCTAAGCACGTTACCGAATACGCCGTCAGTAGAGATCTCCATAAAGTAACCCATAAAGGTCCACCAATGGAGATAGGGCAAGGACCTGACCTCGCACCCTGCTATCTTATTTATAGCCGGAAACAAGATGCTTTCGTCATGCTCCCAGTCCATTGTACGAACACTCTTACCCCGTTTCTTACTTTCGGGCATATCGCAATCAATAAACCTCAATGCTTCTCTAAATGCTGTTTCATAATCTGATTCGGGCATTTCGTCAAAGCCCTCATACAGTATGTGTAAACAGATGTAGATTTTCTCAGCACCGTCAAGATTAGGATCACCAAACGCAACTATGATTTTCAGAATATCCTGAAAATGTGTGCGTATATCCCACTCCTCACCGTTTATTGTTATTGACTTAGGTAACTCACCAATCATTACTGATTAGCCTTTCTGTGCTTACCCGGCTTTGATGCGTACCCCTTTGTGTAGCCGTTAATGCGCTTTTCTACGCCCTTAACGCTGCGCTGGAACTGAGCAGACACAAAGTTACCCACACCGTCAAGAGCATTTTCACAGTAGAAAACGCCATCTGCAAGAGGGGAAAACGGGTGCATACTGCCGAAAAACGCCTCAGAAAGATTACCGCCGAAAAGATAATCACAAAGCTCAAACAGCTTTTCCTCAGCCTCTTTCAGTACCGCCATTTCTGCGTCTGTGTCGGCTGTTCCGTCCGGGCTTATGTTTATATCCTCAAGCGGTTTGAATATATCCGGCACTTTGCTTATGACCTCGTTATAGCGGTCAATAATGCCTATATCTGTAGGTCTGAAATAAAAGGTCCCTACCTCACGTCCAAGTTTGTTTGTGATAGGTACGGCCTGCATACCGTCATCAACGGTAATGCCAAGACTTACTGTGTTGTTTACTGTAATTTCGTTATTCATAACAATTAGCCTCCGTCATTATTTAATTGTTAGTCTGAGGGTACAATTAAGTACCGCTGCCTGTGGGCGTGAATACGCCAGTAGAGGTGTTGAATGTACCTGCTACCCTGTTACCCAGATTATAGATGGTAAAGGGGATCTGTACGCCGCTGGTATCGCCGCCGATAGAGTTAGGAATCAGCGCAACGTCCTCTCTGTAAGCCCATACCTGAGAGCCGGATTCGGTCAGCAGTACATCAACCTTAGTTGTCTTGCAGGCTGCGCCTGTCTTTCTCTCGTTAGCGATTTCCGCGAGTTTTTCCCAAAGGATGCTACCCTCAGAGGCATAATAAGGATCAACGTCAGACTGAACATCATAGCCCTTGTGGTCTATGGTCTGTTCGCCCTTGATGTTTTTCTTTACCTCTACATCGGGGTTAAGCTCCTCGTTGTACTCCTCCAGATCGTCACCGAGCCTTACATAAGAGGGGGTTTCGCCGCTGAAAGACTCATCAACATAGTGCGCAAGATATTTACGCTCTATCTTTTCTGCCATTTTAACCACTCCTTTATACTATTACACGGTCTGCAAAGGCCGTATTATTTTCTATCAGTATCACGCCGCCTACGGCATATACTGTATTTGTTGGCTCAAACATCTTAGTGCTTATGTCAAAGCTGCCTTTTACACGATTACCCCGGCTATATATGCTAAAGGGTATCTGTACGCCGCTTGTATCACCGCCGATAGAGTCGGGTATTACGCTTATATCCTCTCGATAAGCCCATACTACCGTCATATCCTCCCTCAGTAACACATCAACTTTTGTTGTATGACATATTTCACCCTTTTTTCTACCGTTTGCAATAGCAGACAGCTTTACGAAAAGAGGGCTGCCGTATTCGGCATAGTAGGGATCAACGTCCCCCTCTGTGTCATAGCCGTTGTGCTTTACATTCTGTTCGCCTAAAATGTTTGTTTCTACCTCGACATCGGGGTTAAGCTCGTCATCGTATTCCTCAAGATCATCTCCGAGCCATACATAAGACTTACCACCAAATGCCTCATCTATATAGTGCGCAAGGTATTTGCGCTCGATACCTATCTGCTGTGCTATCCGCCGTGCAATAGGCTCATACTCATCTGGTGTTGCTGTGCGGTCAAGAGGTATTATGATACGCAAACGGGGTTTAGCGGGCGTGTGTTTGCGTGTGCTGTAGATACAATAACCGCACCTCAGCGCCTCCACCTTTGCCGTTACTGTGTCTGCCTGCCAACCGGGGATATTATCAAAATCAAGGGTAATAATATCCCTGCCCGTCACATTTGCCGCCTTACGGCGTGTACCGTTAAGCGTACCGCCTACAAAGCCGCCCACGTCCTTTAGATCGTCCTGCTGTGACTTAGGCATATTCATATATTCAGCGTGTGTTTCGGTGCTTACAATGGGCTGTGAGAGCCTTGTGTAAAGTGCAGATACCGTTGTGTTTTCCTGCCGCCATGATTTACTATTGCGGCTATTGCCAACCGATATGCTTATCTGCCTATCGTACATGGTTTTCAACTCCTTTATCAAAGCCCCCCCCCGTAGAGGCGGCGTAATTTTCTTATTCATCCGAGCTGCTATTGTGTAGCCGTTCTCTGAGCCTTTCCAGCTTTTTTCTTTTCCAGTCCTTGACGGCATCACAGTTCTTGAAAATGATATGAAGCTGATCGAGCATTATGTGAACATCTGCCATTTCCTCAGAAATGTGATCCACATTATTCTCACCTCTAAGACTTTTAGTCAGCTCTTTTGTGAGTTCAGACAGCTCCTCAATAGCAACTATTAGCTGTGACTCTTTCCCGTAGGTCTTAACTGCGTCATGCTCAATTACATATTCTTGAAATGACATTACCAATCCACCTCCATAACGGCATCTGGAAATGCCTCACAGCGCTCGATAAGTTCATTAAGTATGATCTGTATCTCCTCCAGGCTGCTGAATTTGCCGTTAGAAAAATACTCATACCCTTTTCTATTTTCAAGTAGATTTCTAAGTGCATAGTCGAATATAGGGTGCATATAGCTCACCGAGCGGCAATCCCACCTTGAGGGATATTCGCCGCAAAGTTCTTTGAGGAATACGCCGTTTTCCTCGTCAACGTACATATATTTCTGCCCATTATATTCGTACATCTGCCCGGTTTTCTGCTTAAAGCCTATGCTGTATATCATGGTTTCTCCGCCCCCTCTTTTTTACCGATTCTTTCCTGCAATCTGATTTGACAGCCGCATTTGGGGCAATCCACGCATTCATAATAAGAGTTCGTTATCAGAAAGCTATTAACTGGAATGTAATAGAGCATATTTTTATTGATTCTGATTCTTTTCTTACATATAGGGCATCTCATCTTTTTTCCTCCTCATTCAGCCATTCTTGCACACATTCAGGGCATTTATTATCATCGTGCTTACAGCCATAGCCGCTATCACGGTAATTTCCGGTTAAAGCTAAAATAGGGCATACATTTGTGTTCTTTGCTATGTCCATCATCATGTCATATTCATTACGCTGAATAATAAAGCGTGATCTATTCCTCATGTTCTACCTCCTCTTTTTCGGCGCACTCTTGATTAGTGTTTTCGTTGTTGCTGTTAAAAATAGGTGGTATTATCAGTCATTGTATCACGCTCCATGTTGATAGGTGTACCCACCGTTCCCACGCTGCCGCTGCTGTCTGTGGGCTGAAAGTATTCTCCCGGCATGGGGTACATATACCTGAACATAAGGTAGTTAGCCGCATCAACAAGGTGTTCTGTGTTATGATCTTTCTTAAAGGCGTCCATGCACCTCTCAGCCGTTGCAAGGGCGTCAACTCTGCCGCTTGCAAAGTTATCTCTTGCAGGACCGTATTTGTAGTATGAGGTTTCTATCCGAGCTTTCCGCTCCTTGTCAAACTGTTCGCTATACTGTGACTTGAGAACATCATTCATTATTCTCACCGTCCTTTGCCTTGTAGTTACCGTAGTTAGCGCTCATCAGAATAGCAGGGATGAGGTAAAACCACAATACGGAAATTCTCTCAAAGTGAATAGCCGCAAATGATATTCCTGCTGTCATCATCATTTGCACTATACTGTTTGCCAGTATGTGCAGCTTTATAATGCTGTTTCTGTTCATTCGTTTTCACTCCTCTTCTGATATTTAGTACACCAAATACGCCTATCCATATCGCAATCACATTCGCCGCCGTTATCGTACCACAAAGCGCATTGATAGCAGTAACCCTCAAGCCACCAGTCAAATACATGATCATAAGTGAAAAAATCATCGCCGGGATCGTCACTAAAAAAGTCTTGCAGGGTCATATAGCAGTCTATATGATAGCGTCTTTCAAAGAATGTTCCCTCAAATTTACCGCTTTCGTATTCGTACTTTTCGCCTATCTGTATTTTCCGTTCGCAGGCCTCGCAGGTATGCTCTTTTCTTGCAACGTGATACCTGCTATTGAAAAACTCCATCATATACAACCACCTCCACGCTTTAGCCTGTGCCTCCGAATTTGGATAGCTCTCACACTATGCCCGATTTTCTCAGATAGCTCATGATCTGTCATACTATGCTCAAGTACAAGCTGATCCTGTTCCGCTGTCCATGCTGACGGGGGATAAACGGCGGTTTTCTCATAGTACCGCCGCCTATGCCGTCTGCAAGTCTCGCGCCATTTGTTGAGGTCTTTGTACTGTGATTTTCTGTTCACGCAAATCTACCTCCCGGCGGCGTTATCCATTTCAAAGCCTGTCCGCAGTTATAACAAAATCGGGGCTTTTCATAGCGCTCTATGCTCTTTTGACAGTTAGGACAGGCGGGGTATATTCCACCGTTTGGGCTTGATATATGAGTAGGAAATTCCGGCTCAAGTTTCTTTTCAAGCTGATTGAGCTTTATGTATTCAAGAAATTCCATAGCCAGCTCCGGCGCTGTGTAGCCGCCCGCAAGCTGCGCTAACATTCTTTCTGCGATAGCATCATCTGTGAGCTTTTTATCAAGTATCTCCATGTGATTCCCTCCGTTGCCTTACTGATATTATGTTATCGGGCGTTTGATAGCTCTCAAGCCCTTTAGCCTCTAATAACCTTGCAGCTCTGTCATAGTCATTCTGGAATTGTGATGCTGTCTTGAAAAATTTACAGCCCTCACAATGCTTTGCGCCGCTGAGAACACCACAAGCCGCACCTCTATCAAAGCAGCATACACCCTCCATACTATTACCTCTTAGGCTTTTGCCGTACTGTTATACCAAGCACCTCATATGTCTTACAATCATAAGCGAATACCAGCTTACCGCCTTTGAAATCAAAGTAGTTGTACATAACATTCTTGTAGTTCTTGAAATAACCTAAGAATTTATTATTTATCCATATTTCAAAATCATTTTCGGGATCATACAGCTTTCTATACTGTGTGCTTTTGCCCTGTTGCAGTATCTCCGATGTTACGTTAATGCTATGCCCGCCGGGTATTGAAGCATTAAACATATCAACTAATGATGTCATTTCCTTTAGCTTGCTTGTATCAAGCACAAACAGGCTCTTAGGTATGCAAAAGCAGCTTTGACCCGTAGGCTCTGCAAGAATAACTATGTTGTTTTCCGTATCTTCCTGATACCCTATGTTGATTTGCTTTTTGATAATAGCTTTCATAACTTCCTGCTGGACTATCAGCATATAGTTATAATAATTCATATGTTTTCCTCCTTTGCTGTGTGTAGCCGTTTATGCGCCCTTCCGTTTTCTGTAACGCTCAATATACTTGCTTATGTCTATTAAAAGGGCTTTTTTCTTAGGCTTGTCCACTTTGCTGTGTGTTCTGACATATTCGGTATATTCAGCGGACTGTTTTGCTAAGTTGTGCCTTGACCTCTTGAGCTGCTTTTCAAGGCGGTCAACCTTTATGTCATAATAGAGTATAGTAGCCTGTACCGCCGTATCAAACAGGAAGATGTACCACCCTATATTGCTACCCGCAAACTCAAAGAACAGCCCCACATACATAAAAGCCTCCCACGTGAATACGAATATAGCCGCCTTAGTAATGTCACTTAATTTTTTCATAATGCGCCTGCCTCCCTCCACGCTTTGTAGATCTTAGGTCCCTGTATTGCAAACCAATCTGTCATTTCTTCGTTTGTGGCCCATACATTACTGGAGCTTGAATTATCCCATAAGCCACTTTCGTAGAAAAATGCGTGTAATATTTCGTGCCTCAGTATTTCTTTCACCATAGAATCAAAGATTGATTTTTTAGGCGGCATTGATGACCAATCTTTACGAATGACTATAAGACGGTCATAAACTTCACAATAGCCGCCGAGATCCTTTAACAGCGGATCATTTTTTTCCTCGCGCTGCTCGATTCGGTATGAAGTACCGAGAACATTAACCGACTCTTTCATTCGTCATCCTCCCATTCGTGCATCATCTGCTCCCAGTCCTCCGGCTTTACTGAGGCTATGCTATGCGCCCATGCAACGCCTACAAGTACCGATATACCTATAACGATTATGTATGCCATGATAGTTTACACCTCTGTTTCTTTGAATAATGGGCATTTTCTTACTAAATAGCTGTCTGCAAGCATACGCTCATTCCAAACGTATTCAAGCTCTCCTGTAGTTTTGTTGCTTGCATAGCTGCCGCCCGCGTCGATCATCTCTTGTGTAGGCTCAAACCCGATACCCACCTGCTCATGATGTGTCTTGAATCCTGCATTTACTTTTTCTTTGTCCGCTGTCCAACCCGGCACCGGTTTTAGCTTTCTGCTCCACTCGCAGCCTCTACCGTTTTTTTTTGTCGGGCACAGCGTTCTGGCATATCCAGCATAACGTGTCCACACCTGCAATAATACGCTTTTTAATTTTCTCATGCTCTTTCTGCCGCCGTTCTAAGTCAGTCATGTTATCACCTCAATTCATCCAACGTATGATCGTGTCACCTTTATACCCTTTTTCCCATATAAACCACGCATAACAGATAGCATTTGATTTTGCATATCTCTCAAAATCGCCGTTCATAGCGCATTTGAGCCGCCCGGTGCTTACATAGATCACTTTAGGCGGCTGACTATCAAATAGCTTTCGCCTCGCTTTGCCCTCAAGGAATTGTATCTTGAGAAACATAGCAACCTTGCGTCCGTTCTCCAGTATTTCAAGAGCGTGTTCAACAAATTCCTGTGCCTTTGAATACGGTGGATTTGTCACTATATCGAAGCCCGGCACGGGGGGGGCTTTGGCGCTTAAAAAGTCTGTCACATATCCATATCCTCTATCTATAAGATCAGTTGCATATACCTTGTGACCTGCTTTTTCAAACTCCTTTGCCAAATGCCCCTCACCACAAGCGCACTCCCAGATAAGCGGCGAAAGATCTTCAAGCTCCATTAGTAGTGTAGCCGCTTTCGGCTCTGTCGCATAATAATCATTTGTTTCTCGCTCATTCTGTGCATAATTCCTCGCACCAAGAATAGCGTGTGCTGATCTGCTGTTGCCTGTCCAGTCCTTATTACTATTCATCTTTATGATCCTCGTTTCCTGCTGCTATTGCAAGAATGGAAACAATAAAGCCAAATATCCCACCGACCATAAGGCCAAAGATAAAGCCTATAATACCATCCATAACTGCATCACTCCTCCGTTGTTTTGAATTGATAACCTCTACAGCCCTTAACCGCACCTTTGCAACACATTGATACCCTGCTTATACTAACTCCCGTATATTCTGCTGCCGCTTTTTGAGACGGAAAAGAGCCAATACAAACCCCATTTTTATAAACTAATGTAACCCGTCTGCCAAAATTTCTTTTAGCGCCCATAGCCCTATAATCTGTTTTTGCATAAACGGCAGACAAATTTTTTGCTGTGAGCGGATCGTGTATCTGCTCTTTATGTGTAGCCCATTCAAGGTTACAAACTCTGTTATCCGATCTGTTACCGTTAATGTGATTTACTGTTGGTTTATTGTGAGGATTTTCTATAAACGCCATAGCGACTAATCTATGGGCTTTTACGGTTTTTCTGATGGTGTTTTCAGATAGAACAAAGTATAAGTACCCATCTTTAGTTTTTGAGGGCTTTAGCGTTTTTCCAGTAACCTTACTAACTACTGAGCCGTTATCGGATATGCTATACCTTGCGGGAAAAACAGGAGAATCGACTATCATTTAATCACCTCCGAATCTTACTTTTGCTACTGCAACACAAAAATCTTCAATCTCGCTCGACCATAAACAAGAATCTTTACCGTTAAGTGTTTCCCATATCAAAGGAAATCCCGAAATACCATCAAACAGACTTGCCATAGTAAGATCAGACCCACAAGCGATAGATAACTTTTGCAGCACATAAAACCAGTTAGGGAGCGAAATGCTGTTGCCTAAAGCCTTATAACGCGCGCTGTCAGTACACTTACGCACCTTGCCTCTGCTATCCGTCCATTCGCCTATATCCGTCCAACCGTCTGGAAAACCTTGCAGGCGCTCACACTCAAGTGGTGTTAAGCGGCGTACAATATACCGCTGTTGCTGTTCATCGTAAACAAGTGTCTGTGGATCTTTATAATCACGAGCCTCAAGTGTATATGCCGTTCCCTTATCATCCACATTGATAAATGATCCTGTAGTCATTATGTAAAGCCCCCCCACGTTATTACTCTGTTTTACTTTCAACTATCAGTACCTCCGATTCCCCCCCCATAACTACCGCCAGAATTTTTTAATGTACTGGAGGTGTCATTCGGGGTATATTTGTCGTAGGCATCTTGAGAATAGCACTCTAGCACCATAGGCGTATTATTACCGCCTGTTCCCATTTGACCGGATAGCGTTTGTACAACGTTGTTTTCAGATAGCTTTACTCTGCTATCTTGAGGATGATTATCAAGGGCTATTACTACTGTCGCATCGGCTTGTCCGGCTGATAGTGTCGGGCTTATGCCCTCCTCAAATCCTATGCCGTGTGCTTTTGCTCCTTGAAGGCTCTTAAAGCCATATGATACAGCGGGTATGTTGCCGTGCATTTCTGCTCTAAGGGTGGGCGCTACTGTTGCATCATCGGTCCCACTAATTGATGAGCCGCCTTGATCGTTCAACAAAGATACTACTGCGGGACGGTCAACTGTGTTTAGTGTATAGCTGACATCTTCTGTCCAGCCCTTGCCGTTACAACCTGCGGTATCGGCTCTGTCAATACAGTTGCCCTGAATACAGTATGTCTGCTCCTGTGTAGCCATCTGCTCACCGACAGGCTGAAATAATGTTTGATCTTGAAACGTTGATAGCGTTGCACTTTGGTCTGTCTGTATCAATGCACCTCTGCCGCCGCTGCCCTGTGTACCACACCTTACTTTAAGGGTTAGGGGAGGGGGCTTACGGACTCCCAATACTCTATCATCTGGTATAATGCCGCTTTCAAAACAGGTGGTAGTGGCTTTCCACGCCGTTCTGCCCTGTTCAAAATACCCTGACACGCTTTCGCGCTCAAATAGTATTTCGGGTGCGGACATTCCTCCAAAATCTGCGATAAGTGCGATTCTACGTCTGCGCTGGGGTACTCCCCAAAACTGGGCGTCAAATACTCGCCAAGCAACGCTCCATTTTCCTCCCACTCCATCACCTGTGAGGCATCCTGCTGTAGGCCAACCATTTTTAGGCATAGGAACAGCGGGGGCTTTCGGCTCTGCGATCCTGACCGTTTCTGTGAGGACTGCGGCAAAGTCTGCGCCTTTGTTTGAGCTGAATGCTCCGGGGACGTTTTCCCACACCATAAATCTGGGCTTTCCATATTTGGCTCTCATCTCCTTTACAATTCTTATCTGATCCATAAACAGTACCGATCTTTCGCCGTTAAAGCCCTTTTGACCGCCTGCAACGGATAAATCTTGACAGGGGCTGCCGCCTATTACAACGTTGACAGGCGGGACCTCAGCACCGTTTATTTTTGTAATGTCACCTAAATGTTTCATAGCGTTATCAACTCCGAATATGGTAACTCTTCTATCCAGCGGCAAAAATCGTGCCACTCGTCCAGTTTGTGATTTCTGCGGCTGTGATAGATGTCTCTAAGGACAGCATAGTTGAGCTGTAGTGTAGCCCTCTGGTTATAGCTGCTCGGCAAGAGCTGAATAAGCTGCCACCAATAGGCTTTATCCTTTGTTGTGAGAAATAGAGAACGATAATCATTAAGCGTTCTTATATTCATGCGAATTACGCTGATAGAATTACTTGTTAAATGCTCATGTGAAAAATCGTCAAGCTCAAACTCTTTAGCCGATATCTTGTGCATTGTTGAACAACTATTGCGGACCGTACCGACCTTGTATGTATCAGCCTCTTTCCACCAATAGAGGGGTGCTGTCACATCAACGGTAACATTTATCATACGCATGAATTTAGAATGATCTGTGCCTGTCTGTACAAGCTGTTTCATAAGTCTGGCATCTTCAAGTCCTATGTCTATCACAAGACCCATATCTGTAAATCTACTATCAGACTTATCCCAACTGTTCATAGGGTTACGCATACCCCGTATAGCGGCTTTCCAGCCGCTAATATCTATGTTCTCGATCTTTATCATATATTTCACCCTTTCCTCTGACTGTACCACTCATCAAACTCTTTTAATTCTTCTTCTGTTGGTTCGTCCTCTGGTCTGCCCTTATCGTAGCCCAAAGTACACCCGGATTTAAAACTGCATCTCTGTGTGTCCTCATAGGTTTCAACCCAATCGGGATATTTTATGTAGCCGTATTGACACCCCTGACAGTATTTCATCACCGGGTCAATGCAGCGTGCAGGCTTATCCATTTTTATACCTCCGTTAGTCTTTCTTAAAGAACGTTCCTACCCAGCCATCAGCACCAAGCGGCAAGCCCTGCGCCCAACTGATAGGGGTACTCATAATCTGTACTACGTTATCAAGCATATCCTTAGCAAAGGTATATGGCTGAATATCAATGACAACCTCATCGTGAATGTGAAACACTATCGGATAACCTGCTTTCTCAAGCCGTTCTATTGCATCTGCAAGACAATCTCGCGCTATGGCTTGTACGCAGTTCTCTACAAGTTTACCGCCGTATGTTTCAATATCACCGAATTTGTTTTTATCGTTCACACCCTGATATATGATCGACTCCGAGCCGAATTTATTTACACCTATTCGAGGATTGACATAATACAGCTTTCTGCCTGACGGTAAGAGTATTGTAAAGTAAATACCTGATCTTGTACGCTCAAGAGCAAAAGTACAATACCGCACTTGACGCATACCACCGCCCTTAATAGTTTCGATAGCGGCATTGTTGAAATCCCACCATAGCCGCTGAATGTTACTGTTACTTGATCTCCAGCGTGTAACGATGTCCGGGAGTTCATCTTCGTGTAGCCCCATATCCAATGCTCCCATTGCTATCAAAGCACCTGCACCGCCTTGATAACCTAACGCCAATTCTGCGACTTTGCCTTTGGCTCTGAGCGCATATTCGGGATTGCCCTTTTTTATGCGCTCGATAGGCACACCGAACATCTGAGCCGCTGATGCCTCATAAATCTTACCGTGTGAACGGAATACCTCAAGCCGCCATTCCTCACCCGCTAACCACGATATAACACGAGCCTCAATAGCCGAGAAATCAGCATCTATAAGCACGTTGCTCTCGCTTGATACAAAAGCTGTACGAATAAGCTGTGACAGCGTATCATTGACTGAGCCGTAAACCGCCTGTATGCCCTCAATAGAGCCGTGTTTGATTAGATCCTTTGCAAGAGGGATATGCTCTGTGTATGTTCGGGGTAAGTTCTGGACCTGCACCAAACGTCCCGCCCATCTGCCTGTTCTATTTGCGCCGTAAAATTGCAATAGTCCTCTTACCCTGCTGTCTGCGCATACGCATTTGCGGATAGCATCATATTTTTTCAAAGAGGATTTTCCCAGTTCCTGCCGTATTTCAAGCATACGCTTTACATCCGGCGCATTATCAGCCTTGAGCATAGCTGATACAGTTTCTTTTCTCATATTCTCCGGGGCTGCCCCTGTTCGCGCTGTAAGCCACGCTGATAGCTGTTTTACGCTGTTAGGGTTATTTAGTGCTGTAATGCTTAAAGCCTCGTCTGTGAGCGTTTCTGTAGCCCTACGGCCCATTTCTAACGCACCGTCTACAAACGGCATATCAACCGCAACGCCTCTTGTATTTATTGTGAGGTCTGTTTCCCATTGCTTTTGTATGACATCTGGCACTTGCATATCCGACAGCTTTTTCATTATCTCCATTTCCGTGATAACATCTTGAGCATTGTATTCTTTGAACATAACCCATTTGTGCGGATCGTGCTGTGGATAATTCCTTGTTCTGCCGCCATTTACCTTTGTCGGTTTACAAGGTACACAAAAATAGCGGATAAGATCTTTACCTGTCCTTAATTTCTGCTTATCCTCTGACAAACCTACCGCTTTACCTGCCGCCGCCAATGATAGGGGATAACCACAATAAGAGGCTTGCAGTTGCGTGTCCCGCCACTGTTCTTTAGGTAACTCAAAACCTAAAACCCTTGAAAAGCACAACCACTCAAACGTTGCATTATAGGCGTGTTTAATAACATTTGGATCGAGCAGGGCATCGATAAACCACTGAGGTAATACCTCAGTCTGTGTATAGTCAAGCACAACAGGCCTTTCCATTTCGCCCCAGAACATATAGCCATTCAAGAGTATTTCAAAATCCGGGCTTCTTACATAAGCGTGTGCGCCCGATTTTTGTATGTCAACACTTGAAAATGTTTCAAGGTCTATTGATAAGTGCCTCATGGTGTAGCCCCCTTTTTTTTAGACGTTATAATTTCGTGCCTCTCTTTCAGTACAGAAAAAGTGAAATCCCGCCGAACATTCCTCAAAGCTCATATCAAAGTTGTCAATCTCAACCTCATCACCAATAAAGTAACAGGTTTCACCGTCATATAAGGAGATACCTATTTTTTCACCGCCAAAATCACCGAGTATATCAATAATCTTTGCTTTGCTTGCTCTACACTTACCCCCTACTCGACCTCTGATGTGTGCATCTTCGGGTATATGCGCAACCACTATAACACCATTCCAGCATCTTTTATAAACCTTTTCCGGCGGATCAATGGTTCTCGTTATCATATTTTTATTGGCTGCTAATCTCATAGCGGCGGTGCGTACACGCCAATCGCTGTCTTTAAGCCCGCGCTCGATTATGTCAAGGGGAACGTCCCTGCCGTTGCAGGCGTTCATAGCGGCGGTGCGTACATCACAATCGCTGTCTTTAAGCCAACGCTCGATTATGTCAAGGGGGAGATGTTTTCTTAGTATTTTACATTTCATAATTTATCCTTTCTGTTTATGTAGTAAAACGCGGGGGAAGTCCTCCCCCCCCGCGCTACCATTTATCTTATTACCACGGTGTACCGCTGTTTATCGGCTGCCCTGTTATCGGATCAATAGCGGGCTGCTGAACGTAACCGCCGTTTGTCATGCCCTGTGCAAAGCCGCTAACCATACTTGCCTGCTGTGCGGGGCTGATACCGGGCTGACCGTATGCCTGACCCGCTGCGGGGTTATATCCCGGCTGTGTAGCCATCTGCTGAGGCTGTGCCACCGCCTGACCGATACCCGCAAAGTCAGATGCCGCCGATGCACCGCCCGAAAGAGCCTCGCCGTCACGGGTTTTCATTACGTTACCGAGTCCGCAACCGACACCCTTAGAGCCGTGTGAGTCAAAGCTAAAGAAATTCAGCGTAACTCTTGCATACATACCGCTGTATATCTCTGTGGGTGCAAGCTCAACATTGATGTTGCTTATGTCCACTACCTGCGGCTTGCGTGTCTGCGGGCTTGACGCCGTTATTACCCAATGACCCTTACACTCTGGGCCGAACGGTGTACCGTCAGTCTTGTTGCCGTCACCGTCATAAATGAGGGCATTCTTGAGCTGAGGTCTTGCGCCTTTCCACTTATTCTGTACGCCGTCCTCGTATGCCGCCGCCATAGATGCGTCAATGTCTGCCTTTGTGACGGTATCGGTTTTTGGTATCAGTAGTGTTACCTGATAGCGGGGATCGCCGCCCTGCTTATTCTGGTGCGGCTCTGCAAGGTGTACATATGAAAGTCTTACCTCGCCTGTCAGTACCTTTGTTGCTATTCCGTTATACATAGTCATTACTCCTTTTCTATCTGATACAGTATTTCTTTCGGAATGGGATTGTTTTCTACAAATTTTTCCAATTCATTGATAAATCCCTCAATAAGATCGTTGAATTTACTCCTCTGAGAGAGTAGAGCCTTTTCACGAGCCTCATTTGAAACTCTGTCATTTGCAGGCTTGAGGTATGTTGCATATACCTTAGAAAGCTCTTGCTTAAACCCACTGTATGCCATCATGCAGTCTATGGTAATAGCACCTGCCTCATCTCCACAGTCTCTTGACGCTTTTGCGGCTATAGCCGTCATAATTATTGTTGTTAAATCCACATACGCCCCCCCCTTTACTTAACTTTTATACCGTGCTTTTCGCACTTTTCGCGTACACTCTGCTTATTTTTGCCGCCGTGCTGTGCAGCCCACATAAGCCTCTGCTGCTTATTCATGCCCGCAAAAGCTATTCTGCGGGCAATAGTTCTTGTCATGCTTGCCATAGTCAAAACTCCTTTACCTATACTTAGCCTCCATTTCTTCAAGTATTTCAGCGGCTTTATCGACTTTCTTTTTTCTTGCATCAAGGCGCTTGATAGCCTGTGTTTTACGTTTCTGTAACTCACTTAGCCTCTTACCTCGCTTTTTATCCGGCTTAACGGCGCTTTCAACTAACCCCGCATAAGCGGCGTTATATTCGTCCGTGATAACGGAGAATACCTTGAACTGATAGTCTCTCTCTGCCTTTATTGCCTTGCGCCATGCACTTATTGTGTTAGTGCTGTGCATAAGGTCACTCTGAGCTGACATTCTGAATACCTTGCGGATCTTTGTCAGATCCGCGTCAGTAAACAGCGCGGGCGGTACTATATCTGCGTACCCTGTTTCCCACTTGATGTGAATAGGCTCATACTCGCACTCAACAGGTGTACCATACTCACCAATATAAACGCTCACAGCGTTATAATGATATGCCATTATACCACCCCTGCAAAGTCAGCAGCAGCTTTGTTATATGGCTCTCTGCTGTCACTTTCATCAACAAGTGTTGGCTTGCCGATGGGCTTTGTTACAAGGCTTGACAGTAGCTCCGCAAACTGCTTTTTACCAATAGCCTTTTCGATGCCTGCAAGCGTTTTCGGCTTGTGGTCCATAAGCTGCTCATCTGTGTAGCCGTTCTGCCTTAGCACCTCAAAGGCTTTAGCCTCATCGGAAAATGCTCTTGCGCTCTTACCTGCTACAACTTTATAGCCGGGTATTGTTTTACCATTGAGGATAGCCCCCAAAGCGTACTCCTGCAAATCGGAATACCACCTTACAAGCTCTGCCCCTTTTGTCAAAAGCATACCGACCTCATCATCTGTAAGAAGATTAGATGCACCAAGTATTGCCCTTGCCTCCTGCGGCAAATTCGCTATTGAGGGATCAACCTTGCCCTGTGGGATAAAGTCCTTAAAATCCTCAAGGGCTGAATTAGCCTGCGCTCTTGCTTTGCATTGTGCCTTACCCTTGCAGAATCTACACCATTCGCCGCTATTGAATGTACCATTGCCACTATACGCGGCATTTGCAAGAGGTGTGATACTATCACCCCAAGCCATCAGTTCATCAACCGTCATTTCTTCCTCTGATGCGTATTCGCTGACACGGGGCTGACAGATACCCATTGATACCGTTGTTATGGTATCTCCGAATACCGCGCCAAAATGTTTTAGCGCACCAAGCGCATATAGCCTCATCTGCGGATTTCCGACCGCTTCAACTCTTACACCTTTGCCGTGCTTATAATCGGTGATATGCAGCTTACCGCCGCCGATCATTACACAGTCACAAGTACCAAAGCCCTCCGGCACATAGTCTGAAAAATCAACCTTTATTTCCTGTACAACGTATGGAGGGTTATCAAAGGTCATAGCCTTTTCGGTCAGATACTCAACATAGGCCTTTGCAGTTACAAGCATTTCATCATTGTAATACTCGCTTTTCTTGAGCTTTGCGAGATCCCTTGACAGCTTGTTTCTGTCTATGTTCACACCGAATTTCCGCTTTGCGTATATTTCGCATACGGCGTGTGCAACTGTACCCTCCTCCGCGTATGAGCTTGTACCGTTCGGAAACTGTGACTCAAACGCGGGGGCCGCTGTACAGTTCATCCACCTATGCGCCGCCGATGCTGAAAGAAAGGCGTGTGTATTAGGTGTTGCCATTTCTGCACCTCCTTAGATCACAGCACCGAGCGCCGTGATCTTTGCAGCGAACTCCGGCAACTGTGTAGCCGACAGGTGAGTAACTGCGGGTACTCCGAAGCTCTGGAGAATAGCAAGTACATCCGGCATCTTGCCCTGCTCTACAAGTCTTGCCGCCGCCGTGCATACTCTGTTGCGGTATGCCTCATCAACAACGGGCGCAGGGTTTGGCTGAACTGTCTGCTGAACAGGCACGCTCTGAATAGGCTGTGCGACCTCCTGCGGTACGTTAGCAACAGGGGGTGTAACATTAGCCTCTGCCTGCTGTACACTCTGTATGGGCTGTGTGGGTGCGTTCTGAGGTACTACAACCTCATACTGCGGCTGCGCTGTGATCTGACTCTGTGCCTGCGCACCGTTCACCGAAAGAGCTGCGCTGAAAACCTCTGAAAGCCTGTTAATTGCCTCTACAATTGCGGGTGCATTGATGTTTACTGTTACGTCCATAGTTAAAACCTCCGATAAATTTTTATTTATACAGCGGAATTGCTGTATATTCACTCGATTGATAAAATATCCTGTGGGGAAACTGAAAGCACTTGACATAGTAACCGAAAGTTACCAAGTGACATTTCATCAGCGTTATTATACCAGCGTGATATTGTCGCTTGCTGTACACTAAGCCTTTTTGCCACATCTGCTTGTGTGTACCCCTTTGCTGCTTGAGCAGTCTTGAATGCTCTGCACATACGGTCCGATCTTGTTACTTTCTTTGCTGGCATCTTTCGTTTCCCCTCTTTCTTTATGAATTTGTTTCCTTATCCAGCCATTCAAGAGCATTTATCAGTTTGATATAGTTCTTTGGCTTTGGATATCGCTTACCGATGAGCCATGTATAAAGCGTTACACGCTCAAAGCCGATAGCATTCGCAAGCTCTGTGTAAGTCATGTTGTGCTTATCCATTGCCGCTTGTATCTTTGCACCCGCATCTGAGGTATCGGCCAAACCGTTTCTCATAAGCTCCTGTGGTGTAGCTATCTCCCAGCCACCTTTAGCAAGGATATTCAAAACCATTGGTAAGCGGTCAGCTTTACAGCTTGCTACGATTTGAGCTATTTTAAGATACTCGTGAGCCGTTGTTTCCTTTGTCGGTCTTTCCTCATCAAGCGGCTCTGTGTTACTCTGCCCGGCCGGCATTATGTAAGCACCGTGTTTTCTTAATGCCGGAAGCACTTCGCTTGTAACCCAGCGTTTAAAAGCTTTGGCTTTTGGCATTTTACTTGACAGTATCAAACTGTACAAGCCGCTTTCGTTGATAATTGTTAAATCCTGCGCTCCTCCGAGGGTGTCGCATTTTGCTACTCCCTTGTCCTCGTCATCAACGTGCTTTTTGATAGCGTCTCGTGGATTTGAATATCCGAGTATCGTTGCAACGTCTATTGCGACAAACCAGATAACGCCCTCGATCTCAACCGTTCTGACCGTTCCCAAATCTTCATTGGTAAAGGTCTGTACTGCTGTGCTTGCCTTCATTCTTATCGCCTCCAATCTAAATAACACCTCTTGACAACGTATCTAAAGAGCAACCAAGAAACTTAGCTATCTCAATTAGTTTGGAAGAAGGCATATCATTTTTAGAACGCCAATTTGAGTATGTCTTTCTTTCAATGCCTATAGCCTCTGCTAAATCCTCCTGAGTAAGGCGGTTTCTCCTTAGTTCACCGTCAATATTATCAAATATCGTAAAGCTATCTTTCATTCTTGCACACCTCCTTTTGAATTTATTTTGTACTCAATTTGGGGATAATTCAAGTATATACCCATTTTGGCTATTTGTCAACCCAATTTGAGTAAAATGTTTCACAATTTTTTATTTCTGTTTTTGTGCTAATTGACAATTTTTTGATAACGCATTGACTTTTACTCATTTTGAGTATATAATCATATCAAAGGAGGTGTAATATGTGTTTGACGATAGATTGAAAAATTTGCGAAAGGCAAAAGGGCTGACAAGTAGCAGAGTAGCGGCCGATCTTGATTTGCCACCTACTACATACTCAAATTACGAGTTGGATAAAAGAGAGCCGTCTGCTATGACACTCATAAAGATAGCAAGATACTTTGATGTTTCTATAGATTATCTTTGTGGCTATACGTCCGACAAGCAAAGCATCGATACAAAAACTTTAATCAGCAAAAGCAAAATGAGCATTAACAAGCAGCGTATACTTGACTTATTTGATTTGATTGACGAAATACAGCAGGAAAACGTTATTGCAAGAGCCGAGATGTATGCAGAGCAGAATCAGGAAGCTAAAAATAAAGGTGTCGGATAACAATGAAAAAAGGAGGCCGTTTAGGCCTCCCAAAGTAGGTGATTTTATAGATAATACTGCATATTTTAAAAATGGATTCTTATATGATGTATGCCCAAGAGATACAAACATTTCACTGTATGAGGATAGAGGTGTAGCATATAACGCAAGATTTATCATATCAGATGGAGTTAAATATGACTTGACAAGCTATGAAGATTTAGGAAAAATCGAAACACCAGATTTTCAAGGCTCTTATGATACAACGTCATCGCTTGATTACGTTTTGCGTATGTGTGCAAGTAACTATAGGAATAAAGGGCAAAATCATTTGTCCATATCAATACTTGCAATTGCAACAAAAATGATGATTTATTCTAAAATCAGTTGGAGTTCTAAAGATTTCAAGAGAATTGTTTACTGGCTTATAGAAGATGGGAGACAAGAAGAGGCTGACGATTGGGAAAAGTTCATCGATCATAGTGAATTAGTTCTAAATAAAACCGACCTTAGCCGAGTTGCTAAAAAGCAGTATGATGAATTAATACAAAATTATGATTTAGTTGCTTTTATCTCACTTTCACCAATTATATGTGAGACCTGTGCCAAGTATAGTGGCAGAATTTTCAGCACACGTAATAACTCCCCATTTGCGCCCCTGCCTGATATTTTTCATGAGTCAACATTATTTCACACAATATGTAATTCTCAGCTTGTTCCATATTACGGACAAGCAATATATTACAAAGGCAAAGAAATATCATCTGATGAGCGTATGTATGGATCTTATTTGGATACAAGAACCGAGATAGAAAAAGATGCTTATGAAAAACGTAGAAAACAGTATGAAGAAGCAAAAAAGGCTGAAATGGAAAAAGAAAAGAGCTATCGACTATACCTGTCGGACAAAGCTGAGTATAATGCTCTAAAAGCGAGAGGTATTCGTGATTTACCCAAATCTACCGCCGAGTACATAAGACAAAAATATAGCAAAAAATAAAAAAAACGCCCCGAGTGTTACCAGCACCCGGAGCGCAAAAGTTGAATGTTTGGTGTTACCAGCACCTTTCATTCTGCAAGTTACCCAAACAACCACGAAAGGGCTACACTGCCCTTTTATTCTATCACATTCAAAACAGAATGTCAAGGATAGGAGGAAAATTTAATATGGCAAAAATAGAAAAGTTACCAAGCGGGAATTACCGAATAAGGGTATACGATAAGACTACCAACACCCGAAAGAGCTTTACGGCTGATACTAAGGCTGAGGTAAAGTTACTTGCCGCCGAGTGGGAAAACGGCATAAAAGAAAAAGCCAAACCAAGAAAGCTAACTCTTGATGAGGCTGTAAGGGAATATATTGAATCAAAAGAAAATGTGCTGAGTCCGTCAACGGTGCGAGGGTACGAGATAATAAGACGTAATGCTTTAGGTGCATTCGGAAAAATGCTCATAATGGATATAACAGAAAAGGATCTGCAAAAGTGGATAAGTTCAAACGCAAAGCGGTATAAACCAAAGGGCATAAAGAATCAGTTTGGGCTTGTAACGGCTACACTAAGGCAGAATAAAATTGATTTGGATCTGCGCTCAATCAAGCTGCCGGAGGCACAAAAGTATGAGCCGAACATTCCGACTGAACAGGAAATAGCAAAGATATTAACTATCGTTGAGGGTACTAATGTTGAGCTGCCTGTAACAATAGCGGTAACTTTAGGGCTTAGGCAATCAGAGATAGCCGCCCTTAAATGGTCCGACTATGACGGTGAATATCTATTCATTCACGCCGCAAAGGTCCCGGATAAGCATAACAAGCTCATAGAAAAAGACACCACAAAGTCAAAAGCAAGTACAAGACTGCTTGAAGTCGATGCCGTGTTAAAGGAAAGACTTGACCGAGCTGAGAGAACATCAGAGTATATCAGCACTATGCAGCCCAATTCTATACTGAAACGCTTTCAGCAGCTCTGTGAGCAGAATGGGCTACCACATTTTACGATGCATGGACAACGTCACGGAAATGCCTCCTTAATGCTTGCTCAAGGCGTACCAGATAAATACGCTATGGAGCGTCTGGGGCAAAGTTCACCAAACATGATTAAAAACGTGTATCAGCATCTATACGATAGCAAGAAAAAAGAGATATCGCAAACCATGTCTGATAAATTTTCATCAATACTGGACACGAAACTGGACACGAATGACAAAACATAGCGATTTTACTGGACTAAAAGCGTATTATGTGAGTTTTCGAATCCCTCCTTCTCCGCCAATAAAACCCTTTAAAAACCTCGTAAACACGCCGTTTGCGAGGTTTTAACTTTTTGTTCCATGTGACCAAAAAATTACTCAATTGAGCATTTCCAGGCCGTTTGCTAATATAATTTGCTAATCATGCTACACAGAAGCCCTGTGGGTACTGAAAGTGAAAAGGTGCGAAAGTACGGCATTTTGTCGCTCTGTTAATTATTTTTGCTGCCGTTTATTGCACCTGCAATTATTCCCGAAAGCTCTCTCTTGGCACTAATGCTGTCGGCATATACATCCTCGGTCACTCTCACAGAGCTGTGTCCGAGCGACTTTGATAGGACATATATCGAAATGTCCTGATCGATACAGAGTACGGCATAGCTGTGCCTAAGATCGTGAAAACGCATTTCTTCGGGAAAGTCAAGCTGTCTGGCAATGGATTTAAAAGAATGATAAAGCGTCTGTGGGCTGATCAGGCTACCGTCCTCATTGCAGTTTATCAAGCCGTCATCGCAGTAATCCTCACCATGCTGTGCTTTATTCCTTCTGTTTCTGTCAATTCTTTCCTTTAACAGTTCCTCTATCTCAGGTGCGATATATAGAGTTCTCTCGCTGCTCTCGCTTTTCGGAGTTGTTATGCCGTAGTATGACTTGCCGTTATCGTCGGTTCGTATGCAGGTGATCTGATGCTCGATCGCAAGAGTATGATGCTCAAAGTCAACGCTGCTCTCCATTATACCAAGAGTTTCCCCTCTTCTGAGACCGAGATATACAGCCAGCTTTATCTCCAGTTCAAATCTGTGTCCCTCTATAGCCTTCATCAGACGCTGGATCTGCTCCAGAGTGAGATTGACAGGCTTGTATTTCTCTACCTTCGGCTTTTTGACCTTTGTACAAGGATTGCTGGTTATCAGCTCTTCATCGACAGCCGCCTTCAATGCGACAGAAAGTGTGTTGTGAATATAAATGATAGATTTTGCAGAAAGTCCCGTATCATCGGCAAGATCGTGATAAAACTCTTCTATCATTAAGGGCTTGAGATTTTTGAGCTTGATATCGCCCAGAGCCGGGATGATGTGCTTGTATATGTTGTTTCTATACCCGTTCTGAGTGTTGGGCTTTATGTCCATTGAATGAATCTTGAACCATCTCTCCAGAAAATGCCCAAGCGTCTCATTAGATGTATTCTTGACTGTGATCATGCCGAGTGCAACCTTAGCTTTATACTCTTTAAGAGCCTCCTCTGCTTCTTCCTTTGTGGCATAGCCTCCTTTCCATTTCTGTTTTCTTATTCCGTTCTCATCTACTATATAATAGATGATAGTCCATGTTTTCCCTCTCTTGAAGGGATTTCCTTTTTTATTTCCCATTGTAAAAAACTCCTTTTGGGCTTTTACAACGAATGACTGACATTTTTGCGGTGTAATAAAGCGACGGTGATCTGTCATTCGCTGTATTACACTTAATTATCGTTACCCTCAAACCAATTATCAAAGCTCTTTTTCTGCACCCTGTAAGTGGTGCCAATCTTCAGTATCTTAAAAGGCGGATCGTTGCTTATCAATTTGTAGACCGCATTTTTGCTGATAGCCAGTATCTCCTGGATTTCTTTGACCGAATAGACTTTTTTCTCTGTTACCTCTGTCATTTTGAACATCTCCTTTATGACAACAAAAACTCATTGTGCCGACCACAATGAGTTCTGTTATTATATCATAAGTAAATGTTCCTAATACTATTTAAAAAGCTTTTATAATAATCTGCCCTTCGTATGTGTTCCGTTCCCATAGAAGCTATGGAATAATGTTCATTTGAGATGTCCTCCAAATATGTGTTTATCATTGTGGTCTGAACGTGTAAATTATACTTTTATGATGTTATTATACATCCAAATTTTTTATATGTCAATAGTTTTAATTATTTTTGGATATATAAACAATTAATAAGTACCTTTTTTGTTAAACATATACACGAGAAAATTTATTTTAATACCCCATTAGTTGTGGTCGGGGTATATTATAATAACAAATATCCGATAGGTTGAATCTACCCTAAACTGTCCGTTAAATTATACTGAAATTCTCATACTCATCGAGTTTTGCATATCCATTTTTGATCCACTGGCGTATGATTATTTTGACTTCTGTTTTAGTAATATTATCGAAATAGCCCAAAGGATAATCTTCATTCGAGATGTAGATGCAGACCTTATATTCATCGGATTCTATACGGGTTATTGTCGCTTCAATGATGCTTGTTTCCTCATTGAATAGAAACCTAATATCTGAGCCATTCACATTTGAGCCAGTAGAAATCCTTAAGTTGTTTTCACGTATTTCATAGGAAAACCAATCACTAAGATCAACTAAACCTGTCTGTGTCAGAGTATGCATCATATTTGAAACTTGTTGCTTGACGCGCAAAATCCGAAAACTGCAAAATCCCGAAAGTAGCCGAAATTTAGCCACAAAACCCACAAAAGTGGCGTAAATACGCCGTTATCAATGTGCAAAAACTTGATGTTGTTTTCGGTTGACAAAATCTGAATGTCAAAAAATAAGGACCTTAAAACGCAGTTCCAAGAGCGTTTTAAGGTCCTTTAAATTTCATCGTTATAGACCGTTATAAAAGCGTTTGAAAGTTTTAAAAGATAAACAAAACAGCGAATTTACGCATTTTAGCGTTAAAATATCTTAAAAGGTGACTTCTTTTATTGTTGAAGTATAATTATGATTTATTTCCATTTTTTAGGTGCGACAATGCGACATAATTTTAGGGGGGATGCGACAGTGTCGCATCCTACTTTCTTGGTCTTGGTCTATACACATAACCCCTATCTTTTTTATCTTTAAGTTCTTTCATTTTTTCAGATGCAGCTTGTTTCATATTTTTATATTTAGATTTTTTTATGTTACTCAAAAAAACAATTCCATCATCAATGTTATTCATCTTTGTGTATAAGTCAGCGATATAAAAAATCGGTGTCTCAATATATGGTGTTAAAAGGAACGCTTTGAGATAGCAAATCAGAGCACTGTTAAAATCATAGTTTTTTTCATGTTCCTTGCCGATTTTTTCCCACTCGGCTCCATTTATCATATTCTTCCTATGTTTTTCGTAGTTCGCTGTATCAAAAACATCATCGGGACTACCCTCAAGATATGAACCAAGACAAGCGTATAAATAAATCGTCTTTAAAGCGCTATGAATGTGATCTATGCCTAGATCAAGAAGGCAATTAGAAACAATAAAATAATCTCGTGAAGAACTTGGTTCTCCTGTAAGTTCAATTACCTTGTATAAAAAATCATTTTTAGAATTATACTTTTTGAGTACTGATTTTGGTTTTTCAGTATAACTTGTATACAGATTATAGGCATAATCCTTATTATATGTCTCCATAGCTTTTTTTAGTAATCCCATTTCATATTACTCCTATTACCCTTCCCTTGCACCATATCTCATCGCCGTCTTCAAACTTTATTGGATCATAATCCGGATTAAGCGAAATAAGGCAGCCTTTACCAAGCTTCTTAATAAAACCCTCTCCATTCAGTATAAATACACCGATCTCTCCGATAAGTATCTCTGGCATTGATTCAACCAAAACTATATCACCATCATGGAATTTAGGCTCCATACTATTGCCTGAGATCCTGACTGCATAGTTTGCTTCGCGAGTCAAATCGTTCTCTTCCACCTCCAGCATTTCTGATTCTGAACTGTCAAGATACACCCCAGTACCTGCACTTACGGGAAGTGAAAAATAGTCAATAAAAATAGTCTTCTTAGCTCGATTTTGGGAACTTATATCGGGATTTGAAGGCACTTTAACTTTAGCTCTTTTTTCAAGCTCACAAAGGGCTTTTGCTTCACCCAGAACCATACCTTTATAAATGTCTCTTAATCCACTGTAGTATTCTAACAGTTCACGCTCTTCACCACTCAGAGTATCATTTTCGGCATATACAACAGCCGCAGACTCTTTTCCATATACAAGATAATCTAAGGATACACCGAAGAATTCTGCTATCTCTATTAGATATTTTCTATATGATTTGCTCTTTCCAGATTTCCACTCTGAGAAGGCAACGCTGTTTAATTTTAAATAATCCGTGAGAGTCTTTTGGTCTCTGCCATTTAACAGTAGCGTTATTCTGTCCAAAATATCCAAATTTAACTCATCTCCTTTGTCAAATACAACGAATTTAGTATTTTTCTAAATAAAATTTAGAAAAATACTTGACTTATAGAAAATTTCTAGATATAATTTACTTGTGGGCAACCACCAGGGCACAGTTACCCACATAAAGTTTACCACAAAAAAACGAGTTAGTCAACAGGAAGGAGTGATTTAGTTGTATAAACCTAAACTCATAGTTGAAGCAATGCTTACCCCAAGCTTAGAGGAGCACATCCGAAAGGCATCTTTTGTCGAAAACGAGTTGGCACAGCTTCTAAAGACCGCTAATCCCCGAATCATAGACGTAACCTACGGTATCAGGAGCGATAATGAGGAAGTGGTCTGTGTGACCATGGAGAATGGCTACGGATACGATATAAACGTAAGTGCAGACAGTCTTATGGCTATTGCAAAGGATGTTACTATTACAATGTTGCATAAATAAGGAGGATAAGAATGAATACAGTAGAAAGAAAAGTCCTTGATACAGTTAATGAAGTCAAAAACGAGCAATTCAGATGTCTTGGAGATACTCCAGCGCCTGGACATCACCATACCCGTGACGAGCCTTGCCTACCGCTTTGACGGCGGTCTGAGCGCAGATATC
>ERZ842401.1165-NODE-1165-length-38511-cov-8.091351_pt1 | contig 38511 bp, 49 predicted proteins | sample MGYA00521270_ERZ842401 | MGnify/ENA primary metagenome ERZ842401 (study PRJEB31892, sample SAMEA3878208) | bioreactor metagenome | biome: Moose rumen | place: Sweden | collected 2011-10 | study: EMG produced TPA metagenomics assembly of the PRJEB12797 data set...
AGTGCCGCAATTGCGAGCTGCTGCGTTTCTGCCGGGGCTGCCCCGCCGTGGCGTACGGTTACACACATGATTTCTTTGCTGCTGACCCGCAATGTTGGAAAGCAGTACAGACGGACAACAGGCCGGCTAAATAATTAAAGTTATGAAAGCAATACAACTAAACCATCGCTGCTCTGCCGAGGAAATGCACGTAAGCGAAATCCCCATCCCGGAAGTATGTTCGGGTTGGGTGTTGGTTAAGATTCACGCCGCCGGACTGAACCACTCGGAAGCCATGTTGCGAATGTTTGAAATTGAGAACGATTACATTCGAAAACCTATCGTGCCAGGCATTGAGTGCGTGGGCGAGGTAGTTGACCCTTCTGACAGCGGTTTGGCCAAGGGCGACAAGGTGATTGCGCTGATGGGCGGCATGGGTCGCTCGTTCAACGGCAGTTATGCCGAATACGCATTGCTGCCCGCCACCAATGTCTTCAAGGTGAAAACTGATTTGGACTGGGTGTCTCTGGCAGCCATCCCGGAAACTTACTTTACCGCTTACGGTTCTCTTACCGAGTGTCTTTTGCTTAACGAAAGCGACACTTTGTTGGTACGAGGTGCGACCAGTACCGTAGGACAGGCTGCCATCCAGCTTGGCAAGGCGCTGGGGGCCAAGGTGATTGCCGCATGCCGAAAGGAGAAGGACTTCGGCCGTCTGAAAGCTATCGGTGCGGATTTCTGCTGCATCGACAATGGCCTTTTGGCAGAAATCTTGCCCTCTGAGATGCATCCAAACAAGATATTGGAACTGGTCGGTCCGGCCACCTTGCAGGATTCGCTTCGTAGCGTCACAAAGCCAGGCTATGTGTGCAACACGGGCATCCTCGGAAATGTCTTCACCATCGAGCATTTCGACCCCATCAAGTACATCCCCAACGGCGTGTTTCTGACAGGTTTCTTCAGCAATTTCCCGACACAGGAGACAATCGACTCTCTTTTCCGTTTGATTAACGAACAGAGTGTCAAGCCGCTGTACGCCAAAGTGTTCCGTCTGGATGAAATCGTGGAAGCGCACACGTTGCTTGAGAAAGGCGGAGCGGGCGGAAAAATCATCTTGAAGATGTAATTCGAATTTTCTTATTTTTGTCCCAAGATTTTATTCCAATGGACAATATTCAGAAACTCCACCAGACCATACAATCCGCCGACGCCATCATCGTCGGTGCCGGTGCGGGGCTCTCTACCTCGGCGGGCTTCACCTATTCCGGCGAGCGCTTCCAGCAACACTTTGCCGACTTCATCGGGGAATACGGCTTCACCGATATGTACTCGGCGGGCTTCTATCCGTTTTCCTCCGAGGAGGAACATTGGGCCTACTGGAGCCGCCACATCTATTACAACCGCTACGTGCCCGCCCCGAAGCCAGTTTATGACAACCTGCTTAAACTGCTGAAAGACAAGGACTATTTCGTCATCACCACCAATGTCGATCACCAGTTCCAGAAAGCGGGGTTTGACAAACAGCGGTTGTTCTACACGCAGGGCGACTACGGTCTGTTCCAATGCGCAAAACCTTGTCACCAGAAAACATACGACAACGAGGAATTGGTGAAACGGATGATTGCCGAACAGATGGACATGCGTATCCCGTCGGAATTGATTCCGCGTTGTCCCGTCTGCGGCGGTCCGATGAAGGTCAACCTGCGCGCCGACGAGACCTTTGTGGAGGACGAGGGCTGGCACGCGGCATCGGAACGATACACCGAATTTATCCGGCGGCACAAAGACGGCAAGGTGTTGTTCCTTGATTTGGGCAGTGGCGGCAACACGCCCGTTATCTTCAAGATCCCGTTCATCCGCTGGACGATGCAGAACCCGAACGCCACCTACGCCACCGTCAACCTTGGCGAGGCGTTCACCGTGGACCAGATCGCCGACAGGTCGATTGTGATAGATGCAGACATTAATGATGTATTGGATACGTTGTTGGTGGTGTAGAGACACATTGCATTGCGTCTCTGCGAACCCCAAAAAATGATTTTATTATGAACCGTTTGGATTTTTTAATTGATTGTTTGATAAAAGAAGACCCGCAATATGCGGAGATGCGGATTCCCGAGGATTTGCAGGGCAAGCGCGACCTGTTCCGCGCCCTGCGCAACGTGCGCGAACCCAAACCCGTGAGCGAGGAATTTCTGCGTTTGCAGGACGAGGAATTGCAAGCGCAATTGCAAGAGAAGGGTGTGGTGGAATTGGATGCCGTCCAACAATTATCAATTATCAATTCTCAATTTTCAATTCTCTTATGGCAGGGCGACATCACCCGTCTCCGCGTGGATGCCATCGTCAACGCCGCCAATGCGCAGATGTTGGGCTGTTTCCATCCGTTGCACAGATGCATCGACAACGCCATCCATTCCGCGGCGGGCGTGCAGTTGCGCGAGGAGTGTCACCGACTGATGCTGCGACAAGGACATCTGGAGCCGACAGGGCAGGCCAAAATCACCAAGGCTTACAACCTGCCGTGCAAGTACGTCATCCACACTGTCGGCCCCATCATTCCCAATGGCATTCCGACGGCATTCCAGAAGGAACAATTGGCCTCCTGTTACCATAACATCATGGCGTGTGCCGATGAAAACGGTCTCGAAAGCGTCGCCTTCTGCTGCATCTCCACGGGCGAGTTCCGCTTCCCGAACCAGCTGGCCGCCGAAATCGCCGTGCAAACCGTCAAGGATTACCTGACCGCACATCCCGATTGCAGCGTCAGACAGGTGGTTTTCAATGTGTTCAAGGATGAGGACAGGAATATTTATCAACCTATCATAAAATAAAGAAAAAATTGTATTTTTGCACTCGTAATTATTAGTTGTTTGGTTATGAGCAAGACGACGATGGGCAACAAACTGCCGCGAAAGTTGGAGCAAAAGATGCAGACGGTGGGCGAGCAAATCAAGCTGGCTCGCTTGAGACGTAATCTCAGCATAGCACAAGTGGCTGAACGGGCCACCTGTTCGCCGCTAACTGTGGCGCGGATTGAAAAAGGCACGCCCACAGTGGCCATCGGTATCTATCTCAGGGTGTTATATGCTTTACAATTGGATGATGACATTCTGCTTTTGGCGCAGAAGGATGAGATGGGCAGAGCCTTGCAGGACCTCGCGCTGAAACACCGCGAAAGGGCGTCGAAAAAGGTTTAAAGTTGATGGTTTAATGGATAGAGTATGAAGACATTATATGTTTATGCGGATTTTGACTGGCTGGCTGAACCGATGTTGGTGGGCGAGTTGAGCTATGAGTCGCTTCGTGGCTCGGATAGCTATGCTTTCAAATTCGATAACGATTGGCTTCGGCAGTACGGCAGTCTCTTTCTGAGCGCCGACATCAACAACTATCCAGGACAGCAGTACACCCAACCCGGACACGACATTTTCGGATGTTTTAGTGATGCGTTGCCCGACCGTTGGGGCAGGCTCTTGTTAAACCGACGCGAACAGATTTTAGCTGCCGAAGAAAGGCGACCTATCAGGAGACTCTCGTCATTTGACTATCTCATTGGCATTGATGACTTTTCGCGTATAGGTGGTTTCCGTTTCAAGACGATACCCGATGGCGATTTCATCAACTGCGACAGTCATCTTCGCATTCCTCCGTTGGCCGACCTTCGATCTTTGGTTGCCGCCAGTATGGAGATTGAGAAAAGCGAGGAGCAGAACCGCTTGCCCGAAATGAAATGGATACAACAACTCGTTCATCCGGGAAGTTCGTTGGGCGGTGCACGTCCCAAAGCGGGTGTGCGTGGCACTGACGGCTGCCTTTACGTGGCCAAGTTCCCGTCCCGCAACGACGATTACGATGTGTCGCTCTGGGAGCATTTGAGTCATCTGTTGGCAAAAAAGGCTGGTGTAACTGCCGCTGAGACAAGTGTCATTTCCACGGGTGAGAAATACCATGCGCTGCTCTCCAAGCGTTTCGACAGAACTGCCGACGGACGACGAATCCATTTTGCGTCAGCGATGACCCTTTTGGGTTTGACGGATGGCAGCGATGCCCAAACGGGCAGCGGCTATCTCGACATCGTTGATTTCATCCTCCAGAACTGCTGCGACGTGGAGAACAATCTGCGTCAGCTCTACCGCCGTGTAGCGTTCAACATCGCTATTGGCAACACAGACGACCATTTCCGCAACCACGGCTTCCTGCTCACCCCAAAGGGCTGGACACTCTCGCCCGCCTACGACTTGAATCCCACCACCAACGAATACCAAAGTCTCCTCATCAATTCTTCAACCAACAAGTCCGATTTGAATCTCCTCTTGGGATCCTCGGAAGAGTATATGATTGGCAAAGATGAGGCATCAAAAATCATACAAGAGGTGACGAATGCCATCAAAGGTTGGCGAAGAATGGCCGCCAGTCTTGGAATAGCGAAACGTGAGATGGAATTGTTAGAACAAATCCTCTAATTAATGGATAACGACAAACAGAAAAATCGGAAAAATGCGATATTGCTGAGTCTGTGCCTTGCATTGATTTTTGCATATCCGACGTTTATGAGCGCAAAAGATATGGTCATAGATGGGACTGTTCAGTGGACTTCTTTGATACTTACTATGTTTTTTGGTATATGGGTGCTTCTGCCGTTTGCGATTGTTTTGTTTTACAAGGGTGATGAGTCTAAACAAAGAGACACAGAAAACAAGCGGCATTTTTCACAAAAACTAATAATTGCCGGTGCTATTGTTTTTGGTTTGATGTGTTTTGGCTTTGGCATATTTGGAGTTTATCATTTTTTGACGAACAAAGATATCGAGGCCAAGGATATTCGTCGTATAGATGGTGTCATATCGGAAGTTCACGTATATTCAGGTGGTACAAAAAGTTATGATCCAAGGACCACAGTGAAGTTGATAGAATATCCCCAATATTGGTTTGAGATACCACACATTATTGATAAAAACTTGACCAGCGAATCACCTATAACATTATATGTTCCTATTCGTGATTATCAGCGTGTCGTGGAAAATAGTACGCTTACCAATAGAGAGCTCCATACACAAGATGAATACGCCCCCTTTGTGATCGCATACGAATCTATTAATTCCTGCTATACATTATCTGACTATAATGAGTGGTCCCGAAGGGATTCGAAGTGGGGCTTATATGGGGGAATTGTTTGTATCCTGTTTGGAATTGGCGTGGAAATCTGGTTCTTCTGGCGGAAAAAGAAAAATAGCCAATCACTTTAGCTGTAACTCCAACAACGGCATATTCAAAATTCTGCATAGAAAAGGAAGAATAATTTCGTTTTTTGTGTGAGATTTTGTATTTTTGCCAAATCATCAACCGGCCACGATGTCTGGATTACCGGCAATGAATATCAAGGATTTGGAAAACGATGCGATATGAAACAAGAAATCAACCCCAAAGACTCGCCACGCGGATTTGCTTTCGAACTGTGGAAAACGGCTGGAATGCCGAAAGTGACGATTTTCAAAACCTTCGATATCACCGAGTGTCTATTCCGAACTGTTCACCAATCCTTTCTTAGCTTGGGGCAAATACCGCCGAGGGCTCTTTAAAACCACTTTGCCCATATCGTTCCAGTTCCATCACGCTCAAATGGACGGATTCGAGGCGGCGCGCTTCCTCAACGGGCTGCAGGAGACCATCAACGGACTCACGATACAATAAATACCGCATTGGGCAATCATGTGCGATGGCTTCTTAGTGGTTGTCCTATACACGACATAGCACGCCATAACACATTTTGGACGAAACAGAAAGGTCTTTTATTCTCCCCCTGTCCTGAATGCTCTCGGACTCACGCCGACCGCGCGGCGGAAGAAGGTGCCGAAATGGCTCTGGTTCTGGAAGCCCAGCTGGTCTGCTATTTCCTGCACAGACATATTGGTTGAGAGCAGTAATGTCCTTGCCTGCCTGATCAGGTTTTCATAGATGTGTTCACCCGCGCTCTTGCTTGTAACCTGTTTCACGATGTTGGCCATATATTGTGGGGAAAGGCACATTTTAGAGGCATACCAGTCAAGAGAGTGGTGCTCGCGGCTGTACACATCCACTAACGAAAGGAAATGGCCCACGTGCTCCTCTGCTCGCGAGAGGGAAAATCGCTTATGGAACGTCTTGTCGTATATTCCTGACATAAGGAGTATCAACGACCGAACCAAGTCGATGGCTACGTCGTAAACGTTTACAATGTCCGGCGTTTGAACAATATTGTTAAGCAAAGTCAGATACTGTACTCCCATATCCAACTGTTCCTTTTCCAAGAACACCACGGGGCGGATATACACGTTACTCAGCAGTTCATTGCCCATATTCAGGTGCAAATCTCCTCCTAATTGTGGAGAAAAGGACAGCACTGTAAACTGGCAATCTTCCGACATGTTCAACAATCGCAAAATATGGTTGGGGAAAATGCATACACACGAAGGAGCATCAATTACAAACCGATGATGGTTAATGTCTGCGGTCACACTACCTTGTGTAAGAAATTCGATAGAATACATCTCTGTATAGAAATACTCCGGCAATCCTCCTGTCGGACCATTTATAATGGATATCTGCAGTTTTCCATCAAGATCCGTTCGATTATGTGTGTTTTCAATATGACGTATAACCGGCAATTCTGTCATGATTTTTTTTGCCATAAAATGAAGATTAAAAAACGCATCGGCAAAAATACAATTTTTCAGGCAACAAAAGTTTGAAATAGAACAATTGTGGATACAATCACAACATCCTCCAAACCTTTAAAAATTATACTTTTGCGCGCTTTTCCAAAATTGTTATCTTAAAATGAAAATACTTTTTGTCATAGACACTTACGACACCAACAACAACGGCACCAGCATATCGGCGCAGCGTTTTGCCAGCGAATTGCGCCGACGCGGGCACGAAGTGAAAATTCTCACTTCCGGAGAGCCTGGTGAAGACCGTTTTGCCTTGCCTACCTACAAGATGCCCATATTCCAGCCGTTGATGGACAAGCACAACTTCAACTTTGCCTATAATGAAAAAAAGACCATTCGGGAAGCCGTCGAATGGGCTGACATCATACATTGCTTCCTCCCGTTCGCCATCGAAGTGGAAGCCAAACGCTATGCCGACAAGATTGGGAAGCCCTCGACCGCCGCTTTCCACATCCAACCGCAAAATCTCTGGTCGTCAGTGGGATTGGGAAAAGTTGACTGGATCCAGAATGGTACATATCGCAGTTTCCGTACCTTTCTTTACAATAAATTCCGCCACATCCACGCCCCGTCGCAATTTATGGCCGATGAGATCAAGAAACGAGGTTACACCGCCAAAATCCACGTCATTTCCAATGGCATCCAAGACGCTTTCCTGGAGACCGGACATCTCGTCCATCAACAGGGCAGGCCAGCCAAATCGCCTGAATTTGAGGGTAAAATACCGATCATCATGATCGGCCGTCTTTCGCAGGAGAAAAGACAGGATGTAATCATCAATTCAGTGCAATATTCGAAATATGCTGACAAAATACAGCTGATTTTTGCAGGAAAAGGTCCCGAGTACGATCGTTATGTGGAACTTGGAAAGCAGTTGAAGAATCCGCCCCAATTTGTCTATCTCGAGCAACAGAAACTGATTAACTTGTTGTTGCAGTGCGACTTGTATGTGCACGCCAGCGATATGGAGAGCGAGGCCATCTCGTGCATCGAGGCCTTTGCCACCGGGCTGGTGCCGGTCATCGCCAATTCGGAGGTCAGCGCCACGCCGCAGTTCGCCCTCGACGGCCGAAGCCTGTTCAAGCCCGGCAGCCCCAAGGATCTCGCCCGCGCCATCGACTACTGGCTCGATCATCCGAATGAGCGGGAATATGTGGGAGAACTTTACCGTGTGGCGGCAAAGAAATATAGCCTGGCCAACTCGGTGCGAATGTTCGAGGAGATGTTGAACGAGGAGATTGAAGACAATGCGAAACTGTCCGTTCAAGCTTAAAACCGCTTTGTTCATCTTAGTACTCCTGCTTCCTGTTTCGGTTCATTCACAAACGGAAGGAACTACTTCCCCTGTAATCCACTCAGATGGATCTGTCACATTTTCCTATAAAAACCCTTCCGCAAAGCGGGTCAGACTGTTCTGCGACTGCGATTTGCGAAACAACAAATACAATATCGAGAGGGAACACCTCCAGTCTGTCCGTATGAAATCAGACAGCAACGGTGTATTCTCCTTTACCACAAAACCTCTCCCTCCGGAAGTCTATTCCTACCAATTCAAAGCACGCGGACAGCGTTTTGTGGATCCCAACAACGTGGACTCCATTCGGGTTCTGAAAACCAGACGAAGCGTATTTGTTGTTCCGGGCTCCCCAGTGGCTGACTTGTGCGTACCAGATTCTTTGCATGGTAGAATTGAATTTTTCGAAATATGGGACACGGCCTGTAATAAGACAAGACACATACTTTTGTACCTTCCTCCCGACTATGACCGCAACGAGCAACCCTACCCTGTTCTTTACTTGTTGCACGGCATCAATGGGTACGAAAAGGCTTGGCAAGACAAAGGGCGCGCCAAGCGGAAGACATACTTGGCGAAATTGGAGACTCTATCTCTCAGAATTTCTTCAATTTATTTTTAAAAGCACGAACAAATGAAAAAATATTTCTTTCTGTTTTTGACAGCTATCCTGAATCTGCCCATTTATTCCCAAGAGCGAATCGAATATCTTCCATACGGCAAGATGGATTCTTGGACGGTGCGTTACATCAAGGAGTCGGTTTTGTTGGGCGGCAAGACCCGTGCGCTGTATGTCATCGCCAAGACTGACACCCTACGGCAAAACAAGCCCTATCCCTACGGCAAAAATGGTTCTCCGTGGGGCACGAGCAATGCCTACGCCAAAGTGTGCGGGGTGGAAAAAGCCGCCGTGTCGGTCACTCCGGAGCGACGGGGCAAGGGCTATTGCTGTCGGTTAGAGACCACATTGCAGACTGTCAAAGCCGTTGGCATCGACCTCAAGGCATTAGCCACCGGCAGCATCTATACAGGCCGACTGCTCGACCCCGTGACCTTGGAAGGGGTCAAAGTGCCGATGAAAGCCATTGATATGGGCATTCCTTTCACGAAACGACCATCAGCCTTGATGCTTGACTACAAAGCGGTTATACAGCAGGGCAAGTCAATGGTGCGGGCCACAGGATCCACCAAAGTGACCACCGTTCAAGGACGGGATGCGGGCGAGATCATACTGTTTCTGCAGCACCGTTGGGAAGATGCCGACGGCAACATCTTCGCTTATCGTGTAGGAACGGCATCGGAACGCATCACGAAAAGTGTCTCCGACTGGAAAAACAGCCATCGCGTGCCCATACGCTATGGGGACATAACCAAAACTCCAAACTACAAGTCTTGGGAGAGATTGTCAAAAGACCGTTATATGGCCCGCAATTCAAAAGGGAAGATGGTTCCTGTGCAAGAAATTGGCTATAAAGCGGATGCGACGCCCACCCATCTGATTCTGCAGATCTCAGCTGGCTGTCAGGAAGCCTTCACTGGCTGTCCAGGCAATGTGTTGTGGGTTGACAACATACGGCTGGTGTATTGACCTGAAATCAAAGCTCAATCACACAATCCCGCAAGTCTGATGCAGATTGCGGGATTTTTTTGCACATCAAAATTCTGCATAGAAAAGGTAGAACGCTTTCGCTTTCTGTGTGAGATTTTGTATTTCTGAAGGAATGCCGAACTTATTCAAACCGTATTTTGACGTAAATATTATATTTTTCACATCATACCGTATTGGATACCATAATTTTTGTATTTTTGCAGCGAAAAGAAAAAATATTTGTTTCAAATCTTGATATGAAAACTCCGTATTGGATATGGCAATATGACGAATGGCCCCGTTTCTGCTGGAACAATGACAGCGTCATCGCTCCGTTGGCGAGGGTTCGGGAAAAACAAGGACGGCTGTTGGGGCTGATGGATGGCTTGGGGTTTGACGTACAATGTGCCTCCTCACTCGAGGTGATGACGGAAGACGTGTTGCGTAGCAGTGAGATAGAAGGGTTGCTCCTCAATGCCGAGAATGTGCGTTCTTCGGTGGCGCGGCATCTCGGACTTGACATCGGCGGATTGTCCCATTCGGACCACTATACCGAAGGCGTGGTGCAGGTGATGATGGATGCCGTACAACAAGCCGACACCCCATTGACCGAAGAACGGCTGTTCAACTGGCACGCGGCATTGTTCCCCACCGGAAGAAGCGGCGCCACCCCCATCACCGTGGCGGCTTGGCGCACAGGCGAAGAACCGATGTTGGTGGTGAGCGGTGCCTTGGGAAAGGAGAAAATCCACTACGAAGCACCGCCGTCAGACGATGTGGCTCGTCAGATGCAACAGTTTATACAATGGTTTAACAGCGAACCCGCCACCGACCCTGTGTTGAAGGCCGCCATCGCGCACCTTTGGTTTGTCAACATTCACCCCTTTGACGACGGCAACGGCCGTCTGGCACGCACGCTTACCGATATGCTGTTGGCACGGGCCGACAGATCCCCACATCGTTTCTACAGTATGTCGGCGGCCATCTTGCGTGACAGGAGCAACTACTATGATTTGCTGGAGTATATGGGCAAACACGGGTTGGACATCACCCGATGGCTTTTGTGGTTCCTGCAAACTATGGGAAACGCCATCGACACCGCGGTTGAGAGAACCCAGCGGGCGATACGGAAATCGTTGTTTTGGCAGAAAAACCGCTCTGTTGCGCTGAATGAACGGCAAATCAAAGTCATCAACCGGCTTTGGGATGGATTTGAGGGCAAACTCAACACCAGCAAATGGGCGAAGATGACCAAGACCTCCGCAGCCACCGCCTTGCGTGATATACAGGATCTTGTGGACAAAGGCATCCTTTGCCGCACTGAAGAAGGAGGCCGTAGTACGAATTATAGAATGATTGAGTAGACAAGTAATTACAAACTAAAAAATAATCCCTTATGAAACAACCGATTAAAACAACCGAAGCCATTTTCCCGATGCCTGTTCTGCTCGTCGCCACCTACAACGAGGACGGCACCGTTGACGTGATGAACGCCGCCTGGGGCACCATGCTCGACCGCGACCGCGTGGCCCTCAACCTCACCGAAACCCACAAGACGGTGGAGAACATCAAGAAACGCAAGGGCTTTGTGGTCCATATCGCCGACGCCGCCCACGTGACGGAGGCCGACTTCTTCGGTGTGGTGTCGGGCCACAAGGAGAAAGACAAGTTCGCCAAGAGCGGCCTCACCGCTACCAAATCCTCATTGGTGGATGCTCCCGTCATCAACGAGCTGCCCATCGCAATGGAGTGCGAATTTATTGAATACCAAGGTGATGACACAGGATTGGGGGTCATCGGCAAGGTGCTGCAAACCTCCGTGGAGGCCGACAAGATGAAGGAGGGCAAAGTGGATATCGACGCCCTGAAAGCCATCGCTTTCGACCCCTACACGCACGGTTACTACCTCGTCTCGCAGCGCGTCGGCGAAGCCTTCAAGGACGGGATGAAGCTGAAATAGACCGTCCCTGAATCACTATGTCGAAATCGTCTTTCAACAATTGGATTGTACGTTTCTGGTGGCTGCTTCCTTTGGCAACCATACTCTTCAGCATTGCCTCTTCGTTTGCTTCGGATTGGAATATCACCATCATGCTTATCTTTTGCGGGCTTGCAACCATCATACTTCTCCTGCAGTTGCTGGCTTTTGTGACACTTTTGATTGAAAAGCGATGGTGGCGTGCAGTGGGAGCATTTTTTTCAGGTGCACTTTCCTTTATCTTTTTTGTTGGTATTCCGATTGTCAATATGTTTTTCAGTTCGATGCCAGATGATTTTGGCAAAAAACATGTCATTCCAGAAGGAATGGAGATGAATATTCCGATTACAGATGCGAATTGCAGCTGGAATGCCACCGACGGATTCACATTCACGCCCGTTGACATTGACAGCACCGACTCCAACTCGTGGCTGCAGATTTGGAATGGCGAACAAGGCGGGATATATCATTACGCTTTCTATTGGCCGGCTCTCAGCGATGGTGAAATATATCTTCGTTGCTTTGAAGCCACGAAAGACACCGAACTCTCCGCATCACGACTGAAGCCCAGAACAACAGTGCGAGTGTTTGGTCACAACGAGTTCGGACAGGTGGTTCCTCCCACAGAGTTCACCATCTACGAGGGCGATTGGGAGGACTACTATGCTGTACGCGTTGAGGTGTGGCACAAGCCAACAGGAGGGGAGCCCCACAAGTTGATGGAAAAAATCTATCGCATGGAAGGATGGATGCGGTGATATCTCTCTAAACTGATACAAAGGAATAATTGGTGCAAGACCTTTCGTTCAGAAAAATGGGTCAAACAGTGAAATATTCGTTCAGAAAAAAGGGGAAAAGTAGTACCAATCTACTAAGACAGAGACCAATCATTGAAGTACGTTCATCACAATGAACAAAATTCAAAGATTTTTCATTTTGTTCATTATAGTCAACAAAAATAATTAACCCAACGTATAATAGGAAAATCGTATTAACCCCAAAAATATGACAACCCACAACATCAACCCCGACCGCGTTTTCAGCATCTTCCGTGAGCTGAACAGGATTCCGCGCCCCTCGCACCACGAGGAGCGCATCGCCGACTACCTTTGCCAGTTCGCCGAGCGGCTGCATTTGGAGTATGAGCGCGACAAAGAGAACTGCGTGGTGATCCGCAAGCCCGCCACTCCCGGACACGAGACGGCCGAGTCCATCGTGCTGCTCAACCACATGGACATGGTCTGCGTGGGTATGAGCGACCCGCTCAACGACCCCATCGAGGCCTACGAGGAGAACGGCTGGATGAAGGCCCGCGGCACATCTTTAGGCGCCGACAACGGCATCGGACTGTCGATGGCCCTCGCCGTGCTCGAAGATGACCGCATCGTGCACCCCGCCCTGGAGGTCATCACCACGACCAACGAGGAGGACGGTATGTCGGGGGCCTCGCAGCTCAGCAAGGAGTTCCTGAAAGGCCGCAAGGTCATCAACCTCGACTCCGAGGACTATGACACCATCACCACCGGGGCTGCCGGCGCCTGTCTGCAGTTCCACCGCATTCCTGTGAAACGGCTGCCGGCGCCCAAGGACGGCCAGTGGCACCGTATCCGCATCGCCGGCGGATTAGGCGGCCACTCCGGCGTCGATATCAACAAAGGACGCTGCAGCGCGGTGGAGCAGACTAAAATCATCCTGAAAGTAATCAACAAGGAAGAAGATATCGAAGTTGCTGACATTCAGATCGGTGAAGCCAACGCCTCGATTGCATCGTCGGGCGAGATGGTGATTTGGACCGAAAACAACGGGGCTTCCGAGTTCGTGAAGGAGCTGTTGGACAACATCAACCAGACGTTTCAGAGACAATATGCGGGCACCGACCCGCGCATCACCTGCAGTATGGAGGCGTGCGAGAAGCGGGAGACGGGCATTCCCAAAGAGACTGTCGCGGCGTTGGTCCGCAGTTTGGAGAAGGTGCCACAGGGCGTGGTGAAGATGAGCGCGTCAATGCCCGGCACGGTGGAGACCTCCAACAACGTGGGGCGCATCGTGGCGGAAGATGACCATCTTTTCGTCTCCACCCACACCCGCAGCTTCGTTGACGACGAAATGGCGGCGTTGAGCAAGACGATTGCCGCGACCTTTGCCGAAGCCGGCGCCGTTTCCGAGGTCGTGATGTCGGCCCCGGCGTGGCAGGAGGACCAGCAGTCGGCATTCCTGCAACTGGTCAGCGACACGTTCCAGGACGTGCTGGGCTGGCGTCCGCGGATGGTGGCGATGCATTTCGTGTTGGAGGCGGGCTTCTTCGTGCAGCACTATCCTGGCATCCAGATCGCCAGCATCGGTCCGCGCATCGTGGAGCCGCACTCCACCAGCGAGCGCGTCGAGCTCTCGACCATCCACGACATCTGGCGGGTGCTGATCAAGCTGCTGGAGCGGTTGGCGTGAGGAGTGGCAATCATAACGAGTAAGACAAAATGATAGTATATGAGCAATAGTTTCAATATCCGTCCGGCGAGACCCGAAGAGGCGGGTCTCGTCTTAGAATTCATCAAGAAGTTGGCCGTATATGAGAAATGCGCCGACGAGGTGGTGGCCGACGAGGCCACCGTCTATCACTCCCTGTTCGTGGAGCGTTCCGCCGAGGTGGTCTTCGCGGAGGAAGACGGCACGGTGGTCGGCTTCGCCCTCTTTTTCCACAACTTCTCCACCTTCGTGGGGCGCAAGGGGCTCTATCTCGAAGACCTGTTCATCCTTCCCGAGAAGCGCGGCCGCGGCTACGGAAAAGCTCTACTGAAACACCTCGCCAAGATCGCCGTGGAGCGCAACTGCGGCCGTATGGAGTGGATCTGCCTCGACTGGAACGAGCCCGCCCTGAAAGTCTATCGCAGCATCGGGGCCGTCCCGATGGACGAATGGACGGTGCAGCGGTTGGACGAAGGGGCGTTGAAGCGGTTTGCAGAAGAATAAGACAATGGAAATCACCAAACTGCTTGACATTCATACCAGAGAGAGTCTTTATCAGTGGTACATCGAGAACCACGATAAAGCCACCGACTTTTGGCTGCGCATCAACCGTGCGGAGGCAGACTGTCCAGGTGTGGTTCGCTACGTCGATGCCGTGGAGGTGGCCCTGTGTTTCGGGTGGATTGACAGCACTATGAAGCGCATTGATGACGGGAAGCCCATACAGCGCTTCACGCCGCGCCGCAAGGGCAGCAACTGGTGCGAGCAGAACCTTGTGCGTTGCCGCCGTCTCGTCAAGACAGGAGAGATGACACCCGCCGGGCTCGCCGTCATCCCCGACATTGACCCGTCGCACTTCGTCTATGAGGATTGGGTCCTCGACGCCATCAAGGCCGACAAGCAGGCGTGGAAGAATTATCGTTCCTTTCCTGAGAACTACCGCCGCATCAAGGTGGACCGCATACAGCATTATTACCATACCAAACGCGAGGACTACGCCTTCAAGACCCTGCGGAAGTTCATCGACGACTGCCACAACGGCAAGATGCAGTCCGGCTGGAGCGATTTCGGAAGATTGGGGTGATTAATTATAGTGGCGTATCTTCGATACGCTTGTCTCACAGGATGGCCGCTATACCCCACACTGCGTTCCACTTCGTTACGCTGATGTGGGGTTACTAAAATATCGTGCCTTCGGCACGTGGCAGGGACACAACCAACCGCCGCAAGGGTTTTCGTGACCTTTGCCGGCGGTGTTTCTGCAATAATGTATTCGGCAGTGACTACTCCAAATCGCTTTTCCCGATATTACATTTAGAACAAAGTGTTTGGAGGTTATCAATCTCTGTTTCACCACCTTTTGACCATGGTTTAATATGGTCAACATGAAGAACTACCGCAGGGTCTTTTGCTGGTGATGCACCACAAGCACAACATTTGAAGTTGTCTCTTTGTAAAACGACAAATCTCAATCGAGTATTAATCGACCGAGGTGTCCTATGTTTCGGTATATTGTTAATCGAGTCAAGAGTGGTAACTAAGTAAAGCTCTTCTTTTTGACTATTATGGTCAAAACAATTGTTAATATTTGAAGCATTTTCTTTATTATCGTTTTGCGACACTTCGTTATCAACAACAGAGTTGATATGTTGAACAAAAGCCTCTAATGCCTTTCTCCAGCCGCCGAAACGACGCTTAAATGTATCTATTGAATAAATAGAAACACCATTATTAACGATGTCCGTAGTTGTGGGTTGCCTGCCAAGTAGTATCCAAATACGCTCTATTTCATCAAAGCACTGTTGTTCGGTAATTTTTTCCTTTGAAAAACCAGTTTCTTTTAATCCAGCCTTTTGAAGAAAAAGACTCCATTTTTTGAATCTGGCAAAAATGTTTCCACTTGAAAACCTCCCAAATTTCTTATACAAATCATACGGAACTGTGTCACTGTCAATCAATTTTGCAACCCTTCTCAAATCCTCAAATAATTCTTCATCAGATATGATTTTTAATTCACTTGGTTTTCTTTCGGTTCGTAAACCTACTAAAGAGCAAGCATTTCTCCATGTTCCGAAATGAGCCTGAATTGCTGTTTGAGAATATTTCCCATGTTTCTTATAAAGACTAACAGAGAGGTAGTCTACATTAAGATTATGTGCAACTCTTTGTATATCGTCCAGAATATCACCATCTGTTAATTGCTTCTTATATTCATTTAGTTCGAATTTCATAACATATGATCATTTTTGTCCGATTCCATCATCCGATTCATTAATTCATACAGATAGGCAGGGCTTTGCACATACAATTCGCCTTCCTCATCCTGCAAGGCCTCCATTAAAGGGGATTGGTATACCTTTTCCATAGCCTGTTCTATGCTGCACCCCGTATCTTCTATCACATATTTCACCAACTCGCTCAATGCGTAGTCAATGAGATAGGTCGCTATTTGGTGGTGGGTGGGCTGGTTCATAAGACTTCAACATTTATCTTGTGAAGGAATTGCAAGGCTCGCACCGTTCCGAAGTAATACTGCTGGTCAAGGTATCTGTCTTGCAGCAACTTCGCCACCTGTTCGGGTGTGTATATGCCTTCGCGGTAGTTGGTCAGTTGAAGCACAACGCCATCGTTGGCTATCGGTCCTACCACGATGTCGTAATCGTGTATCGGAGTCGTGTTTTTTCGGTCGCGATTATCATACACGAACATCAGCCATTCCACAGTGGCTTTCTCTGGGAAACGTTTAACCTTCAAGTCAGACAGCAAGGCCACTTCGTCAAGTTCGTATGTGATTAGCGTTGCTGTTCCTCCGAAAAGTCGTGCTTTCTTCTGCGCCATGCGTATGGCCGTCGATCTGTCGGGCGTCACATAGAAACCCTTGCCGAAGTCTTTGTGACGCAAGCCTCGGGTAAGGTCTATGGTCTCTATGTCTGCATTTGAGCCGTGGTATAGTTTCATGCTAGTATCCCTCCATTTTGTTGGCAGATGATGAGCAAGTCATCGATGGTCTCATCCATCGACTGCAAGTGTTCCACGTCGTAAAACTCTATCAAGAACGCAAGGCCCTTATGCTGGTGCAGATAGTTGAAGGCCGCTTGGCGGGTCATTGCAAAGCGTTGTCCGAAAGCCTGCACAGCAGCTGTCAGGAAAGGAATTTCATACTTGCTCATTTCTTTTCTCTGCTCATTTTTCAATTTGCAAAAATATAAAATTTTCAAAAAATACAGTTGTTGTTATCAGTCAGATTCCAAAGACAACCGCCGCAGGGATTCTTGACCTTTGAGGCGGTGTTTTTGTTAGGATTCCAAAATAATGTGTATCTTTGCGGCCTTAAAAAAAGACAGATATGAAAAACATCACCTTTATCGTCGCTGCGTGCTGCCTGATGATGGCCGCGTGCGCTCAGTCGCCCAAAAGCGCTGAAAACCCAAACAATTCACAAAACAATTCCAAAGAGATGAAAAAGACCTTAATCGTTTATTTCTCGGCCACCGGCACCACCAAGGCCGCCGCGCAGAAACTCGCCAAGGAGTTCAACGCCGACCTTTACGAAATCACCCCGGAACAGCCTTACACCGCCGCCGACCTCGACTGGCGCGACAAGAAATCCCGCTCCACATTGGAGATGCAGGACAAGAGCTCGCGTCCCGCCATCAAGGGCAAATGCGAGAACATCGCCGACTACGAGACCGTGTGGATCGGCTTCCCCGTGTGGTGGTACACCACCCCCACCATCGTCAACACCTTCATCGAGGCCCACGACCTCAGCGGCAAGGTGCTCAACGTGTTCGCCACCAGCGGCGGCAGTCCTGTGGAACCTTGCGCCGCCGACCTCAAAAAGGCCTACCCGCAATACAACTGGGGCGAAAGCCGACTGATGAATCGCTAACATTCATTCCATCAATAAGAATTAATCACGCAAGGGTTCTATGACTCTTGCGTTTTTTTATTATTTTTGCAATGTAAAAAATAGTTAATATGAAGCGAATGAATATTTATGAAGAGGCCAGTCGCTGCCTGCTGTGTCAAGATGCCCCTTGCACGAAAGTTTGCGAACACGGAGACCCGGCAAGAGCCATCCGTGCCATCCGTTTTGGCAACGAAAAGCTGATTAACCGTTGGATTGCCGACTGCTCTGACGCCGACTTGGATGTAGCCCAGCAGGCTTGCATCCACTATGACGAACCTGTGCGCATCAAGGAATTGCTCCGCGCAGTCCGTAGTGACGAGACGACAGAAACTCTCCCCGACCTGAGCATCGACTTTTGCGGACTGCATTGCGAGAATCCTTTTTTCCTGGCGTCCTCTTCCATTTGCACGAACTATGAGATGGTGGCACGCGCTTTTGAGGCGGGATGGGCCGGCGTTTATTACAAAACCATCTGTTTGCAGGACATCCAGGAGGTGTCGCCTCGCTTCGACGCGGTCCACAACGATGGCCATCACGGCGATTTTTATGGTTTTCGCAACATGGAACAGTTAAGCGAGAATCCTCCGGAAGTAGATTTTGACATCCTGCATCGTCTGAAACAGAATTATCCCACGAAGATTGTCATCGCTTCCATTATGGGCCAAACGGAGGAACAGTGGATAGAATTGGCGAAAAGGGCCGAGGCTGCCGGCGTGGACGCCGTGGAACTCAACTTCTCCTGTCCGCAGATGCGGCTCGCGGGTATGGGCAGCGATGTGGGACAGAATCCGGAACTGGTTCTGTTTTACACTGCCTATGTTAAAAACAGTGTCCATATCCCCGTCATCCCGAAGATGACTCCCAACATCACGCATATCAACCAGCCAGCTTTGTCTGCCTTCCTTGCCAATGCCGACGCCATTTCGGCCATCAACACCATCAAGAGTGTGACAATGTCGGACGAGGCTGCCGTTTCGGGCTTCAAGACAGTTTCCGGTCTTTCCGGCCGTGCCGTCAAACCCATTGCCCTCCGATGTATTTTGAATATGGCTCAGTATTCCGCCATCCGCGGTGCCCATGGCAAATCAGTGGAATTGAGCGGCATAGGTGGTATCGAGACGTGGCGGGACGCGCTTGAATTCATCCAGCTGGGCTGCAACAATGTGCAGGTCTGCACGGCTGTGATGCAGTATGGATATCGCATCATTGACGACCTCGTGCTCGGCCTTCAGCACTATATGGCCCAACGGGGAGTGTCGCGCGTGTCCGACCTGGTGGGAGAGCAGCTGCCGGCGTTTGTGCAGCCGTCCGACCTGGACCGCCAGACCCTCGTCTATCCGAAAATAGATCATAACCTGTGTGTGGGTTGCGGACGTTGCGAGATTTCGTGCAGCGACGGCGGCCATCAGGCCATCCTTTTCGATCACGCCACGCGTCGGCCCCGCGTTGTGGGCACGAAGTGTGTCGGCTGCCATCTCTGTCGGTTGGTCTGTCCCGCAGGCGCTATCGGCTTCGCCAACCGGATCCCGAAAAAACAATAGTGGCTCGCAATGCTTTTCCAATACTATATAAATGATTAACAATAAAACACAAAATACTATGAAGAAAATAATGGTTATCGACGGCGGTCCGCACCGCAATATGAACACCGCCGCCATATTGGAATCCTTCACCAACGGTGCGAAAGAGGCCGGTGCTGAAGTGAAACTTGTCCGCCTGTACGATATGGACTACAAGGGCTGTATGTCGTGTATGGCCTGCAAACTCAAAGGCAAAGCCTCGAACATCTGCAAGTTCAAGGATGCTTTGACCCCAGTTTTGGAGGAGATTGCCGAAGCCGACGGTCTGGTGCTCGGCTCCCCGATCTACTTCGGCGACGTGACCGGCCAGATGCGCACCTTCCTGGAACGGCTGGCTTTCCCGTGGCTCTCTTACAACGACTACAGTATGACTGCTCCCAAGAGGATGCCGGTCCTGCTGATAGAGACTATGAACGGCACACCAGAAAGGAACAACAGCCAAGGCTACGGCTCGATGGAGCACTGCATCTCCGCCGCGCTCGGCGATCCTGAACGGCTGGTCGCCTACAACACCTATCAGGTGAAAAACTACGACCGCTATGAGCTCGCCGGCTTCTCCGAAGAGACCAAGCGGAAATACCGCGAAGAGCATTGGGAAGAGGACCTGCAGAAAGTTTTCGAGGCGGGGAAGCGTATGGCGGAGAAGTAACCGCTTTCGAGCATCAAAATCACGCAAGGGTTTTACGACTCTTGCTTTTTTTTCAAAAAAAACAAAAACATCGCTCACGATATAAATATTTTTTGTATTTTTGCATCGTGAACGATATAAATATGCAAGTAATGGAATACGAGCAACTTAAGCTAAACAACCAACTCTGTTTCCGTCTTTATACGGCGGCGAGGCTGACCGTGGGCGCGTATCACCCCTACCTCGACCCGTTAGGCATCACCTATCCGCAGTATCTCGTGCTGCTCGTGTTGTGGGAGCAGGACAAACAGCCGGTGTGCGACATCGCCAAGCGGCTGATGCTCGACACGAACACCGTCACTCCCCTACTCCAGCGTATGGAAAAGTCGGGGCTGCTCCGGCGCACGAAAGGCAAAACGGACACGCGACAGCGCATTGTGTCGCTGACCGAAAAGGGCTCAGCCCTGCGTGAGCAGGCAAAGCACATCCCCGAATGCCTGAGCGCGAACATCTTAGAGAAAATGGGTTCTGTAGAGGAGTTAACAACGTTAGTTCCTGCCCTTGACAAACTCATCGAAGGATTGAGTGAACGGAAAGTTGACTGTTAGCTATTTGCTTTTGGCCGTTAGCTATTGGCTATTGGTTATTAGCCAAATGTCACAAATAATTTGAATAAGTTAAATAAATGTATCACTTAAAACAATAAAGAAATGGCTACTATTTATGATTTCAAGGCCCTGAACAACAAGGGCGAAGAGGTGGATATGGCGCAATACCGCGGCAGTGTCCTAATGATTGTCAACACCGCTTCCAAATGCGGTTTCACCCCGCAATACGACGGTTTGGAGGCACTGTACAAGAAGTACAAAGACCAGGGTCTCGTGATTCTCGGTTTCCCGTGCGACCAGTTCAAGCACCAGGAGCCCGGCTCCGACGCGGAGATCGCGGAGTTCTGCCGCCTCAACCACGGCGTCACCTTCCCGCTGATGAAAAAGATCGACGTTTTCGGCGAGAATGCCCACCCGATCTTCAAATATCTGACCCAAACAGTGCCTACCGAGGAGGTGAAAGGACTCAAGAACAAGGCCACGATGGCGTTGGTAGATGGTCTGAGTAAATCCGAAGGTCGCGAAGAAGGCGGAGTACGCTGGAATTTCACCAAATTCCTCATCTCCAAAGACGGTAGTGTCATTAAACGTTTCCCGCCCGTGGCCACGCCAGAGGATATGGAGGCTGATGTTGAGGCTATGTTGAAATAAAACGTCAGAACTATGGCACACGCTTGTGAAAACTGCAAGATTCGCGCGCACTACGACGCGAAACCTAAATCACTGATGGGCCGCTTCTGGCGCTGGCACATCAACTTCTGTCCGGGTTGGAAGAATTACTTCACCTCGCTGTCGCCCGAAAAACAGGCCGAGCTGCGGGACAGATACCAATTCACCAAGATCTATGAACACTGACAGGATCCTGCCCGTCCATCGGGAGCATCTGCTGCTGATGCAGGTTTTGTGCTGGCTTGGTCCCGGCATCAAAATCTTCACAACCGGCGTGAAGGCCCTGACGGATGTTTCGGCCAGCCACCCCGGACGCGTATGGTGGCTGGCCTTGATCGCAGTGGCTGTCGCCGTCGCTTTCTCACTGATGTTCAACAATTTCGTCAAGCGATACACCCGGCGCATCCTCGACTTTCCCGAACGGAAGAAATCGCTGTTCGCCTTTTTCGACCTGCACGGCTACATCCTCATATTCTTTATGATGGGATTGGGCATCAGTCTGAAATTCATTCCCGGAATGCCCTCTGAGTTCTTCGCCGGATTCTATCCGGGCCTCGGCGCCGCCCTCGCAATAGCAGGACTAAGGTACTTTTGCAGCTGGATTAAGGCGGTGCGGAAGCAGAATGCGATAGAGAACTGATTGACAGCCAACCGATATTTTTTTACTTTTGCAATTTAAAATTCGATTATGATCTTATACTTCTCAGGCACGGGCAACAGCTTAGCCATCAGCCGGCATATAGCGGAAAAACTCAACGAAACGGTGATGCCGCTCAGTCAGGCGGTGCATCAGGATTTGTCGCGGGAGCGGCGCATCGGGCTGGTCTATCCCAGCTACTGGTTCAATGCGCCGCGGGCGGTAACCGAATTGCTGCCGCGACTGCAACTGCCCAAGGAGGCGTACGTCTTCATCGTCATCCCTTGCGGCGCGCAGGCCGGCAACGCCATCCATACGGTTCAGAAACAGCTGGCCGACAAGGGGTTGCCGTTAGTGTACAGCCAGAAAATCCGCGTGCCCGACAACAGCGCCGTCGGCTTCGGGCGCGACCCCAACAAGCAGGTCTGGAAGTTCGAGAAATACGCCGCGCGGTTGGAGCGCATCACCGAGGAGATTGCCGCTGGAACGCATAGTTTGCATTACGCGTGGTGGGGACCGATAGGCGCGCTGTGTGCCCGTCCCGGTATGCAACGCCGCACCCTGCCGATGCTCACGCCCGCCGTCAACGCTGTCCTCTGCGTTGGCTGCGGCATCTGCGCCGACGTGTGCCCGCAAGGCAACATCGCCCTCACGGATGGCAAAGCCCGCTGCGGCGATAACTGCACGCAGTGCCTCGCCTGCGTCCACTTCTGTCCGCAGCAGGCCGTGGAACTCAACCACAAACCCACTCCCAAGGCGCACCAGTACCACCACCCGAAAATAACGGTGGGAGAAATGAAAAAGAATGTATTTCCACAATCCAAATAAAAAAGAATTATGAAACATCTCAACTATTACCTCTCAATTCTCGCCATAGCATTGTGTGTCAACTGCTTCGGGCAAAAAAACATTGACCAGAAATTGCCGAAAGACATCTATGGTTTCACCGTCAAGGACATCAAAGGCAACGATGTCTCATTAGCCGAATACCAAGGTAAAGTGCTGCTCATCGTCAACGTGGCCAGCAAATGCGGCCTCACCCCGCAGTATGAAGGTCTTGAAGCCCTTTATCAGAAATACAAGGACCAGGGGCTGGAGATTCTGGCGTTCCCCTGCAACCAGTTCCTCGAGCAGGAGCCGGGCACCAATGAGGAGATACTGGACTTTTGTTCTGTCAACTATAACGTCACGTTCCCACTGTTCGACAAAATTGACGTGAACGGCAAGGAGGAGAGTCTGCTCTACACCTTCCTGAAAAAACAAGCCCCGTTCAAAGGCTATCCAGAAGGATACGAAAAATTCGCCTCACAGCTCACTATGATTCATCAGAAAACCGGTAGTGGTTTCGAGAAAGGCGATGCTATCAAGTGGAATTTCGGCAAATTCCTAGTCTCCAAGGACGGCAAAAACATCCTGCGTTTCGAGCCGATGGTATCGCCGGAAGATATGGAAGCAGAAATCCAACGCTTGCTGGCGAAATAATGGTGAAAGATACGGCACATTAACAGATTATTTCTCATTTACTGAACAGAAATTTCAGCTTTTCTAACGACACAAATCAAAACAACGAGAATATGACCTTGCAAGAAGCCATTGTTGCCCGCCACAGCGTGCGGCAATACATTGAAAAGCCCATTGAGGCGGAGAAAATCCAACAATTGCAAACCCTCATCGACGAATGCAACCGCGAGGGCGGGCTGCATATACAGTTAGTGACAGAGGAACCCAACGCCTTTGCCGGCGGGATGGCCAAATACGGTAAGTTCCGCGGCGTGCGCAACTACATCGCTATGATCTGCAAGAAAGGCGACGACGTGAAACTCGGCTACTACGGCGAGAAGGTGATCCTGTTGGCGCAAACGCTCGGGCTGAACACCTGCTGGGTGGGACTCTCCTTCCGCAAGCAGCCCGACCAGTACAAGGTGGACGACGGCGAGACGCTCGTCTGCGTGGTGTCGCTCGGCTACGGTGCCAACCAAGGGGTGCAGCACCCGCAGAAACGGACTCTCGCCGACGTGACGGAAGACCAGCGCACCGCCGACCACGGGAAGCCTTTCCCCGAGTGGTTCGGGCGTGGCGTGGAGGCCGCATTGTTGGCACCCACGGCCGTGAACCAGCAGAAGTTCGTGTTTGTCCTGCACGATGGCAACCGTGTGGAGGCCAAGGCGAAGTTCTCCCTCATCGGCTATGCCAAACTCGACCTCGGCATCGCCAAATGCCACTTCGAGATCGGCGCGGGGAAAGGGAGTTTTGAGTGGTTATAGCATTTGGTCGCATCTCTTCGAGATGCGACCTGCAATGCGTGCGTGACACCTCTCTGAGGCATCACCACACGATTGACAAACAATTTGTATATTGAAAAAAAATGAGGTGAGGTTAAGGCTGTTCATCGGAAAAAAGTGTATCTTTGCATTTTGGGATAAGGAAAAACTAATACTTGTTATGAGCAAATATGAGATTCCATTTTTAACAGCTGCCGTGCAGGCTTTCGGACAACGTTTCGCGATGCCCCGACAAGCAGCGTTCAACTACCTGCACAAGCACAAAGGACTATCCTTCCTGATTGAGTTTTACGATGTGGAACATCTTCAGTCGATGGATGAAACTATAGACGATCTGCTCATTATTTGCCAACAAAACGGAGGTGTGCTTGCATGAAACTATACCACGGTACAAATACTGACATTGAGGTGATAGACCTCTCCCGAGGCTTGCGACACAAAGACTTCGGCAAAGGATTCTATGCAACACCAGACAGAACAACTGCTGTACGTATGGCCCAAAAACGAGCTCGACTTTTTGGAGGGGAAGCCACGTTGATAACCTACGAATTTGACGAAACGACATTGCCATCAGATTTGAAGATAAAACGATTTCCTGAAAAAGCTACTGTAGAGTGGCTTTTGTTTGTGGATGCAAATCGTGATAGAAAGAACACATCGTCCATTCACGATTACGACATCGTTATTGGCCCGATTGCTAATGATGGTGTTGTGCTGCAACTGACCAATTATCGTGAAGGTATTTATTCTCCCGAACAGGCCGCATTGTTGTTACAAGACAAATATCTTGACCAGCAATATTACTTTGGAACAGACAGAGCTCTGTGTTTCCTCCATAAAATAAATGTTGAAACCGTATGATTCAGCCAAATCATCACCAAATAGCGACATATCTTACCGACTACGCCTTGAGCGAGTTGGTGAAATATGTGATGGAGGACACTGGGAGCAGTATTGAGCAGGCAATGGAGAAGGTCTATAATTCCCCATTGATGGATATCTTGCAGGATGAGGAAGGCGAGTTGTATGTGCAAAGCCCAGCGTATCTGTATGAGCTGATGAATATTCAGATGACATCAAAATATAAGGATATTTGGTTTGGTTGTCTTCATGTTAAAACTCGTTCAAGAAATAATGAATTATTGGGTGATGTGGAAGGCGCATACGCCCAAACAATTGCAAAAGCCCATAACAAAGATGAATTTGTTTCTTTACTTAAAGAATACACTTTAAATTATGATCTCGAGTATGTCGAATTAGAAGACATATCCACTTTGCAATACCGTTTGTGGAACCAACTGCCAGTTTCCGAAGCGTTACTTGAAGAAGCGAAATCTTTACAAGATTACGGACATATTCGTTTCAGCACATTCCACACTTATTAATATTCCATTAACCGAACAAAGGAAAAGAAAACTATACCCTTTGGGTGCCAAACTTCGAGATAGAATCGCACATTTACTCTTTGGGGATTTAGCAAAATCGACAAACAATATTAAGGCCTCTTAAAAATGTGTAAACAGTAACCCTGAATTCATCATGAAAGATATGAGCAATCAACCCGATCGCAGTACACAGATTATCCGCACCAGTTGGATCGGCATCGCCGCCAATGTTCTTTTGGCGGCTTTCAAGGCCGGTGTCGGCATCGTGGCCAGCAGTGTGGCCATCGTGATGGACGCCGTCAACAACCTCAGCGACGCGCTGTCGAGCGTCATCACCATCGTGGGCACGAAGCTCTCGCAGCGACCCGCCGACCGCAAGCATCCCTTCGGCTTCGGGCGCATCGAGTATTTCAGCGCCATCATCATCGCCGTCATTGTGCTCTCTGCGGGCATCACCTCGCTCATCGAGTCGGTGAAGAAAATCTTCCACCCCACGGAGCCGAGCTACACGACGGTGACGCTCGTGGTCATCGTGGTGGCCATCGCGGTGAAGATTGTGTTGGGGCTGTTCGTGAAACGCAAGGGCACGCAGCTGAAAAGCGATGCGCTGATTGCCTCCGGCTCCGACGCGCTGTTCGATGCCATCATCACCTTAGCCACGCTCGTGTCGGCAGGCATTATGCTGCTGTGGAACGTCTCCATCGACGGCTACCTCGGCGCGCTTATCTCATTGGTTATCATCAAGGCCGGTATCGAGATGCTCGCCTCGCCCGTCAACGAGCTGTTGGGCACCAGCATCCCGGCGGAGCTCACCTCCCAGATCAAGCAGGAGGTCAGCGAGTTCGAGGGCGTACACGGGGTGTATGACCTCATCCTCCACAACTACGGTCCCGACGTGAAGATCGGCTCGCTGCACGTCAGCGTCTATGACACGATGTCGGCGCACGAGATTCACGGGCTCACGCGCAAGATCACCACGCAAATGTTTGTGCGGCACGGCATCATCATGACTGTCGGGGTCTATGCCATCGCCACTGGCGAGAACCGGATGTCCGAGTTGCAGACGAAGGTGATACAGACGTTGTCCGCCCACAAAGAAATTGTCCAGGTACACGGTTTCTACTATTCGGAGCGCGACAAGATGCTCTCCGTCGATGTGGTCCCCGACATCTCCATCCACGATGACGCCGCCCTCATTGCGCAGCTCACCGCCGAGATACAGCCTTTAGTGCCGGGAATGCAGGCAGTGGTCGTGGTGGACCACAATTACAGCGAGTGAAAAATAAATTCGCATTTTTTTGCGAATTTTGAAGAAAAGTTATATCTTTGCAGCTGAGAGATAAAAAGGCTGTAAACTATAAATTGTTTCAAATGCACTGAAAGATGGGGCACAACAGAAAAGACGGCAAGCCGCCGCTTTACCGAAAAGTGAACAAGCGGACGCACAACGGGTATTGGCATTACGTTAGCACACCTAAGTTGAAATACCGCTATGAGCGAGGTAAAAAGCAAGATGTATTACCCAGGCATTCGCCCATTAAGCGACATAACTCAAGCTACCAGACAGGTTACGATTACACGCCGCTAATAAAATTTCTGCACGCACATGTTGGGCAGGAATGGAACGCAGTATATCAGGAGTGTGTTTCCCGGTTGGACAGCCCGAAACCATTAACGTGGATGGTCGTGAATGTCAACGAACGAGGAGTTGTGGTGGACAACTATCCTGGCAGGGATCTGCCGGATTATGTTTGTAGGAGTCTTGGAGAAGAGAGCTATTGGTCTGCTTTATGGGTAGATGCTGATGGATTGTTACAGTTTGTGGATAAAAACGACAAGTGGATTGATGAGTTCGTGAAATACATGACAGATAATTACTATGGAGAGATGTGGACGGTTTCGTGTAACGGCAAAGTGGTGTGGCCGGAGAGTGCTGTGAAGCAGGATGAAGAGTGATTTGTCATCGTTGTGACCATCACGACTCTGTGTGTTTGCGGGAAGGTGCACCCCGAATTTTACGCAAACTCATACTGCAAGATGGCAATGTTCAGTGCATCTTCTAACTTGCAGATAGTTTCCAGGGAGAGATTTTCCTCTCCTTTCAACAACTTGGAAATGTACTGAGGCGAGCATCCCATTCTGTCGGCAACGTCTTGTCGGGAAAGTCCTTGCCACTTCATTGACATAGCCATCTTAATGGCTATCTTGCGAGAATATTGCAGCCAGCCTTTGCTTTTGGCGTAGCGGATTCTCTCTTCTTCCACACGCCACTCTGACGGTTTTTCGGTTTGGTAACGGCTTAGCCGTGCGATAGCTTGTTCTTGTGTCATAATTCCACCTCCTGTTGATAATCTGTGAAACTGTCCTCGTCAAATACGTGTTCCCGAATCAGAAAGTTCCTCACTTTCTCCATCTTTTCCAATTCTTGCAAAGTGTGTTCCCTCTCTTGCATTGTTCTTGTCAATTTGATGGCACCACCTGTGATGATATAAATGCCCACGTTCAGTTTGATAGCATACAAACGCAACCAACTTCTGCGATGAGGGCGTCCTTTTTCTTTCCCAAGTATCATTTCTCTTGACCGATTGTTTTCAAGTGGCCGGAAAAAGCGGTCAAGATTGGCATCCGGGGAAATATCCATAATGATGCAAGCCAACTCATCCCTGTCTTCCATAGTCTGATAAATGGCATCTTCAATGTTTGTAATCCTGAAATAAGAAATCAGGTCGTCAAGGTTTTGCGTGAAAAAATCAGCTAACCATTCAGCATCACTCCATTGATTCAACACTTTCTGCAAGGCATTCTGATTGTCTTTGTCAAAGCGGACGGCCCATAATCGTCCGTCATCAATGATTTTGTCAAACGTCATCTTCTTCAATTTTTGAATAGTGCTGCAAAGATACAATTTTTTTGTATTTGCAACCTATAGGTTTCAAGAATGTTTTTCATTTGGTAATTTTTCTATTTTTGCGGAAAATTTGAAGAACGACTAACAATGATTGACCAGATTATCGAATACAACAAAACCTTCGTGGCGCAGAAGGGCTACGAACAATACCTCACCGACAAGTATCCCGACAAGAAGTTGGCGGTGTTGTCGTGTATGGACACGCGGTTGACGGAGCTGCTGCCCGCCGCGCTCGGGCTGAAGAACGGCGACGCGAAGATCATCAAGAACGCCGGCGGATTGGTGATTTCCGCCTTCGACTCGGCGATGCGCAGTCTGATTGTGGCCATCTACGAGCTCGGGGTGGAGGAGATCATGGTGGTGGCACACTCGCACTGCGGAGCCTGCCATATGAGCTACGACCACTTCCACCACGAAATGATCGCCCGCGGCGTGACGGACGCCACCCTCGACACCATCCGCCAATGCGGCATCGACCTGAATCACTGGTTGGAGGGCTTCAAGGACACCCCGACCTCCGTCCGCAAGACTGTCGAGACCATCAAGACCCACCCGCTCGTGCCGAAGGACATCGTGGTGCGCGGGTTCATCATCGATTCGGAAACGGGGGCGCTGGAGGAGATAGAGGGATAATGCTGACCGTCCGCCATATCCGCCACTGGTACGAGCCGAAGCTGCCGCACGCCGTCTTCATCAACGGTTTTTTCGCCGGGATGATGAGGGATCACGATCTGCGCATTGAGGCACCGCCCGGAACATACAGCCTCCGGGTGCAGTTCGGAGGCCCGCTGCGTTTGGGCAAAAGCGGCAAGAGCATCGACCTGTCGCTGTCGTCCACCACAGAGGTAAAGATTCCGCAAAACGGGGAGGTCCTCTGCACGTTCCACGACCGCGAACGGCTTTGGAACGTCCTGTTCGACATAGACCTTGTCCTGTGGATTATCTCCTGGTTCGTTACGATGCCCACGCTCTACAAGATTCTTTCCAATGTCTTCTTCGCGATTTGGCTAGTGCGGTTGGTGGTGATAAGAAAACGATATTATAAGATAGGTTGTACAAGTACCCAATAAATATGAACGCTTAAGCCGGTTTATTTCACTATGAATTTCGCCGTTCTCCGATAATCCTTACCCCAAATCATCAGAAAATAGAATCCGCTTTCCAAATCAGAGACAGAAATCGTCCCATAAGTGGAACCAGCCGCCACCTGCTGCCCTAAAGCATTGTAAATAGCAAAATTCACCTGCTCGTAGGGAATGTTTTTCACATAGAGAACATCAGAAACAGGATTCGGATAGACCTTTAAGCGAAAATCAGCGCCGCGACCAACTCATCCGACAGTTCCTCGTCGCGCCCAAAAGCGGCATCCACGGAGTCCAACATCTTGTTCAACTGCGGGAATGAGGGAAATTGCAACGCCTCCCAATCATCGTCAATATTGAAATTTCTGCCTAAGTAGTGATGGGCATAATCATCGTTGTCAGAAAAACGAGTGTTCTGTGTCGTTTGCAAATAATTGACAATCTGCGCCATTGCCACTGCCGGGCATCCGGCATAGCTATAGGAATAGTCATTCATCGGGTCGCGCGGACAAAGTTGGTTGTAGGGATAATCCTGATCCCACTGCGTGGTGAGGAGAGGCGTTTGCGCCCATCCGGTCAAGACACACAACAAAAACAATACCGACAAGAGTTTTTTCATCGAGAAGGTCATTTTTTCTTGGTCTTCACCATAAAGATAACCAACACCGTCAAAGTGATGACAGCGCCGATTCCGTATCCCACGGGACGTGACAACAGGGATCCAAGCCCCTCTTTTTCAGCCACAAAGAGGAAACTGCCCGTGACCATTGTCATAAACAATGCCGGCAGAAGCGTCATCAGGAACCATCCTTTCCCCTTTTCTCTCTTCAGATAGACCGTAATGGCCCACAATGTCACCGTGGCCAAAAATTGGTTGGCCCAGGCAAAATAGCGCCAGATGACATCAAAGCCCTTGGCATCCAGCAACGAATAGACCAGCAAGGCGGCGGCAAGGATAAAGATGGGCACGGCCACCATCAGTCTCTTCTTCACAGGCCTTTGGTCCACGTGCAGGAAGTCGGCAGCAATGAGGCGGGCCGAGCGCAGGGCCGTGTCGCCGGAGGTGACCGCCGCACTGATGACACCAAGAATGCAGATGACAGCGATGACCGTGGGGAACCATTCATTGGCAATCACGCCAACCATAGCATTGCCGCCCAGCGGGTGGCCGTCGGGGGTGATAGTTTTCTGCGCCAGCACAGGATCGTGATAGAAAACAGTGGCAGCGGCAGCCCAAATCAGGGCCACAATGCCCTCCGTTATCATCGCGCCGTAGAAGATGGGCCTGCCCTGACGCTCGTTGGTCATACAACGCGCCATCAGCGGCGACTGGGTTGCGTGGAAACCCGAGATGGCCCCGCAGGCAATGGAGATGAACATCATCGGGAAGATGGGATTATGGGCCGCATTGGGATGACGGTTCTGGAGCCCGCTCCACAGCTCGGGAATATCCGGACGATACACGAAGAAAGCGACCACGATGGCCACGGCCATTCCCAGCAGGAGGAAGCCGAAAACAGGATAGATGCGGCCAATCAGCTTGTCGATAGGCAACAGCGTGGCGATGAGATAGTAGGCGAAGATGATGCCCACCCAGACGAAAATGTTCCAATCAGGGGTGAAATTGTTGTTGAGCAAGACTGCAGGCGTGTTCACAAAGACCGCGCCAACCAATATCATCAAGATGATGGTGAAAAAACGCATAAACTGTTTCATCCCATTACCCAAGTAATTGCCGTGAATCTCCGGGAGGCTGCAGCCCTTGGTGCGCAGGGAAATCATCCCCGATAGATAGTCGTGGACGGCGCCGGCGAAGATGCTGCCGAAGACAATCCACAGGAATGAGGCCGTGCCGAATTGGGCGCCCATAATGGCACCGCAGATAGGGCCTACACCAGCGATATTCAAGAACTGGATCAAAAATATGCGCCACGGCTTCAATGGCACATAGTCCACACCGTCAGCCATTGTGACGGCAGGAGTCTGACGGGATGGATCCGCACCGAAAACGCGCTCCACCAGTTTGCCATACAGCAAATACCCTATGACCAATACAAGGAATGAGATAAGAAATGTAATCATATTGTCAGTAATGCTTACGGTTAATAAATTATGGGGTGGGTTGTATAACCACACGGTCATCCATCTTGCCCACTATATGGCGACCCTCCTGATTCATATTCTTAATTTCCTGAATCAGGAAATCCCGGAAAACGACCTCGGTAGTGATCTTTTTCTCAAACTGAATATCACGGAGGATGTTGTCGCCGCCATCGGCGATGAAGTTCAAAGTCACAAGACGATACACACGGTCGTCCACAAGAGGTTTCCCCTGCACCAAGATACGATACGGACGTCCCTGGGAGAAGGTCAACTGCGCACCGGAGAAGGGTGCATTGTTGCTTTTTTCCTTAAAACGATTGAACATCTTTCTCAATTCCGACCCTTTGATTTCAATGAAAGTCAGATAATTCTCAAAGGGGGACAGGGAAAAGATGTTGCCCACCGTAACCTCGCCTGCAGGCAATTGCGACCGGATTCCACCGAAGTTGAGCAGAGATACATCGCATTGGCGGAAAATGGTGTCGGCAACGTAGTCGGGCGATTTAGCCAGAAGTATGTCCGTGAGAAAATTGGAAAGCGGACTGGCCGGGACAAACGAAGCGAGTGTGGCATCGCAATAGCCTATCACCACATTCATTTCCATTTCGAGGCGCGCTTTCTGACGGTCCACGTATTTCTGCAATTTAGGGTCTATTTTGGAATCGTACTGGGAAGTCATACGAACCATCTGGTATCCATATTGGAAATTTTGGGCATAACCTATACAAGCTATGCCCAAAATCAGCGATATGGTTACAAAAAACCTATTCATATTATTTTGCCGGATAACCCACGGGTTGGGCAAGGATAGCTTTGCCGTCTCCAGGGATGAGTTCGTTGAGCAGATCACGGTTAATGGCTCCCATCACCACCGTGCTGAGTTTGTTGGCAGCACAATAAAGATAGACATTCTGGCTCACGAAGCCGACGTCGGTGGCACCGTAAAACTCGCGGGCTGTCTCGTCAAAGCCTTCCATCTTGTCATAGTTGGCATAGAAAAGCAGCGTCACAGGCGCCTCTGCAGGCATCTTGCTGCGCTCGGAAATCTCTATACGATGGTCTTCTGGCAGTATCTCCTTCAGCACATTTTCTTTCGGAACATACAAGAAAACACCTTTATCTATGAAAACGTAGATATCGATTTCCTGGGCATTGCGGGCCGTGGGGGAGGTCAGTTTGCCATCCTCACGGTTGACGCCGCCGGCACACCAGAGCAAGTTGGAGAGCTGCTGCTCATCCAGTGGCGTATCAGCGAACTTGCGCTGCGTCATACGATTGTTCAGAGCCTCGTACAGCGGCATACCGCCTTTGCGTTCAGGTTTCGGCAACTTGATTTCTGTGGGCTTGCTGGCGACTTTGGCCTCATCTTTGTTTTTCTGTGCCATAACAGGTAAGATTAATGCAGCCATCACGACTGCGAGGAATAATTTTTTCATTGCTTGTTGGGTTTGGGGTTGTTGGTTTGGCCAACTTTGCTGATGCCTTCGCGCATCGTGGTGTCAGCCTTGATATTTTCAAGTTTGTAATAGTCCATCACGCCGAGATTGCCGTTGCGGAAAGCGTCGGCGAGGGCGAGGGGCACCTCAGCTTCGGCGAGGATGACCTTGGCGCGGGCCTCCTGGGCCTTGGCCTTCATCTCCTGCTCGGAAGCCACAGCCATAGCGCGGCGTTCCTCGGCCTTGGCCTGCGCGATGTTCTTGTCGGCGTTGGCCTGGTCAATCTGCAACAAAGCGCCGATGTTCTTACCCACATCCACGTCGGCGATGTCAATGGAGAGAATCTCGAAGGCGGTGCCGGAGTCAAGGCCCTTGGAAAGCACCAGCTTGGAAATGGAGTCGGGGTTCTCGAGCACCATCTTGTGGGTGTCGGCGGAACCGATGGCGGAGACGATACCCTCGCCGACACGGGCGATGATGGTCTCTTCGCCGGCGCCACCCACCAACTGGCGGATGTTGGTGCGCACGGTCACACGGGCCTTGGCAATCAACTGGATACCATCCTTGGCCACAGCGGCCACGGGCGGCGTGTTGATAACCTTCGGGTTGACAGAGGTCTGGATGGCCTCCAGCACATTACGACCGGCCAGGTCGATGGCGGTGGCCGCCTTGAAGTCCAGCGAGATGTTGGCCTTGTCAGCGGAAATCAGGGCGCTGACCACAGGTTTCACGTGGCCGCCGGCCAGATAGTGGGCCTCCAGTTGGTCGCGGTTCAGCTTGATGCCGGCCTTGGTGGCGGTAATCATCGAATTGACAATCATATCTGGCGGAACACGACGCCAGCGCATCAGGATAAGTTGCAAGAGGGAGATGTGGACGCCATTCAGGATGGCGATGAACCACAGGCGCAAAGGCACCATCCAGAAAAAAAGGATGAGCAACGCCAATACACCGATAACAATTAAGATAGTAGATGTCATAGCATTAAATTTTGATGTTACATTATTATATTATTGTACTGTTTTCACAACCACTTTGCCACCGTCGATCTTGACAATCTCAATGGCAGTGTCCACCTCGATGAACTCCTGGGCGGAGGAGACTTCCACCACCTCGTCACCGAACTGGCCGGTGCCCATCGGCGCCAGACGCGACAGGGCCACGCCCCGCATACCGACCTGCACCTTCTCGGGGTCGATGTCATTCATCTTGCCGTCAATCTCAGTCTTCAGCTGGAGCCTGCGCCACGTCTTGGTGCGCATCATCAGCACAAACGACCCGATGGTGACAGCGGCCGTGAGCAACAGGCAGACGACACCCGCCGTCGCACCATACTGCACAAACGAGGCCACCACCCCGCCAATCATACAGAGCACACCGAAAATGGCCACCACCCCACCGGGTATGACCAGAAAATCCAATATCATCAGCAGAATGCCGACCAGGATGATGAAAATGATACTACCCCAACCCATATTTAATTGATAATTGATAATTGAGAATTGATAATTCATAATTAACGGCTAATAGCCAATAGCAAATGGCTAATGGCTATAGGCTATTGCACATTGACGATATAATAGTTCTTCTTTCCCTTCTGGACAAGGATATACTTGCCATTGAGGAGGTTGTCCTTGGTAACTGTAAAATCTTCCTTGACTTTGGCCTTGTTGATGGAGACGCCATTGTCCTTGAGCATACGGCGTGCTTCGCCCTTGGAGGCGAACACCTGGGTATGCTCGGCGAGGAAGTCCACCACCCCGCAGCCGTTCTCGATGATGGAAGCGGGCAAAGTGAACTGCGGCACGCCCTCGAAGACGGAGAGGAAGAGTTTCTCGGGCAGGGCGGCCAGACTCTCTGCAGTGCCCTTTCCGAAGAGGATTTCGGAGGCGTTGACAGCGGCCTCATAGTCCTCCTTGGAGTGCACGCGCACGGTAAGGTCCTTGGCAAGAGCCTTCTGGAGGATACGGAGGTGCGGCTCGGCATCGTGGTCCTTTTCCATCGACTCGATAGCCTCCTTGGTGAAGTGCGTGAAGATGCGGATATAGCGTTTGGAGTCCTCATCCGAGCAGTTGAGCCAGAACTGGTAGAAAGCATACGGGGAGGTTCTCTCCGGGTCGAGCCAGATGTTGCCCTTTTCGGTTTTGCCGAACTTGCCACCGTCGGCCTTGGTGATGAGCGGGCAGGTCAGCGCATAGGCCTCGCCCCCGGTCTTGCGGCGGATAAGCTCCGTGCCAGTGGTGATGTTGCCCCATTGGTCGGAGCCGCCCATCTGCAACTTGCAGTTGTAGTGCTGGTTGAGATAAAGAAAGTCGTAGCCTTGCACCAGCTGGTAGGAGAATTCCGTGAACGACATACCGTCGCCCTCGCCGTTGAAGCGCTTCTTGACGGAGTCCTTGGCCATCATATAGTTAACCGTGATGTGCTTGCCGATGTCACGGATGAATTCAAGGAAAGAAAAGTGGCTCATCCAGTCGTAGTTGTTGACCAGGATGGCGTGATTGGGCTCATTGGAGTCAAACTTGAGGAACTTGCTGAGCTGCTTCTTGATGCAGTCCTGGTTATGTTGAAGTGTCTCCTCGTCGAGCAGGTTACGTTCCTGGGATTTTCCCGAGGGGTCGCCAATCATACCCGTGGCGCCGCCGAGCAACGCGATGGGCTGGTGGCCGCAACGCTGCAGGTGCGAGAGCATCATAATACCCACCAGATGTCCTATATGCAACGAGTCCGCCGTGGGGTCAATGCCCAAATAGGCGGAACACAACTCCTTGTTCAGCAATTCTTCCGTTCCCGGCATAATGTCGTGGAGCATTCCACGCCATCTCAGTTCTTCTACGAAATTCGTCATTTTTGTACTTTTGATTTTGGTTTGTTATCTATAGGTTAATAATTTTCCGTCAAATCCACCCGCCAGTTGTCGTTCTCCTTGCGCAGGTTGACCGACATCTCGCGGTTGTTCTTGTTATAAAGGAACCGGCATTTGCACTCCGCCACAGTGTCGTTGAGCATCTCGCACTGGACACCTTGGAACTCGATCTCGTTCTTGTGCATCTGACTCAGTTTCTCAGGATTCTTGTTCATCTCCTTCTGTGTCATTTGGATGATAGGGCGGTTGCTCTTCACCGTGGTCTGATACATCTCGTCGAAATCAGCGGTGTAGAAGGCCTTCACAAAGGTCTTGGCCACCTCCTCGGGAGTCTCCTTGCCGTTCTCTTTCTGGCCGCAAGAGACAAAAAACAGAGCAGCCAACATCATCAAAAAAATCGTTTTCTTCAGTTTCATATTCTTACAGATTTATCGGTGCAAAAATACAAAAAAAGCGCCAAAACAAAAAGGGCGAAACCAAAAAAGAAACCTTTGCAAAATCCCCCTAAAAATACTATTTTTGCACGCCAAAAAACACACGATATGACCACCTACTCCCACACCTACAGCATCACCGCCGCCGATATGGACAAGGATTACCGCCTGATGCCCAGCGCTGTCGTCCTTTACGTGCAGGACGCCTGGGCCAGGATGATGTCCACCCTCGGAATGGCCGCTTTCGACCTCATCAAAGAGAACAAGATATGGATCATCACGGAGTTCAACGCCCATTTCGAGCCCGTGGAAACGTTCTGGTCAGAGGCGGTGGAGACCACCGTCTGGAACAGCGAAACCTCCCCACTGCGCATATATTCCGATTTTCGGATCACCAAATCCGGCACCGGCCAGCTCATCGCGCAAGGATACGCCTGCTGGAGCATCCTGGATGCTGACACCAAGCGCCTGGCACGCACCGACGCAATGCAACAGTCGCTGCCCTTAGTGGATGACCTGGCCCTCGGGCCCCACAAGAAACTGCGTTTCCCGGCAACGGGCGACTTGCTCAAACAAGCCGACCACCATACCAACAGCCTGGACCTCGACTTCAACGGGCACGTCAACAACCGAAGCTACCTGAACATCGCCCTGCTGACTGTCCCCGACACCTTCCTGAGCCACAACGCCCCGGCGCACCTCAGCATCCATTGGCTGCACGAGACCTTCGAGAACGAGACGTTGCACTGCCTGCTTTTCGCCGTGCCCGACACGCAAGGCGCCTTTTTGCACCGCATCGAGAAGGAGGACGGCACGCCGGCCGTGGAGATATACTCCGAATGGAGGCCCGCCACCCACTACACGCCCGTCGCGGAGACCCTGCACCGGACATAGATTTCTTTTTGCAGAGATATACTACTATAGGTAACAAAAAAAAGCGAGCCATATTAGCTCGCTTTTCCTATGAATATCAGCAATCAAGGCTGACTTTCAGTTCCATTTTAGTACTCATCTTCGTGGAAGAAGAAATCCTCTTTCGTCGGATAGTCGGGCCAAAGATCCTCTATGGAATCATAGGTCTCGCCTTCGTCATCAATCTCCTGCAGGTTCTCCACAATCTCTTGGGGTGCACCGGAACGAATGGCATAATCCAGAAGTTCATCCTTGGTTGCGGGCCAGGGAGCGTCTTCCAATTTTGTTGCTAATTCTAATGTCCAATACATAATTTTGAAATAGTTTAATGGTGATTTTTTTGAGGGCGCAAAATTAGTATTTTAATCATATGAAATTAAATTCTACAAAAATTTTATTTCACTGATTTATAAAGCGTTTCTGGGATATTATTTTTTTTATGTAAAAATCTTACCAAAATAAAGAAGAAATCGGAAAGCCGATTCAGCACTTTTTGAGTCTCTCTGTAGTGTTCGTCGCGCTCGGCCAGTTCCACGACCAGCCGTTCGGCACGGCGGCATACAGTGCGGCAGATATGGGCGTACGCGATGGAGCGGTTGCCCTGGGGCAAGATGAAGCCTTTCATAGCGGGCAGTTCCTCCTGCATTTGGTCGATTTCCTTTTCCGTGCGCTGCACAAACTCCTCCAGCGGGGCATCCTTATAGTAGAGTTCCCATTTCTCAACCGGGGTGGCCAGCATCCCGCCGATGAGGAAGAGGAAATTTTGCGTTTCTGTCAAGAAAGGAAGGTTTTCTTCCGAAATGAGCAGCCCCAAAAAGGAGTTCAACTCGTCCACAGTGCCGTATGCGTGCAGGAGAGCATCCCCTTTAGACACCCTTGAACCATCTGCTAATGAGGTAGTTCCGTTATCACCAGTCTTAGTATAAATCTTCATCGTTTTTTTTTTGCAAAAATACAAAAAAAGTGTATTTTTGCACCCGCAATCAACAAGAGAAAAAGTCTCCTTAGCTCAGTTGGTAGAGCAATTGACTCTTAATCAATGGGTCCAGGGTTCGA
>ERZ842401.1166-NODE-1166-length-38505-cov-13.790117_pt1 | contig 38505 bp, 37 predicted proteins | sample MGYA00521270_ERZ842401 | MGnify/ENA primary metagenome ERZ842401 (study PRJEB31892, sample SAMEA3878208) | bioreactor metagenome | biome: Moose rumen | place: Sweden | collected 2011-10 | study: EMG produced TPA metagenomics assembly of the PRJEB12797 data set...
GGAATTCTCGATGGAGCTGTACTTTTTGAATTCTAACATTTCTTTGTTCCTTCTTTTTTTTGCGCATCGCTGCGCGGTTAATAATTGATTGACTACTTGTTGTGCCATAGGCAAGGCCGATGAGGAGAAGTCTTGTCGGTGGTAGGTCGACAGTGTTCATGGTTGTGATAGGCACAAACGAAAAATGGTTGGAAAGCCTTGCTGACTTTCCAACCACTTCGTTAATCTCGTGTTTGCACGTACAATTATGTCAGGAATAATCCACTCCCTCTTCGTGCAATATGGAAAGTCTTCCTATCTGAATAGCGTGGTGCAGCAATGCTTGACGTATGCATATAGGAATCGCATTCAAGGCACCATGTGCTCTGAATGTTTAGTCCGCCTAATGTGTTAAATTTCTGTCTCTGCATTACTGCTATTTTTATGGATTTTCGTAAAACTGGCTGCAAAGGTACACTTTTTCGTATAACTGACCAAAATTTCAGGGAAATATTTTAAGAGGCATTATTGCTTATACACTTGTGTATAAAAAAGTTTGCGTGACCAAATGATTCTAACAATAAGAGATCCATTTGGGCGTAACTTTTTATCTTCCTACTCCAGCAGTCCGTTTTTTCCCTCTTGGCTTAACCATTGCGGCAGCCGTAGCGATACAACGCACCCACCATTGAACATCATCTTCATCCTTCTTCTGTCCCCACTCAGACAAGTTCGACACACCACCGCCACCACATGATTCTGCGTAAGAGGTGGCCAGCTTGACATAGTTGAGAACAAGCAACATGGCACAGTTGGCTATATTTTGGGCGTTTTCGGCAAGGTCATAATAACCCTTTTCTCGTAAGATGTCACGTTGCCTATCGTTTAGAGTCGGAATGATTTCCTGCATAGTCTTAGCCAGCATCATATTGTAAGTACTGGTGATTCCCATACGGATGCGTGCTGCCTCCCTATCAATATCATCACCTTCTCTTTCCAAGGCTCTTTGATGCTCTCGTTTCAAATCAAAGAGTTTTTCTCGAATATTCTTAAGGCTGACACTCGTTTCTTCTAGCATCTTGGAACGCTCAGCAATCTTACTGTCAATGTTTTCCATCTCTTGGCGAAGGCTCTTAATACGGGCTGTCAGAAGAATGTTGTCGGTACCTTCCTCACCTAAGCTACGGGCGATTTCGTCTATCTCTCGCTGGATAGACGCACGACGCTCCCGAAGATTGGCTACCATTGTTGTCAGACTTTTCAGCTTGCGTTCCTTTTGTTTGATTTCGGCAGCTAAACCTATCTTCCGGCTTTCAAGCCGGTTCACGTCATTCACAAGTTCCCGCTTGTATTCGTAGGTAGAGCGGTGACGGGCACCAGTTTCTCTGATACTGTCGCCACGTTCCAGTCCCCACTTCATGCCGACCTCTTTTGAGAACTCGTCATGCAGTTGAGAGAATAGCTGCCCCATCTCATGCCTGTTTTGGCCAAATACAGAACGCCACGAAATACGGTTCTTCTTCTGATCAAGTGGAATAAGTGTACAATGTGCGTGAACATTGGTCTCGTCAAGATGGACGTAGAAGCTGACGATGTTCTCCTCGCCGAAACGATGGGCAACAAAAGCATATACATCTTTAGCCCATTCCTCGATGTCATTGTTCCTTGTCAAGTGGGAGTTGTCAGCCCCTTTGTCAAGGTTCAATGTCTGGTTGCCAAAGGCGAGTTCGTTCATACGTTCTCGGCTCCCGCCAAAGATAAATTGGGCCAGCGTGTTCTGCCGACGGCGGACATTCTCTCGGGCATTTGGGTCTTTGATTCCACGTGCTGCAAGATTGTCTGTCATCTTCTGCATGATGGACTTCGACTTGTCGATTGGTTGGACGATGCCACCACGAGCCACCTCAAAATTCAGGTGTGTTCGTGTCGGGTCATAATTTGCCATCGGGTCATTTGATTTCTTCCAGAGGAAGTCTTCACTCCAGTTTCGTTGCTGTTCGTTACTCTCTGCCTGGCTAATACCATCAGAGTTTGGACGTATGTCCATTACCTGTTTCTTGTTCATAATGCTTTGTTTTTTGATTGGTGTTGTTTGTAATTGATGTTCTTTTTCTGAGCTTGCTCCCCGAGAGGGATAACAATATCAGCCTCACCCACTCGCGTTAATGGAAGTTAACGCATATTAAGCTATGCGATTCGTAGAATCACTCTCTTCCCTCTATTCGATTTTGGCTCCTTTGATGAACAAGTTCATCTGTCACAACTGCCTTTTCCATATTCGACATATTGATGGAGTTCATCACAATATGTCCCATTGATTCCCTCATGGGAACGAGAGCATTTGTGGCATCCTAGATTCCTGCCGTGCCATCGTTTTTCCTGTGCCAACGGGAATGATTTCATGGCTTCGTCATCCTCTATTTGTGGAGGTGGTTCTGTTTTTATCTCAGATTTGGATATTGGTTTCATCACATCTTCGTCAATGGAAGAAACACCCACCACCTCCAGATTAAGTGCCTTGACGAGCAATGCGATGTTGGGATTGGCATCCGCCATTCTCATCAATGCTGCTTCCTCTTCGGTCAGTCGCAAATGTTGCTGGCTGAGAACCGTCTGGGCAATGGTGTGGCAATCGCCTTGTACTTTCTCCATCACATCTGAGAGATGAAACTGGAGATTGGGAACTGCTTGCAGCGTTTCTTTCCATTTGTTATACTCACCTTTGTTAGGGAATACTACCACAGATTTTCCGACAAGAGGGAACAAATCGGTGGGAGTCGTTTGTTCTTTTCCAGTAGCCAGCCAAACGTATGGCGTTGGGAAGCAACTCATAATGGCAGCAGTCATTTCATCCGTCACCAACGCAACCGTCTGGCTGGGGAAGATGTCGAGCAAGTGCTCACCAAACATACAAGTCGGTCGCCCATCTTGATAGTACCAGCTATCATCATAGACCTTACCTGTTTCGCTGTCCATTGTAAGGATATGACCATTGGTAATCTTGCGTTCTGCATTGATGTGCCAGAATATCGGTACGTATTGTTCGGTTGCACCGATAGGGTATCGCTTCTTCGGAGCCACCAACTTGTCTTGGTCAAACCAGATGAATCCACAGAGGAATTCAAAGAATGAGCTGTTGAAACTCGTAATCTCCACTTTCATACTCTGTCATCCTTCCAGTTGATTCCATACTGCGAACAGATATGGAAGAACGTACCGATATTGATATTGCTGATATTGCGCAGAAGATTGTCGAACTTCTTGTCTGTCTCAGATGCTTTGTACTTCGCATTTCGCGAGCTGACCTGATGGAACAGGCTACGTCCGCGTTCGCCGAGTGATGCCAAGGCTGCACCCACATGGAACCAGTCATCGTAGGTGGCCGTGATGTCGATGCCTCGGTCTGTAATGAGTTTACAGCACTTCTCGACCTGTTCTATGTCATCGCCACTATATGTACAAGAACTGTGGTATGCCGGTTTGGGTTCCACCCACACCTTAGTATATAATGTAGCCTCCTCATTCACATACGGCTCTGGGTCGTAGGAGATGAAGCGCATCCTGTTCACATTCTTGCATGCTTTGTCAATGATTAGTCCGCTGTTGGCGAAGTCACGTTTCAGCGCTTCGAACTGAGCCTCATGCTTATCAGGATAGGCAATGCGGAAGATGGCAAACCAGCCTTTGCCACGGATGCTGCGGCCCGCATAGAGTATCTGGGGGATGTTATGCCACTCATGCTTCAGGTCATCGAACCAGTCAACGTCCATGTTGTCTTTCTTGTCGATGTCGATACAGAGAAGGTTCGAGTGGGCCACGAGGTTTTCCGCTTTACATGTAGGAGCAAATGTGCCTGAGATGGTTGCCACGGGCAGTTGCAACTTCAAGCGCTTTTGTATATCTTCATCCGATATGGAACGGATATGCTCAATCTGTTCTTTGTACTGGTCGTTGAAGAGGAAGTCGCGCAGGGAAATTTCCGTGCCGACATTGTCTTCCACGTTTCTATAATAGCTAATCTTCGTATCAAATAAACTTTTCATCGTTATTCAAAATTTAAGTTTGTTGTTGTAGTTGTAATTTGACCGAAAGCCTTGTCCTATAAGGCTTCTGCATTACAACAAGGGTACAACCATATAGATGAGATTCCATGATGGAGATAAGAGCACCTTGGTTGTAGGGTAGTTGTTGGCTTGCGCCCTTTATCCATAGGCTATTACTGACATCTACAACTACAACCATCATTGTTCCTTTAGTATTTTATTGACATACTGCTGTGACACACCGAGGACTTCGGCAAGAGCGTTCTGAGACTTGATTTTGAACTGCCGACTGACAGCCCGAAGCAGGTCGCCATTGGTCATCGGATGCTGTGTGGCTGCCGAGCCTCGCAACAAAGGATAGATGTGTTCAACATGAATCTGGGTAAAGTAATCGGCAATGCGAATGGCATATTCCATGCATTCACCCGTGACAACAGGTTCGCTCCAATGCTCAGACAGCAGATGTGCCATGATAGCCAGACGTAGCACATGAATGTTCATCTTCTGCCTCACACCACCGATGTAGTCATCCTCCTCCGCATCAGCCTTCATGTCGTTGGCATCGGCATAGTCAGCGTAAAGTCTTTCAGCCTCATGGGACAGCAAGAGCGTTAAAGGTTCCATACTGAACAGCCTTCCTATGATGCCATTCCAGTCGTCACGCATTTCCTGTGTCATCCGTCTGCGGTCCTGTCTCTTGATGAACTCTGCTTTGTCAGGATAGACGAAAAGGAAACGCTGGGTGAAGCCCGAATCCATCAAGGCGTCTGTGCCAAAAGTCTTGCCGAGTGGCCCTGGTTGAATACCACCAATGATACTCATTGCAGGGTCATCGACAAGTTTGGTATCTTCCGACTTTCGGTTAATGGTAAAACTGACATTTGACCAAGTGGACAGCAGTTGAGAAATTTCAGTTCCTGAACCGTTACCACCTTTGGAATACCGCCCGAAAGAATCAATGAAGGACTTCAGTTCATCGGCAACAATGATAATCATGTCACCTTGCGCCAGCAATGCGTTACGAGACTCTGGGGAACTATCGCCAGCCACTCGTTGATGGAATATCGGTTGTTCACCGCTATAGTTCCTATCCTCCCGTTTGCTTTGGTCATATACAGCCTTTGCCTCGGAATACTTGGCAAAGTTAGCTTTGTCATGTTCCCGTAGAGGGCTGGTGACTTCCTTCAACGGCCCCGTCTTATTGCGGCTCGGCTTACCAACCATACAGATGAAGTCACATGGATAATTGGTGTATGGGTTGGTGGCAAGCAGCACTTTCTTTCCTGCCGCTATGCCAGCCGTTGTCAAACAGACGGCAACGACAAAGTCCTGTGGACATCCGTACGATTCTGCAACAGTACGAATATAGTCTTGAACTGATTGTGACAGCCAGTCAATTGGTAAGGTTGGCTCTGTGAAATTCGAAGCTTTCAGGTGCTGTACCTCTTTTGGTCTTTCGGTAGGAGTGGGCAATGACTCTGAAGACACAAGGGATGGCGGTTGTTCGTCTGGAGGAGTAAGCGAAACCTTGATAGTAGGCTCCACCTTCTCCACCTCAGCATTTACGAGGGAAAGATAGTCGGGCTGCCCTCCCGCAAATGGCATGACTTGTTCACTCATCTTTGGACTTGTTTATTTCACCATTTAGCAATGCCAGGACATCGCTGTATTTGTACATCACCCGACGGCCACCAATCTTTCTGGAATGGAGATGCCCCTGCTTGTCCCATCGCCAAAGGGTGGTGAAGTTCACATGCAGTATGTGAGCCGCCTCTTCACGAGTGATGAAACGTTCACCTTCCGGTATATTCATCCATGTCTCTAAGTCATTTTGTGCATTCTTTGTTTGAGCTGCCACGATGTTTTGGGCCATCTCGTTTACCAAAGCGTCAAGGTCTTCCCTCGACATTACAACCAGTTGGTTGCCTAAGATCCTATTTTCAGATTGCATAATCACGTTTTTTGAAGTGAAAGTTTTATTTGTTATCTCTCATCCGCTTGGCACCTTATGCACGGATCCTTTTGCATTTCAGATTTAATGAAGTGTCGCGTCCGACAATCCTGTAATCTGAGGCACCGCCACGAAATCGAATGCAAAATTAGAGTGCTGCAAGCTCTAAGAAGAAAATCACATCAAAAACCAGTCATTTTTGCCCTCACATTTCAAAATTGGTTCTAACAATGAGGGCAATTAGTACCAACAATTTAGAAAAGTTAGTATTAATCTTGATTCCACATTTTTGATTATTTTATTTCCCCTTGCAGAGAAAAATGTTTATTTATGTTAAATATTGGGGATAATTAATTTTTCAACAAATTAATTTTGGTAAATTTGAAAATTGACCATACCTTTGTATTAAAATAAAATTTAGAATTATTGTCAAATGGGAAAAATCTTAGATTATATTGTCAAGAAAGGTGAGGGAAACTACCTTTGCTATAAGACCAACAAAGTAAGCCTAAACGTCTCAGACACAGATGTTTTAGATTACGATGACAAGCCCGCTTCAACGCGCAACAAGAGTCGTATAGCAGAATCCGACCTTACGCTGGTGCCTACGGTAACTATTGATCGTATGCTGATTGACTATTCACGTCCCATATTCAGTTTTTTCCTTGACGGGTCGCGCCATGTATATAAGGTGGATGATATGGCCATTGGAAAGAAAATTTTCCCTGTACTTGCCGGTCAGATTGTGGTTGGATGCTGCGAACGTGAAGACCGCGACACTTTCCACCCCTACCAGACGTATCATAAGATTGTGATTTCCTTGCCAGACGATTTTGACGTTGACGATGAAGGCGAAGATTTCTGTCGTCTATACTGTGATGAAATAAATGATGAGTTGAGTAAGCTTCCATACGTGGGCGAAGTTGGCATCAAGATAGACAAAATTTTGCTTTATAAAACAGACAAGAAAGATAAGTTCAACTCCGACAAGGACAATTACAAGAACCGAGGAACAGCAAAGATTCAGGCAGAAATGACTGATGAAGAGCAACGGCTTGTGGCCGACCTCTGTGCTCACAATCGTTTGGACGACGAACATTACCTTATTAAAGATGGCTCGTTGGAATACAACCCCAGTTTTTCTAACGTCAACCGTCCTGACAAGACCATGCTTCGCGAGAATTATCGCTATGTGGTTGGTGTGTCCAAACGTTTCGACCCCGAATTACTACCCGATTATGAGGACCACCGACTTTCCAAGACAATAGCAAACTTAAAGCCCTTTGAAAGAACAAAGGCTTACCGATATACTTCTGATGCCAACGGCGTGCAATATGCCGTTTGGTATCTGCGTCTCCGTAAAAGTGATTTTCGCGAGACCAATTTCTCAGACGTTGTGAAGTGCGAAATGGTAATTATCAACGAGGAAGAACAGTTTGACACCGACTTGATAAACATTATCAGCGCAAACCTCATCAATGAAGCCTATCCTGTTTGTTATGGAAATGACACGCGGTGGGCCAATCATCTTTATCCAGTTTTCCTCACGGAAAGTTTTTGCAAATCCAAGTATTATAATTCTGACATCATATTAAACTTATTCTAAATGGCAAAAGTAATAGGAAAAGTCTCTGCCACAGAGAAATGCCCGTCGACAATTGACGAGTTTTATTTCTGGACTGACAAAAAGCAGATTTTGAGCCCATTCGACGTGGTGAAAGTGAACCACGAATCGGGTTCCATCACATTCGGAGTGATTGAAGAAATCAATCACATCACCGATGCGCCCAGTCATTTTACGGGGTATATTTCCAGCGATTTTGGCAGTACCGATGAAAAAATCGGCAACATGAATCGTCTGGGAATGAACTATGTTCGCGCACGTGTCAGTGGAAACACAAAAGGCATCTATACGCCCGTCCTTAATGGGCAACAAGTATCTCTGTGCGATGCCGAAGAAGTAAAAATGGCCTTGGGGTTGACCGATGATGATGTGAAGAATCCACTAGTTTGCGGCTATCTGGAAATGTATAAAGGTGAGGACAAAATAAAAATACGCGTCATCTTGGATTCTCATTTCCTGATAGGCCCAGACGGTGCACATATCAACATTTCTGGAATATCAGGCTTGGCTGCAAAGACTTCTTATTCTATGTTCCTGCTCAGAGCCATTCAGTGCAAGTTCAGATTAGAAGGTGGTGAAACCTGCGCATTCGTACTCTTCAACGTCAAGGGTCGTGATCTGATGGCTATAGACGAACCCAATTTAAGTCTTAGTAGCGAAGATAAGCAGATTTATGCAGACCTTGGGTTGGCAGATACCCCGTTTGAAAACGTCCGCTATTACTACCCCTACAGCAAGAGCGACGTAGCCAAGGTGCAATCATACGCAGCGCCAAGTGACATTGAGCAGCAGAAGAGAGAAAAGAAAGCCTTTACATACAAGTTTACTTTTGCCGACAACAAAGACCGACTTGACCTGCTGCTTGCGAATGAAAACGACCCCACTAACACCTTAGAAGCCTGTGCCAACTTCATCATGAACGAAGAGGGTAAGTTTAAGGACATTGAGAAGTGGGAAACCTTGAAAGAAACGATAGATGAATACACTAAGGCTGGTAATGCTGATGCCAATAAAGAGATTCAAGTTGTCAGTTGGAGAAAATTTAAGAGATGCATCCGCAAAGCCATTTCCAATGATGTGTTTGGGAAAAGTCTTGTGAACGAAGTTGACTTGACAAACGAAATACAGAACCACCTCAGAGCAAACAATGTAATGGTGATAGACATCGCTCGTCTTGATGGTAATACTCAGAGCTTTGTGTTCGGTAGTGTTACACGCGCTATTTATGACCTGAAACTCGATGGAGACAGGAGTGACATTCCTGACAAAATAATAGTTTTTGTGGATGAGCTGAACAAGTACGCTTCAAGTGATGCGCCCAAGAACTCCCCAATCTTAAATCAGGTTCTTGATATCGCTGAGCGCGGCCGTTCCCTGGGTATCATTCTTTTCTCCGTAGAACAATTCCGTAGTGCTATTCACGATAGAGTGAAGGGCAACTGTGCTACACAGGCCTACGGACGTACCAATGCTATCGAGGTATCGAAGCCCGACTATAGGTACATTCCAAAGGTGTACCAAAACATGATGACACGTTTAGCACCGGGCGAGTATATCATTTCAAATCCTGCTCTCCGTTCACTTGTAAATGTGAAATTCCCAAGACCTGCTTATAAACAATTCCCTAACGGCTAAAACTAAAAATCATGGACAATAATCTGAATTATTCCTCAGAGGTAAGGAAGAAAATATTGAGTATGCTGATGTTTCAGCTTTACTCCGACGAGCGCACTATTTATCGTGAGTACGTTCAAAACGCCCTTGACTCCATTAACAAGGCTATCGATACTCGTGTACTAAATCAAGCAAAAGACGGAGTTGTAACTATCGATATAGATGCCAGACATAAGGTGATAAAAATAAAAGACAATGGAGCTGGAATTGATTCTGCCAATGCCGTTCGAACGTTGCTCGACATTTCTCCGTCAACCAAGGACGGTGTCACCCAGGCAGGTATGTATGGTATTGGTAGATTGGTTGGTGGCGGTTACTGTCACGAACTGATTTTTCGCACGTCTGCACGAGGAGAGAATATAGGCACACAAATCATCTTTGACGTTGATAGAATATGGCAGATGGTTGAAAAGGACAAAGAAGACTATCTGGCGACCTATGTCATCAATGAGTGTACTAAGAGAGAGTCAATCCCAGCCGAGGAATCCGACCATTTCTTTGAAGTGGAATTGAAAGGAGTGAAGGACGATGCTGCGCCGTCGTTGCTGGATGTTGGCGCTATTGTCGATTATCTGAGGGAGGTTGCACCTGTTGAATATAAGCCAGAGTTTAAGAATACCCTGATTTATAAAAGTACTGCCGATGCCCCCGAATTCAAATCGCTGCACGAGAACTTAGAGAAGATACAGATTCTTGTTGGTGAAACAAGGATACAGAAACAATATGGCTTGTCTATAAAAGGAACCAAAGATAAAATCAACAATTTGGAGTATTTCAAGATTGAAGACAGTACCTTTGGCTTGTTGGGTTGGGGATGGTATGCTTTAACGAAATACACCATTCAGATACCAAAAGACGACAAACTGGCAGGCATTCGACTTAGAGCCCACAATATTCAGATTGGTGATGCCAATCTCCTTTCTGGGACCAAGTATTGGAAAGAGGACAGAAGTAATTCCTATTTTTATGGAGAGTTCTTTGTTACTCACCGAAATATTCGTCCTAATGGAGCTCGCGATGGCCTTGTACCAACACCAGAATCAAGAGCCTTGGAAAATGGGTTAAGAAAATACTTTGAGAATCTCAAGACTCTTTACACTAAAGCCAATGAAGCAAAGAAGAGTATAGATAAAATAAGAGAAGGTATTCAGCGAATTGATGTAGTACAAAATCCTAAGGATTATAACGCTAAAGATTTAATTAACAATCGCGGAATAGGAAAGTTTGAAAAGTTACTTAAGACGGCTGGCTTTGAAGCCATCAAACGAATGCTGTTACTATACCAACCCGATTTCCTTGAGGCAAAAGCACTGGCAGAAGAAAAACTTAATCCGATAACGCCTACACGACAAGATGGTATCGAGCCTGGAATAGTTACACCTGATGATGATGTCCCAACCAATGAAACATCGAATGATATTGAGCCAACAATAGTGCCCAACACTGCAAGCTCTGCAGCTGAAACGCAAATCGATTTCCCAACAACACCTGCCGCTGATAACACAACGGATTCCTCTTCGAATATGGATAATCAACAGGAACCGGTGCCTGTTCAGGAATCAGCAACCTATCAGCATGAGGCGTTGTTGCCAGGTCAGCGCATCATCACTCCAACATCAACCCCGCTTCTTGGTCAGCAGGACATCATTGCACCACTCAACAATGTTCTTGACCCAAGTGAGATTTGGTTACTGCGCCGAGTGTTTAAGGTATTGAACTCTTTCTGTCCAGATAATGAGCATGATCAGAAACTGATTGCCGATATGGAGCGGCTAATTGTGAAAGAATTTCGTGATGAAGTCTAAAAGAAAGAAAGTCCTCCTGATAGAACCGAATTACGCCAATAAGTACCCACCTATTGGCCTAATGAAGATTTCCACCTATTATAAGAATTTAGGTGGATGGGATGTCACTTTCTTCAAAGGAGACCTAAAGCAATTTGTAATAGAACGTATTGCCGACCGATGCATAGAGGATTTTGAGAAGACAGACAAAAGCATCGATTGGTGGTTGAAACGTGACGAATTTATAGAGTACATAAAGACTCGAAAGAAAGATGCTGTTGACAAAATTGCTATTGAACGCTCTGACATGGAGATGATTCTGTTGGCAAAACTGACGGAGTGGAAAGACTTCTACTGGAAAGGCATTTGGAAGAAAGAACCAGAATGGGACAGAGTGGGCGTAACTACATTGTTTACATTCTATTGGGACATCACGGTAGAAACCATCAACTTTGCAAAGCTTTTGGTAAAGAAAAAGAAAGACTTGATGGTTGGTGGCGTATTGGCTTCTATCCAACCGAAGGAACTTGAAGCTGCAACTGGTATTAAGCCATGGGTGGGCATTCTTGGCGCACAAGGCATCTTGGATAAGGGTGACACCCAGATTATTGATAATCTGCCTCTTGACTACTCAATACTTGACGAGATTGAATACAAATATCCGATGTCTAATGCTTTCTATGGTTATATGACTCGTGGCTGCATACGCCATTGCGCTTTCTGTGCTGTCCCTACGCTTGAAAACAAATACATTCCCTATATTCCCATGCGTGAACGGGTGGAAAAAGTGCGTGAAGTATATGGCGACCAGAAAGACCTACTCCTGATGGACAACAATGTTCTTGCCTCTGAAAATCTAAAGGAGATTATTGACGACATCGTTGCATCTGGTTTCGGTAAAGGTGCTAAGTTTGTGCAGCCGAATATGCTTGAAATCTCTATACGTAATTTGAAAAACGGAGTCAATGACCGTGCTTATATCCGCAAGAGTCAGGGATTGATACAGGAGTTCTACCAGAAGTTGAAGCCTCTGAAGGGTGATGAGTCGTATGAAGTGTATAAAATCATCAGTCACTATCATATCAATAAGCTGTCAACCGCAAAAAAAGAGGCCCTGATAGCTGCCTACGAAGAGATAAAACCCATCTACGACAAGCATCAACATCCCGTACCACGTGCCAGATATGTGGATTTCAACCAAGGTGTTGACGCACGTCTCTTCACAGAAGAAATTGTTGAACAGTTAGCAAGGATTGCAATACGCCCGCTACGCATCGCCTTTGATGACATAAAGACGTTTGACTCTTACAACAAGGCCATCCGAATGAGTGTGGCGGTAGGTCTGAAAGACTTTTCGAATTACCTACTCTATAACTTTATGGATAAGCCGGTTGACCTCTATAAACGACTACGTATCAATGTAGAGTTGTGTGACGAGTTGAATGTCAATATCTATTCTTTCCCGATGAAATATCATCCGTTGCGTAAGGGAAAGTGCGATGCTGACGATTTCTCGCACAACCGTGACTATATCGGAAAGCATTGGAACAGGAAGTATATTCGTGCTGTGCAAGCCATTCTGAACAGCACGAAGGGAAAGATAGGCAAAGGCATGTCGTTCTTCCTTGAGGCTTTTGGCTCTACCGAAGACGAATACTTCCAGCTGCTTGAAATGCCTGAGACGTTCATTCTGTACCGATTCTTCTTCAAGTGGCTTGATGAGAAGGGGTCTATGGGAACTGAGCATTGGAGAAGGTGCTGGAACCATTGCATGATGACGTTGGAAGAAGGCGAAAAGAAGAACGTGCTTGACATCATCCATCGAAATGTTTTCTCGCAGGAAGAACTTGACACCGTTGTTTCTGACGATGCTCGCGAACTGCTAAACTTCTACACGAACTACAGGAAAGACATCATCACGCCTGGAACGCAGCTGTATGAGTTGAAACAGGAGTATGATGCTCACCCGACGATAGAATTAAGACGTAAAAAACAGACAGAGACATGACGAAGGAAAACAGAGAAACTGCTGGCATCTGGGCAGAGCATCTGGGCGATGCCCACGTAGGGTGTTATGGTTTGTTGGATGACCTGAAGAACGATGAAGCTACTGAAGCTGAAATCGGCAACATCGTTGAGGCAAGCAACCTCATAAATCGTGCTATAGAGTTGCTGAGCGCTGTGTATGAGGGAACAGTTGAAGAAAAATAAATGGCAAGAGATATGACAGAGAAAGAACTACGTAATTTCCTGGTTTTGCACTATCCTGTAGAGGACGAGAGGTGCGACTGGAAAGAAATGAAGAATTTGAAAAACTCCTTCAACGGACATGAAGGGGAGGACGTGATGTCGTATGTGTCGGGCATTGCAAATATGGAGGGCGGCGTACTGGTGATTGGAGTCAAAGACAAGACGCTGGAAATCGTCGGGACAGACCTGTCGCAGTTTAACCTCAACACCAATTCTGCTGTCTATAAGATTAAGGAGAATTGTACAAATGTGTCATCTGAGGGACTATACATCGAAGATTATGCCACCAGCGATACGAACAAGGTGGTGTGGGTCATTCATATCCCTAAACATCTACCTCGCCGTCCTGTATATGCCCATAAGAAGGCTTGGCAGCGAATAACCGACAATTTGGTACCGTTGACACATGAGCGCGAGGAGGTCATACTGAGCGAGGGACTGCTTCAACAAGACTGGACGGCACAGATACTGCCCGATGCCACCATCGACGACCTGGACCCAGCTGCAATCCTGAAGGCTCGCGAAAAATACAAAGAGGTGCATCCCGGCAGAGACAAAGAGGTAGATGGTTGGGACGACAAGACTTTCTTGAACAAGGCCCACATTACCATCAAGGACAAGATTACCAATGCGGCCATCATCCTTGTGGGTCGCGAGGAGTCAGAGCACTATCTGCTGCCGAAGGTATGCAAGGTGAGATGGACACTGAAGAACGAGCGGAGGGAAAATCTCGACTTCAAAGTATTCTCCATCCCTATGATATTGGCCATTGAGGACATCGGTCATCATATTCGCAATACGTCGTATGAGTTCACCATCAGCGGCAATATTTTCCCTGAGAAGCTGTTCCGATATGACGAGTTTACGCTGAGGGAGCCTCTGAATAATGCCATCGCACATCAGGACTATGACAAAGGCGCGAGGATAGAAGTGATAGAATACGAAAACGACCATCTGGTGTTCCGCAACCACGGTGTGTTTCTGCCAGAATCGGTAGAGAAGGTGGTGCTGGACGACAGCCCAGAGTCCATCTACAGAAACCCGTTCCTGGTGGAGGCTATGCGGAACGTACACATGGTGGATACGGAAGGGGGCGGCATCAAGAAACTGTACGAACAGCAGAAGAAGCGATTCTTCCCCATGCCGGAGTATGACACTTCGGGCGGTATGGTGACGGTGGACATTGAAGGCAAGGTGATTGACGAACAGTTCGCTCGCATACTGGTCAGCGTGTCCGATTTGTCGATGTCCGATTTGATTTTGCTCGACAAGGTGCAGAAGCAGAAGCGCATCAGCGATGAGGAAGTCAAATACTTGCGGAAGAAGAAACTCATTGAGGGACGCAGAAACAACCTGTTCCTTTCACGTGCATTGACCAAGAACACTGGTAACGTGGGGCTAAAATCAACGTATGTGAAGAACAAGAGCTTCGATGACGAGTACTTTCGCAGGCTGATTGTACAGTATATCGAAAAGTTTGGATCAGCAAGTAGGAGGGAGATAGATGAACTGCTGATGAGCAAGTTGTCGGATGCTCTCTCGGAGGAACAGAAGAAGAACAAGATAACCAATCTTCTGTCTTATCTGAGAATACACAAAGTGATAAAGGTAAACGAGAAGAAACAATGGGTCCTGTCTAAGTGAGATTTAAACGAAAAATGTGAAATCTAAACGAAGACCACACTTAAAGCCTTGTAAATAAGGGATATGTAATGTTGTGAGATTTAAACGAAAAATGTAAATTGGAAGATATGGCATTTGAGTTGAACTTAGATACAACCATCAAGGAGCTGCTCGACTTGGGACGAATCTCGGTGCGGACATTCAATAGCCTGCATGCTGCCGGTATGGACACACTCGGCGAAGTACTTGAGCAGATAAAGGCTCCTATGGATTTGATGAGCCTGCGCAACTTCGGACGTAAGTCGTACACGGAAATGGAGCCTATCCTGAACAGGATGATACATCGCCATGCGGAAGCTACACCTAAGACCGCAGAGGACCGCTTTGCCGCCTTGGGCGAACAGCTAGTGGGGATAATCGGCGAGGCCTATCATGCCGTGACCGATGGCGAGGGAGATGTGAAGGCCTATCTGCAAGCCGCCTACCCACAGCCACGCGACCTGCACTACCTGGTGATTGGAAATGTGGAGAACATGCTCGTTGTGGTGGAGGGCTATTCAAGGGAAGAGAATCTGACCATTCGCCATGCGTATAAGCAATTCATAGAGAAGGTTATGAACGGAATGGAGGAGGCGCAGCGGGCGGTAAACGACATCTATGCTGAATACAAGCGCAAGGGCATGGATCTTGCTATGAAGATGGAGGCGTTCAGCTACGAGCAGGTGGCCCGCTACTTCTTGTCACCAATTGCCAGTGACTATCTGGAAAGGATATACCAAGAAAAGAAGGAAGCGCAGTTGAGCGTGAGAGGCAAGAATTTTGTAAACCGGTTCGTGCCGCATTTCTCTGACCTCATCAAGTATGCCGAGGAACCTCTGACAAACTATCGGAACATCTGCCCGGGACAGAGCATGATGAAGACGCTGACCGAGCTGTTTCAGTTTAACCAGAAGTTCAAGCAGGATTTTGACTGGATTACTCGGTTGAGCGACGATGAAATACGGACTGAATTTCTGAAGCGTGACTATCCGTTCCTGATGAGTCGGCAGCGTCAGTTTGTGTTCGACTTCACCAAGGAACATGGTCATGCTCCGCTACTATTCCTGCTGCTTCACTATCTCCGGCTGTCGGAAAACAGGTCGAACAAGATTTACTGTCTGTATCACGGCATTTTCGACGGTAAGCGGCGTTCGCTGGTCGAGATTGCGGATGCGATGGGCCTGACCCGTGAACGTTGTCGCCAGATAGCCAGTGGGAAGATTGAGGCGCAGGAATCCGAGATTGCGACCAACGACGGATGGGAGCAGTACCAGGAACTGTTTGAGCTACCATTCATCTATGAGAGGACGAAAGAGTACATCAGATTGAAAGAGGCAGAACACCTGCCTGAAGGTTTTGACGTCTTTGCCGCTTTGGTAAGTCTGAAGGGTAATTTCAAGGCAGAGGATGTAGAGGGACATACCGTTCTGGTGAATAATCATGTCGAGGGATTCAACTTCAGCGACTGCATGAACACGTTGTTCAGCATCGTCAACGCCAAGTATTCGGTGGACACCCGTATTGATCTGGATTCCATCCTCTACGCTGTCCCAGAGCCGTTGAAGGTCGGCATGAAGATGCTTGCTGGATATATTGCTACAGATGTTTACAAGGTGAAAGTCACGGATGACGGGCAACTCTATCTGCCGCAGAACTACATTGACATTGCCGAGGAACTGTACGACATCCTGGCAAAGAAAGGCGAGCCGATGCACGTGGAAGAGATATTCAACGAGTTCAAGAGGCGCTATCCCGAACATAAGTATACTGAGCAAATTCAAATCAAACCATTTCTTTTCAAACATAAGCATATCAAGGCCATTGGAAAGACATCGTGTTATGCACTCGACAGTTGGGAAGGTGTCTTTTTCGGAAGTATCCGTGACCTTCTTGTTGATTTGCTGGGAAATGCTGAAGAGCCGATACATATAGACGACTTGTATGACGGAGTAAGCGAATATTATCCCAACACCTCTAAAGAGAGTGTGGCGGCCACGATGGAAAATGATAACTTGGAGCGATTCGTAGAATATGAGGGAGGGTATTTCGGGTTGGCTTCCAAAACCTATTCCGACAAATATGTGATTGCTATTTCGGTACAGCGTTACCGTTTTGATGACCGTTTCCAAATGTTCAAGGATTTCATTGACGCTTACCATCGTTTCCCAGGTTATAGTGGTAGCGATCAAGAAGCCTCTTTGATGCGATGGTTTTACAACGTTACAACAGGAGTTATTACCATAACTGAGGAACAGAAGCAAATGCTCGATGAGGCAACAAACCATTACGACACACTGGGATATCCTCGCACGGCCACGGAAAACGAGTTCTTGGTGAAGTGTCAGGATGTAAAGGAATACATTCGCAGGAACCACACACTACCCTCGAACAGCGATGTTCCTGAATTGTACGCGTGGCTGCGCCGTTCACGCGACAATTACGACAGCTATACCGACAAACGCCGTCAGTATATGACCGACCTGTTGAATGACATACTTTCGTTTGGTTTCAGCATTTAGCTATTACAGGATAAAAGCAAACTTTATGGACTGTAGTGAAATATACTTTGCGAACAAAAATGAAGGGGTTTGCGAACAAAATTAGGAAAGTGAGATTGACAAGGGAAGACTGGATGGTTTTATAAGATGTTGTTTTGTTCGCAAATTGTTCGCAAACAAAAGAAAAAGCACTTGCGAGAGGCTCGTAAGTGCTTGATTTTCAGTGTGGACCAGGTAGGGCTTGAACCTACGACCTCCAGATTATGAGTCTGTTGCTCTAACCAACTGAGCTACAAGTCCGATGCCTCTCGTTTGAGAATTGCGGAGCAAAAGTAGTGCTTTTCAGAGAAAAAAACAAGTATTTTGCTCAAAACTTATATTTGCGCTTGGGATTCTTAGGGAACCAACCTTTACGTACACGCTTTTCTTGCTGGAAGATTTCATGGATGCTCCAAAAACAGGAAAAGGCAAACACACCAAGGAGTGAGGACCAGAAAAGATCACTTACCCATAGACAGGCGATGATGCCCAATACCCCTAATGCCAGGAAGAACCACCAACTGCGTGTGCCGAAATAGTATTCAGTTTTTATAACGATGGGGTGGAAAACTCCGATAATCAGGAAGGTGCAAATGCCCAGCATCAGACCTCCCAAATGGTGTGCTATGAGGAAATCCATGCCTTAGTCTTCTTGACAGATAGGTATCTCTTTCTTGATGCTCTGATCCAGTGAGATAAGGGTCTCTGTGGAAACCACGCCAGAAATCTCCTGAAGCTTGTTGTTCAGCAGGTCCATAAGCTGCTCGTTGTCACGGGCATAGACTTTGGTAAGCATGGTGTAAGGACCAGTAGTGAAATGGCATTCAACCACCTCTGGGATCTTTTTGAGTTCGGCAACCACAGACTTGTACATGGAGCCTTTCTCCAGTTTCAGACCGATGTAGGTGCAGGTCCTGTAGCCTAAAGACTTAGGGTTTACTTCATAACCAGAGCCGATGATGACGCCAAGGTCGATGAGGCGCTGCACGCGCTGGTGGATAGCTGCACGGGAGACACCGCACTCTGCAGCCACATCCTTAAACGGAATACGGGCATTGCGGGAGATGATCTCTAATATTTGCTTGTCAAGGTTGTCAATCTTTTCCATGTTTTCTGTGTATTATTACTACGGTATTTGATTTCGGAGAGCAAATATAGTGTTTATTTTTAATTTCAGCGTCAAAATGTCAATAATTTTTCGCTAAAAAGCAAAAAAAGACGGATGCACACATCGTTTTGTAAACTTTTGTGCATCCGTCAGGGGATATGCAAGGAGTAAAACTTCTTATTTCTCGATGCCGAGCAGCTCTACCTCGAAGATGAGGGCTGAGTATGGCTTGATGCTGCTTCCAGCACCGTTAACACCGTAAGCGAGTTCCTGTGGAATGTAAACTTCCCACTTAGAACCAACAGGCATCATGGTGAGGGCCTCTGTCCAACCAGAGATTACCTGACCTACGCCGAAAACTGAAGGCTCGCCGTTGCGATTGTCAGTGCTGTCGAACACTGTACCATCGACGGTCTTACCAGTATAGAGCACTTTCACCTTGTCGTCCTTGGTAGGAATGGCACCCTTACCTTCCTTGATGACTTTGTACTGCAGGCCGCTGGCAGTGGTCTGTACGCCGTCTTTAGTCTTGTTCTCTGCCAGGAACTTCTCACCAGCCTCACGGTTAGGACCATAGAGCTTCTCGTTGTTGATGTCCTGCAGCTGCTTCATCTTCACATCCACGATGTTAGAAGCCATAGTGAGCTGTTCCTCAGTTGGATTGCCCATGTAGCCAGCTACGAAACCAGCGAGAAGGTCGTTCACGTTGATGGTCTGGGTGCTGTCGGCAGAGAAGAGCTGCTGATTCAGGCCTTCTACCCATGACTTAGCTACCTGCTGACCCACCTGAACGCCTGCTGCGTGTGCCAGATCAGCCATGCTGAGCTGCTGTGCGCCCTTGAGGAAACCTTCGATGAAGTTCTTTTTCTGAGTGCTGTCTACGCCGAGGCTCAGCAGATAGTCTTCCAGACCTTGTGTGCGAGCCAGACCGAAATTGTATGAGAGGGTGTCAATGTCGTTCTTCAGACTTGGCTTTGGACTCTGAGCGGTGCAGGATGCCATGCTGATGGCAATGGCTGCAACCATGATAAATGTAAACTTTTTCATTTTGCTTTAAAATTTGTCTTATAATACTTTTAATAATTCCACATCGAAGATCAGGGCACTGTGGGGAGGAATCACGCCACCTGCTCCCTGTGCGCCATAGGCCAGTTCTGAAGGGATCACGAGGTGCCACTTAGCGCCTGGGTTCATCAGCTGCAGGGCTTCGGTCCATCCAGGGATGACCTGATTCACACCAAACTCTGCAGGCATGCCACGCTGTAAAGAACTGTCGAACATGGTACCGTCGAGCAACCAGCCTTCATAGTGGCAGCTCACTGTATCTGTGGCAGTGGCGTGCTTGGCGTTTGGATCTCCAGGGTTGATGATGCGATACTGCAGACCGCTTTCAGTGGTGATTACACCATCAATAGCCTTATTGTTGGCCAGATACTCCTCATTGGCCTTGATGCGAGCGTCTGTCATCTGCTTGTCCAGCTCGTCGATATACTGGCTGGCGATGATCTGTGCCTGACGATAGTCCATCTCTGGCTTGTTGGCAAAAGCATCACTCATTGCCTTGGCGAAATCTTCCACATTCAGGTCGCCTTTCTTGATTCCCATTCCCATGAGGTTCTGGGCGATACCCAGACCCAGGGCGTAACTTTTATTATCCATAATCTTACTTTGTTTTCATTCAAGCTGCAAAATTAGTGCTTTTATTTGAATGTTTGTAGCATAAAGTATTAAAATTTTCTTTTCTCAATAATTCTTTGTACTTTAGCACGTGGATAATCACCTTTTTAACATAGAAACAATGAAAAATTTAGTCTTTCTTACGGGTGCTGGCATGAGCGCAGAGAGCGGCATCAGCACGTTCAGAGATTCGGGTGGTATGTGGGAGCAGTATGATGTGCAGGATGTGGCCAGCATAGAGGGCTATATCCGCAATCCGAAGTTGGTGCTGGATTTCTACAATGCACGGCGCAATGAACTGAAGAATGTGAAGCCTAATGCCGGACATATCGGTGTGGCTGCTTTGGAGAAGGATTTCAATGTGACGGTAGTGACGCAGAATGTGGACAATCTGCATGAACGTGCGGGCAGTACGCATGTGATTCATCTGCATGGCGAACTGACGAAGGCTTGCTCTACACGCAGTCCGAACGACCCTCGCTATATCCGCAAACTGAAGGAGGGTGAGGAGATTCACATGGGCGACAAGGCAGGCGATGGCAGTCAGCTCCGTCCGTTCATCGTGTGGTTCGGAGAGTCGGTGCCAGAGATAGAAACGGCCATCAACTACGTGCAGAAAGCGGATATCTTGGTGGTGATAGGCACTAGCCTGAATGTGTATCCAGCGGCAGGACTGCTCTATTATGCGCCTGATGAGGCTGAGGTGTATCTGATAGATCCCAAGCCTGTGGATGCGCATACCCTGCGTAAGATTCACGTGATACAGAAGGGGGCCTCTGAGGGAGTGAAGGAACTTACTTCTTTATTAGAGCCCTAAAGACAAATCCTATGTGGTGAAGCACGGTGCTGATGAGGCCGTAGTGCTTCACCATGATATGAAACCGCTCTTTCAGTGAGGCCTTGTGGTTTCGGGTGGTCATGCCTTCTTCCAGATAGTCGATGAGGCTGAGGTGGGTGTTGTGCAGCACTTTGGACTTCTTCATGATCTTGACGCACCAATCGAAATCGGAGGAGAAACGGTATTTCAGGTCGTAAGGTTCAGCGAGTACGCGTTTGGCAAAGAAGGCCTGATGGCAGACCAGCATACCGCTCTGGAAACTCTTCCAGGTGAGCTTTTCTGGCGCTGACAGCCTACGCATGCGTACGAAGTGCCCAGCTTTATTCACTATCTCCGTCTCTCCATAAAGCACATCGGGGAGCCCTTCTAATTGGTGCATCGAATACACCATTTTTTCTAAAGTATCGTCTTCATGCAGGCAATCCCCAGCATTCAGAAAGCAGACATAGTCGCCTGTAGCCAGTGCCAATCCTTTGTTCATGGCATCGTAAAGTCCATGATCTGGTTCACTTATCAGGTGGGCTATACGGTCCTGGTAGCGTTGTGCAATGGCCAGAGTGCCGTCTGTAGAAGCCCCGTCGATAATGAGGTATTCCACATGGTGGTAGGTCTGCGAAATCACGCTCTGGATGGTGGCTTCCAGAGTCTCGGCAGCGTTGTAGGTTACCGTGATGATGCTGAATGTCGGGGTATAGTGATAGTGCATAGTCACATAAGGTTTTGATAGAGTTGGATGAATTGTTGCACCACTACGCCTTCTTCATAGCAGCGTTGTACTTTCTGCACCGCTTGCTGACGCAGTTCTGGGATGTTCTTGTGGTTGATTATCCAGCGGATGCCTTCAGCAAGGTCGTCAGCCGACTTATATTCAGCTACATAGCCGTTCACTTGATGGTCTATCATTTCTGGGATGCCGCCTATGCGGAACCCTACGCAGGGTGTTCCGCAGGCCATCGCTTCCATGATGGTATTTGGCAGGTTTTCTTCCAATGAAGGGGTGACGTAGGCATTCACGGCGCTGTAAATATCTGTCAGCATCTCGTCATCAGTGACATAGCCTTGCGGATAGACCTCGAAAGGCAGCACTCTGCGCAGCCCTTCAGACATCATGCCGAAGCTCACGATGCCAACCTGCTCCTTCAAAGCAGGGTCTTGCTTCACCAGCAACTTGCAGGCTTTGATGAGATAGTCGATGCCCTTCCGTTTGTCAGTGGCTTTCACGGCTCCGAAGAGGAGCAGTTTCTTGTCTGCAGGTAGGGAAAGACGGGCACGGGCACCTTGACGGTCCTTCGGCTTGAAGATGCTCAGGTCCAGCGGATTAGGGATGCAGACGATGTGCTGTCCTTGCAGCAAGGTGCTCTTGGATGCCATGCCTTGGAGCCACTGGCTGCATGCCACGAAGGTGATCTTTTTCCCTTGCATCAGTTTCAGTTTCTTCTCAAACGTGCGATAAGAAAGGTCGTGCTTACTGCCATGATAGAGCAGCAAGGGACAGTTGTGGCAATGTGTCTCATAATGAGCACATTCGCGTGGATGGTGGCAGATGCCCATAGCAGGCCAAAGGTCGTGCATGGTCCACACCACAGGCTTCCCCCTGCTGATGATGCGCTCCAAGTTTTTCAGTGAGAGCATGCCTTGGTTTATCCAGTGCAGGTGTATGATGTCCGCTTCTTGAAAGGCGGGATATTTCGTGATGTCAGTTCCCGTATTGGCAATGTCTACGCTGAAAAGGTTGTTCTTCTTGAAGTGATTGGCTTTCCAGATCACGATGCGTTCCCAGACAAATTTCCAAAGCAGTGCCCATTTGCCTAAGCCTAAACCCGTCACTTCGGGGGAGTTGCTCTGCTTATCGCGCACCAGCATCCGAGCTTCAATGCCCTGTTTGCCAAGAGCTTCCATCAGGCGCTTGCATGCCACGGCTGCACCGCCCGTACGTTCTGAGGTATTTACTAATAGCACTTTCATCGTCCGAAGTCTCCTTTCAGTGTGCGTTTGATTCTTCTGATAGCTTTGGCCCAGAAGGAATTGGTTCGCGCATAGTAGCGCTCATAGACTTTTCGTGCCTCCAGATTCTCTGTGATAGGTTCTATCTTCTTCACTTCCAGGGGCTTCAACCATAAGTTGGACGCATAGAGCCCCCCACCGCCACAGTTGGTTCCCGTGCCGTCGAAGCCGTTGTTTTGCACCAGCGCCTTGCCCACATTCAGGGAGAGCACGTCTTGCAGGAACAGCGAGGCATTCCAGCGAATGGCCCACGAGTTATTCTGCCCTTCTACCTGACGTTGCAGCATGCGGGTGTAGCCATATTTCCCGTTGAAATCGAAGGTTTTGGTGAGTTGGCGGTCTTTCAGTTCTCGAAGCAAGGCGGCTCCATCGGGATTGAAGAGCTGCCAAGCGCGTTCCCAAGTGGCCCATCCCCAACTGCCTGTCCATTTGATGAGGAAGGTGTCGGGCAGGGTAGGGTCCTGCGTGTAGTCGCAAGCCTGAATATGTCCCATGCGAGGCTCATCCTTGTAGGTCTCCAGCGCATCATTCATGAAACGCAGGAAGTAAGGAGCCACCACCAAGTCGTCTTCCAAGACGATGACACTGCCATGCTTTTTCACTACGTTCGTCACTCCATCGATGACGTTGCGTGCCAATCCCCAGTTCTCTTCTCTCTGAATAAGGTGCACCGTCTTGAAGCCATCGAGACCCAAGATAATTTGGCGCACTTCCTCTACAGCCGCTTGGTCCTCCGCATCCTTTGCCCCATCCGCATAGACATAGAGCACACTCTCCTCTGCCTCATTATTGGCCAGCAAGCTCGTCACCAACTGCCGCACATGCTGTGGGCGGTTGTACACGAAGAGCAATATCGGGGCAAGTTCTCGTCTCATGTCTTTACATCTCCATTAAGAATTCGTGAGGGGATAAGACTGGAATGGAATCTTTTGGGAAATGTTTCTGATTTCTCGTTACTAAGACATCGCACTCTGAAGCGATAGCTGCTTCATACTGGAGCATGTCCTCAAAATCAGGCGCTATAGCTGAAAGAGCTTGTTCGCACTGAGGATTATCCATCGGAGCAATAGTTATAAAGGTCTTAAAGAAACGCAAAGTCTCCATCGCCTTTTCTTTTCCTATCACCTTCCTTAATATATAATAGCAATTTGCAAATGATAGCGAAGTGCAGAATAGCAGTATTTTTTTGTCGTATCCCAATTGCATTATTTCAGAAGCCTCAATAAAGAATCCTTCACGTTGCTCCATGACATCGAGAAGCACGTTAGTGTCCACAAAAACTTTTTTCATAAGTCATGTTTTTCTTTTAAGTACTCCCATCTGGCATCAGTTTCGTTCAAATCAGCATTGTCAGTTTTGGCAATACCAATATACTTGCGCAGTTCCGGAGAGAATCTGTCCAAGACTTGTCCGTCAGTTTCTTTTGTCTGACGTTTTTTTATGAGACTTAACACGTATGTTTCAAATAAATGCCTGACACTTATATTGTGCTTATCGGCATATAGTTTTGCCTCATTATAGATGTTTGTATCAATGCTAATAGATGTCATAAGATTCATTATTAAGTTGTTCTGCTGCAAATATAAGAACTATTAGCCAAATTGTTCATAAACAATGCTGTTTATTTTTGCTTTTTTAAGTAGTTGCCTTTAGCAGTTATGTTCACAAATGTTCACCACTATGAGCGAAAATGCCCTATTCTTTACCAAAAGTCAGCCACATTTCCAGAAACGCAGGCAGTTGTCGCCGAAATACCAAGCATTACAGTGGTAAATACAACTGCATTTCTGGAGTTTTGCTTGGCATTTCCGTGAAAAAACTAAGCATTTCTTTAGCAACGAAGTTCGATCAAACTCTTCTATCATCTAAGCTATCTCCAAATTCTACATGCGAGAATGCCGAAAATCATCTTATGGCAAAGTTGATGTCAACGTTTTTGACGGCAAAAAATTTCTGATTCTTCTTCCGCTCTTCCGCTAAATCCAGATAGTTCATAATCTGTATTGGCTATCGTGGCGGAAGAAGAGGCGGAAGTAGCGGAAGAAGAATGCCGTTTTTTATGGAAATATTGCCTTATATGCATTCTATGTGGCATGCTGATCTGTGGGTGCTCTAATACTGCTTGATAATCATTCGTTAGCCAGTTCCACACTGGTTTTAAGGCGTGAAACTCTCAGTTTTCCGTACAGAAACTGGCAGTCCTTAGTACAGAAACTCGCAGTCCTCAGGCATAGAACTGGCAGTTTCAAGTAGGGAGACTCCAGCCGTTTCTCATGCATCTATTAAGATTGTAGCCCCAAAAGACCCCATTTTACCCAATCTTTTGCCCCAAAAGCCCATTTTACTTCCGCTACTTCCGCTTCTTCTTCCGCTATGATAGTAGATGTAGCATAAGCGTTTTCTAAATTTAGCGGAAGAGCGGAAGAAGAAATGCAATTTGTTTTATAAAAAGCAAGCATTTCTTCAGTTACGGGGCTCATTCCAGCAAATGGAAGAAGTAGAATACGGCAGCGTAGCGTCTATTCACCCCTTTGGCATAGCCAATAGTGAAGCTCCTGCTATCCTTCACTTTCCCATCAGCCTCAATCTTCCCGATAGTGAAGTTTCTGCTATCCTTCACAGTGCCATCACTTTCCACTTTCCCAAGTCGGAAGCTATGAGCATCCTTGATGGTGCCATCATTCTCAATCTTGCCTACAGTGAAATTGCGAGCATCCTTGATGGTGCCACTGCTTTCAAACTTCCCAATCTTAAAACTCTTGGCATCTTTCACTGTTCCATCTGCCTCTATCTTCCCAATGAGGAAGTTGGAGGCATTATACATTGACTGGGCATTTGATGTCAATGTGGCGAGTCCAAAAAGGAATAGCAATATGATAGTTCTCATGGCTTATTTAATTGATATCGCAAAGTTATGAAAAAGAGAATGTAAAAGTATTACTCCAGATTACTCAGAGCATAGAGTGGAACAATGTTCACATGCCTTTGCTCAAAGTTGTCTTTCGAGTCATAGTAATCAAACTGGCCGAAGTTCTCCAATGAGGTTCTAATAGCGCTATGCAACTTGCGCTTACGCATGAAAATCCAGAGGCTCTGCATGCTGCCTTGAGTGCTGGCTTTCACTTCTACAGGCAGAACCAGTCCGCTATGCACTCTCAGATAGTCTACTTCTGCATTGCTACCATTAGCAGTATTCTGCCAATAATGTAATTCTGCCTTTAGGAAACAGTCGCTATACTTTTGCATCTCAATACCTGCAAACATCTCAGAAGTACCACCTTTGTTTACGAAATCTACGTCAGATGCAGTCAGAATATCAGCTGCAGGAATATCAAGCATGGTTTGCATCACTCCTAAGTCGAAGAATAAGTATTTCACATATCTGTTGTTCTCTTCGGCTCCAAGTGGTACTCCCGTGCCATCTGTATGCTTCACGGGAATTATCAGACCTGCCAACGTAAGTAGATGCAATGCCTCTCTGACTATGGATGAATGAACGTCATGGACTGCCATAGAATATACAAATTTATTACCTATCTGCAAAGCCACGGAACGAAGAACTTGCCGAAGCAAGACGGGTGACACGCGTTTCTTGTATTTATTGAAGTCATCCTCATAAGTCTGTATAAGGTCGGCATGGATATGAGATACTTCTATGTAGCTGCGTGATTCTATCCATTCTGTGATGGCAGCAGGCATACCACCTACTATGTAGAATGTGCGGAGTTGCTCTATCAAGTCTCTGTGTGCTTTCTCGGGCAATGGCTCATCACTTGTGGCCCTTTTCTTGAAGTCCACAGTCAGTTTCAGGCCTTGCGCCATGAGAAATTCGTCGAATGAGAATGGATACATATATAACGAACGGATTCTTCCAACCCCAAACGATGGCAATTCCTCCAAGGTGAATTCTAAAAGCGAACCAGCAGCGATAACATGCAGCTCTGGATAATCTTCCTTGAAGTATCGTAATGACATAATCGCTTCTTTCGAAACCTGTATCTCATCGATGAAAAGAAGTGTTTCGCCTGGTATAATAGGAATGCCAAGAGTTCCGCTCAGTTTTTCACATGTTTTCTTTACATCAATGTTTTCGGGAAACATCTGGAGTAAGTCTGGTTGTTTCTCCAAATTGATTTCTAAGAAATAGCGAAACTGTTTTGCAAGTTCTCTGACAGCAGTAGACTTGCCCACTTGTCGTGCCCCGCGAATAAGTAGCGGATTGTGGCGGAGGGAGTCTTTCCATTGAAGCAACCTTTCGTCTATATGCCTTTTGTAATATGCCATTTTCTCCTTGATTTGTATAATAAGATTATGCAAAGATACATATTTATCTAAAAATGGGGGCAAAAATCTTTTATTTTCTTCCGAAAAACTGGGCAAAACCAAAATGTGGGGCAAAAATAGGGCTGAACTTACCAAAAATGAGGGCGAAACAGGCTCTCCACAAGGTCTGTAGTCTTCGAACTATTTCCTCAAGATATAGCGGAGGCTTTCTTTTAGGATGTGTAAAGCAATGTTTAGTTTCTGGGCTATTGCGCTTATGTTGACTTCACCGTTTCTTTCAATAGAAAGAATCTCGCCAACTACTTTTGCAGAATAATCTTCAAAGTAAAAGCTCATTCCTGCAATTAGATTGTAGAAAATAGCAACTTGCGCTTTATCATTGTATCTACCACAAGTCCAAATAGGTCTATAGTATAGGTCTTTCATGATTGCTAACTCTTGCTGTATAGATGACTTATTTCATTCATTATCAGAATGGAATATTTTTGATTACGGTCCCCCACAAGCCATAATCTTTTAACATTCTTATATCTTCATTAGACAATGAAGCTAATGGTAGATTATTTTCAAAGAGTCTTCTAAATAAGCACTCTAATTGTGCCCGTTCTTCCTCTTCTATTTTGAGAGAATCAATGGTATTTAAGATTTCTTCCATTATAATCAGTGTTATTTCCTTTGGCTCGTAGGAAGTAATAATACAAAAGGAAAGTGTGAGCCAACTTAACTTATCCTGTTAGTAGGCCCTCGACTGCCTGAATGGTAGATAAGAAAAAATCGCTCACACCTTAGGCAGTATATGTACTTTGGGAAGTATATACTACGAACTAAGGAGAACGTCTTTCTCTATTCTTACCATTCGTGAATTGTCGAGGTTCACTAACACAGAATAGCTAAACGCTTCCTAATATGTAAATGTCGCAATGACTGCAACGCTACAAAGTTAAGAAAGATTTTTGAAAACGTTCAAATGTGAGCGATAATTTTATTATTAGAATTAGAAATGTGAGGGTTTACTGCTTTTTGCAATAAGATAAATTTGAACAATGTTCTATTTTTGGCGTGGTTTGCCAATGCCGTCTAAGCCTGTCAGATCAAACCTATAAACGTTCTCCTTTACCTGAATCTGCTCGAAAAATGCAATCATATAGATGGGGTAGTATGTAGTATTCCCCTTTGTTTGCACATTTTCTTGACAGAACACATAGGCAGATGGTATGTCATACTCTTTATTCGCCATTACATTGGAAAGTGCATTGTGACGTTCGTAGTCTTTGCCAGATTTGACCTCTATCGGCAACACATGGTTGTCATATTCTACAACAAAATCCAGTTCGCCCTGCTTCTTGCTGTTAAAGAAGTATAGCGAATGCTGTCCATCTTCACTAAAACCATGCGCGTAAAGCTCCTGTGCTACAAGGTTCTCGATGATAGAGCCATAGTTGATGTTGGCATCTTGGCTTAGAAGTCTGGTCTGAATATTTCCACCATACATAGCTGCAAGTAGCCCTACATCATTTAAGAATAGCTTGAACAGATTGCGCTGTTTGTTTAGTAGCAAAGGAATGCGGGGCTCTTCTATATTATATGTAGGAATCGCTACGCCAGCATCTTTCAACCACAGGAAGCTGTCTTCATATTTGCTGAAACGTGCTTTCTCGTTTAGCTCTTTCAGAATAAAGCGCTTGTTTTTCGCATTCAGTTCAGAAGGGATAAGGTCATAAATCTCTTCTATCTGAAGCTTGTGGTCGGGGTCGTATTTAGTGATGTCACGCTTGTATGTACGGATAATACCACGCTGCTCCATAAAGACATTGCGGAGATTGTTAGTGTCAAGGTACCTCTGTACTGCTGCTGGCATGCCTCCAATAATAAGGTATAAACGAATGGCTTCAAGCATTCTCTTATGGATAAAGTCATCTACAGGCTGCTTTTTCTCAAAGCACTCTTGTAGATGGCCAATGACTTCGGTGCTAATACCAATGGCTTCGAAAAACTCTAAAAGATCTATAGGGTACATTTCAATCTCGTCCATATACCCAACGGGAACACTGCGAAGGTCGTCTAGTTCTACACCAAGCAGCGACCCACTCATCACATACCTATAACTGCCTTCTTCCACAAGGAATTTAATGGCAGTCACAATTTCTTTGCATTCTTGCACTTCATCGAAGAAAATCAATGTATTCTCTGGCACCAGGGGTTTCTTTGTAAAGGCTGAGATGCGCAAGAGTAAATCTCTGGCTCCTCTCTGCTCCTTGAATAGTTCTATGGCTTCTGGTTGCTCCACGAAGTTTATTTCAATGACATTTCCAAAGCACTCTTTACCAACCTTTCGGATGGAAGAGGTCTTGCCAACCTGCCTTGCTCCTGTTACCAAAAGAGAACGGTTGTCATGGAGTAAAAAGTTACGTATGAGCTCGTCAGCTTTGCGTTTAATCATAAATAATTGACTTTGTGGGCGTAAAGATACGTATTTTACTTTAATCACAAGAAAAAAGGAGAATATTTTACACTTTTCCAAGGTGATTTTTGCCTAATTTTTACACTTTTCCAAGGTAAAAAGGGGCTAAATTTTACACTTTTCCAAGATTTGTAAGTGTCGGATTACTTCTTCAGGATATAGCGGAGGCTTTCTTTCAGGATGCGGGAGCCTGCTATCCAGAGGATGAGGGGGTAGAGGGTTGCCACGAAAACTACCTTTGCTAAAAGGCTGAGGTAGAGGTTGCTGATGCCACCAAAAAGATAGGCAGCAGAAATGGTTAAGGCGGCTGCTAATAATATATAAGGTGCAATGTCGAGCAGCATGTCTCGAAGGCGGAGGCCGCTCTCACGGCGTACAAACCAGAACCAGACAAAGAGCCAGAGGATGTTGATGCCGATGAAAAGGCGCAGCATCCACTGGAATCCCAATGGACTGGCAGCAATGACGGCCACCAGCAGGGTGAGGCAGAGGCTGATGGTACACCACATATAGATGGAGGAGTGCCCACGACTGATGATAAAGTTGGAAAATAGGCTCGAAAGTGGCACAAAGGCACCCCAAATGCAGAGCAAGCTCAAAATGCCGGCACTCTCTATCCATCGCTCCGTGATGGTGATAACGATGACTTCTTTGGAAACGATGCTCAATCCAAACATCACGGGAAAACTGATGAAAGCCGTGAAACGGAGCAACTTACGCAGCACTTGCAGTTGGCGCTCCTTGTCATCTTCCACCTTCGTGAAGACGGGTTGCGCCACGCCATACAGCATGTTGGTGATAAGGTTGTGCCCCATCTGGTTCCATTTGTTGGCTTGTGAGAAATTACCCACTACCGACATGGAGTAGAACTTTCCCAAGATGTTGGAGAAGAGGTTGTTATTAATGATGTTGAAGACGTTGGTAATGATCAACTTGCTGCTGAAACCTATCATCTCACGGATAGGGGTGAAATCCACTGGCAGGGTGGGGTGCCAGCGGGTGAAAGCGTAGCAAAGCACCGTCATACTGCCCACATAGGCAATGGTCTGCGTGGCAATGCCCCAGAACGCATAGCCATTGGCGGCCATCGTCACACCGATAATGCCAGAAATGATGATGGAGCAGATGGTGATGATAGATGTCTCTTTCACCTTCAGGTTGCGAAACAGGTAGGCGCGTGGAGCGATGTTGAGGCTGGATATCACGAAACCTATAAAAAGGTAGCGCGAAAGGGGCGTGAGGATGGGCTCGTCATAGAAGTTGGCTATCAATGGAGCAGCCAACCAAAGCAAGGCATACAGGCAGAGGCTGCATAGAGTGCTGCACCAAAATACGGCATTATAGTCGCGGTGCGACACCTCTTTCTTCTTATTAAGTGCCGAGATAAACCCACCTTCTTGCAGAGCGGAAGCAGTAGCGGAGAAGACCGTAAGCACCCCTACCAATCCGTAATCGGTTTGGGTGAGCAGACGGGCCAAGAAGATACCAAAAAGGAGGCTCAGCAACTGCTGGATGCCGTTGCTGATGCCTCCCCATAGTAGTCCTTTAGCAGTCTTCTCTTTTAGAGATTCCGACTTACCATTCATTATCCATTATTCATTATTCATTTTTCATTCTCAACTCACCTGACTTCCTGGCTTCACGTCCTTCGTGGTGGTCACTACGCTGAGGCTTCCGTCGCTGTCAACAGCACTCAGAATCATGCCTTGGCTCTCTACACCCATCATCTTTCGTGGAGCAAAGTTGGCCACAAAGAGAATGCGACGGCCAACCAGCTCTTCTGGATTCTCGTAGTAAGCAGCGATGCCAGAGCAGATGGTGCGGTCGGTTCCAGTTCCATCGTCGATGGTGAATTGCAGCAGTTTCTTTGACTTTGGCACTGGCTTGCAAGCCTTCACCAATCCTACGCGGATGTCAAGCTTCTCGAAGTTCTCAAAGCTGACGGCCTCCTTGAATGCAGCAGGTTTCCAAAGGGCAGCCTCATTGGCTTTCTTCTTCTCCTGCAACTTCTGAATCTGGGCATCTATCACGCTGTCCTCGATCTTCTCGAAGAGCAAGGAAGGCTCTGCCAACTGGTGTCCAGCCTTGATAAGGTCGGTGCTGCCCAGCTGATTCCAATCGAAGTCCTCCATGTTGAGCATCTTGCGCAGTTTCTCACTGCTGAAAGGCAAGAATGGCTCGAAGGCGATAGAAAGGTTGGCTACCAACTGCAAAGAGATGTTCAGCACAGTCTCCACGCGCTTAGGATCGGTCTTCCATACCTTCCAAGGCTCGCAGTCGGTGATGTACTTATTGCCGATACGTGCCAAGTTCATGGCTTCCTTCTGCGCATCGCGGAACTTGAAGTTGTCCAGCAGGTTCTCCACTTTTGCCTTCACGTCTTTGAACTCCGCAATGGTCTGCTCGTCATACGCTGTCAGCTCTCCGCATTCAGGCACGATGCCGTTCCAATACTTCTTCGTCAGCTGCAAAGCACGGTTCACGAAGTTGCCGTAGATGGCCACCAACTCGCTATTGTTGCGCTCCTGGAAGTCTTTCCACATGAAGTTGTTATCCTTGGTCTCAGGGGCATTGGCTGTGAGCACATAGCGCAGCACATCCTGCTTGCCAGGGAAATCTTCCAGATATTCATTGAGCCATACCGCCCAGTTCTTAGAGGTGGAGATCTTGTCGTTCTCTAAATTCAGGAACTCGTTGGATGGTACATTGTCAGGCATGATGTATTTGCCATGCGCTTTCATCATGGTAGGGAAGATGATGCAGTGGAACACAATGTTGTCCTTGCCGATGAAGTGCACCAGACGGGTGTCTTCATCCTGCCACCACTTCTCCCAAGGCCCCCACTTCTCAGGCTCACGGTCGCACAGCTCCTTAGTGTTGCTGATGTAGCCGATAGGCGCATCAAACCACACGTAGAGCACTTTGCCTTCAGCACCCTCTACAGGTACGGGGATACCCCAATCCAAGTCGCGTGTCATGGCACGAGGTGCCAGATCCAGGTCCAGCCAAGATTTGCACTGGCCATAGACATTCGGTCTCCACTCCTTGTGGCCTTCCAAGATCCACTCTTTCAGCCAGTCTTGGTACTGATTCAGAGGCAGATACCAGTTCTTCGTATTGCGAAGCACAGGCACCTCACCCGTCTCCTTGGAGCGAGGATTGATCAGCTCGGTAGGTTCCAAAGCACGTCCGCAGCCTTCTTCGCACTGGTTGCCATACGCCTGCTTGTGGCAGTAAGGGCATTCGCCCACCACATCACGGTCGGTCAGGAATTTCTGGCTCTTCTCATCAAAGAACTGCATGCTGGTTTTCTCAATCAGCTTGCCATCGTCATAGAGCTTGCGGAAGAAATCTGCAGCAAACTTATGATGAATCTTGGAAGTCGTACGACTATAAATGTCGAATGAGATGCCGAATTCCTTGAAAGAGTCCTTGATGATCTTGTGATAGCGATCCACCACATCTTGTGGGGTGATGCCTTCCTTGCGGGCACGCTGCGTCACAGGTACACCGTGCTCGTCAGAACCACCAATGAACAACACGTCTTCTTTCTTCAGTCGCAGATAGCGGACGTATATATCGGCAGGCACATAGACACCTGCCAGATGACCGATGTGTACAGGACCATTCGCATAGGGCAATGCCGAGGTCACTGTGGTACGTTTAAATTTCTTCTCCATAAAAGTGTTTTTCTTTATTTGGCTGCGAAGATAATGATTTTTTATTCAATATCCAACACTTGCTCTCTGAGAGCGGTTTAATATATAAGGAAACACCTCGGTGGTTCCTAAAAACGGTTCCACCGAGGCATCCCTTTTTTAATAGTTTAATCTTTGCATCTTTGCATTATGCAATAAGTGCCTCGCCGCTTATTGCAGCAATGCTCTTGCCTCATGGTCTGGATCGTTCTTCACTTCGCAGACATCAGTAAAAGAGAAGCACCGATGCACAGCATGGATGCACCCTTCATGATTAAAGATTTCCTACTCATACTTGTATTAGAAATTAAAGGTTCGTAATTTCATTTGCTGTCATAATTAGACAAAAATAGACTTTCTAATCAATATTTGCAAATATGGAGCATAAATCTTGCATCTTTTGTCAGAATTCATGGCTTGTATGTGTCCAAGTGCTATCTGCCGTGATGGTGCCGTCGAATGCTTTTCCGAAGAATTTGCCTTGATAGCGGGTGATGTTGTTGCGCTTCATCGGCACATCCTCGAAGACGCGAGAATAGACATCGTTGCCATCATTATCATAGGCCGTGATGGTGATTTTCAGCTTGCCTTCTTCGTCGAAGAGGAAGGTATAGACTCCGAAGGTATTCGGAGCAGAGCCTGGCACCACCTCAAACTCCTCATGCTGGCGGGAGTTGGTCACCCCTCGTCCGCTGCGGGCATTGACGGTGGCACTACCACCCGTGTACTTGATTTCCAGCAAGGTCACATCATCGGGTATCTTGTCTGTCATGCTGATTTCAAACTTTGATACGGCGCGTGTCAGTGAGAGATTCTGGATAGGTTCCGACTCTTCCGTGACTTCTATCTCCGCGCAATAGAGGAAGGTGTCTGTGACGTAACTGCTTGGGAAGCTGATCTTTTCAGGATTGGTCGTCGTGGCATTTCCTTCGCTGCTATGGGCGAGGCATACCAAGGTATAGGAACCATAAGGGAGGTGTGTGGTGAATCTGCCGAAGTGGTTGTCATCAGCATCTTGATCCATCTTCTGCACACGAGTGTTGCCTTGATAAAGTGCCAGTGTGATGTTGGTACATAGTTCACTGATAGGCACTTCCGCACGGCTCTGTGCATCCACCAGCACTTGCTCCAGTCCCACCACTTGGAAGGTGATTTCCTTACCCTCAGCCCTATCCATCTGTGTGTTCTCGTCGTCGGTCTCTTCTGTGATGGCATTCACGCATGCCAGTATGCTTATCATGGACAGAAGCAGGGCCATGATAGGCAGTAAGTATTTTGTTTTCATGTGTTTTTGAATGTTAGAAAGCGGTTTCGTCTTTTTCTGTGTATGCATCATCTACGGTGACAGTCCAGGCACCTTGGTTGGAGAAGAAGTAGCCTCTGTAGGTAGTGCTGTAGCCACGCTGCATTGGTACGTTCTCGAAGAGGCGTTCTGCCAGTGTATTACCGTCTGTGTCTTTGGCCGTTACGGTGATGTTGAGTGCTTCTTCGTTGGCAGAGCTCAGGATGCTATATACCTGTACGAAAGGCACCGTCTTTCCCGCATAGCTGGTCACGGTGTATGTCTTGGTCTGTGTGGCCTTGGAGGCAGCCGTACCATTAGTGGCATTCAGCACCAGACCACCGCCTTCTATCTTGAACGTGATTTCCTTGATGGTTGTTGGGAAGGCGTCTGTAGTGATGAGCTTGAATCTGGCCACAGCGTGTTGCAGCACGATGCTGAGGTTTTTCTCGCTGTCCTTCGTCACCGTGATGGTCTCATAATAATAATAGGTGTCAGTCAGCTCATTGTTTGGGAAGCTGATGTTGGTAGGGGAGGTGATGGTGGCATCTGCACTGCCCTTATGACCCACTACTACCAGTTGGTAGGTGCCGTAAGGAACGGTCATCTGGAAGGTGCCGAAGCTGGTGTCAGAGCTTCCGCCATACGTCTGATTCTCTGAGACTACTGCGTTTTCTCCTTGGAAGAGCGCCAGTGATAGATGTGTCACAGCATCTTTGGCTGCCACTGCACGAGTGTCAGCATCCATCGGTGTTTTTTCGTAAGGGGAAACGTTGAAAGTGAGCTGGGCTTCGCCCATTTCTTGGTTGATTACTTGCTCCTGTGAGCATGAAGTGATGGTCATAGCCATCAAGAGGCATGCGCAATGCCACATTAAAGTTACTTTTTTCATTTTGTTTTTATTATAATAGTTAAGTACTATGTTTTCTGCTGTTGTGTCAAAAAGCGTGGCAAAGATAGCGATTATTCTTAACATCCAAGCGATGTTCGCCAAAAAAATCAGCCAAAATCCAAAGAAAGTTGTCCATCACCCAGCAGATTGTATGTCATGCGGTGATGAGGCGTAGGGCCAAATTGTGCCAAAGCGGCCCGATGCTCCTTCGTAGGATACCCCTTGTTTTTCTTCCAGCCATACGCAGGAAACTCAGCATCTATGGTGTTCATGTAGTCGTCTCGATAGGTCTTTGCGAGGATGGATGCCGCTGCGATGGAGAGGTATTTCCCATCGCCTTTCACGATGGTCACGTGCGGTGTGTCGTGGTAAGGCCTGAAGCGATTGCCATCCACGATGATATGTTCTGGTCTCACCTTCAGTTGGTCTAAAGCCCGATGCATGGCGAGAAATGAGGCATTCAGGATATTGATCTTGTCTATCTCCTCAGCGCTCACCACACCCACTGCCCACGCCACTGCCTCTGCCTCAATAATTGGGCGAAGCTCGTAGCGCTCGTGTTCCGTCAGTTGCTTGGAGTCATTCAGCAGCTCATTCTTAAAGTCGGGAGGCAGTATCACCGCTGCCGCATACACCGGCCCCGCCAGGCATCCGCGCCCCGCCTCGTCGCATCCTGCCTCAGCGACACCTATTTTATAATATGGTAGTAGCATTGTTCTTATTTTTTGTGCAAAGATAATACTTTTTTGTTTATAGTGTAGAGAACACCTGCCAACTATCGGAAACGAGAGCTGTGGGCGAATATGTCGACCCATATCTGCCCATAACTTACAAAAAAAACGAGTTGTGGGCAATTTTGATTGATTATATTTGCCCATAACTCGTTTTATTTATATATCTTTGCCTCATCAAAACTTAATAACATGATGGAAATAATTGCTAGAAATAGTGAGATTGAGACTTTAGAACGTAAGTACTGTTCTGGGAGGTCCGAGTTTATCATAGTGTACGGTCGTCGACGTATAGGTAAGACTTACCTAATCAACAAGCTATTCAATGATCGATTTACATTTACCTACGTGGGTGCACGCAAACAGAAGCCTCAGAAGCAGCTCCAAAGATTCGCAGAGCAACTTCGGTTGTTTAGTGGTTCTACCTATGCTCCTTCATTAAACAACTGGGAAGATGCGTTCAATGAACTTAAGGTACTTATCAATAGCAGACCGAGTGATGAGAGGAAAGTTATCTTCATTGACGAGATGCCATGGATAGACACGCCAAGGAGTTCATTTGTTGAAGCCTTGGAATATTTCTGGAATGCTTGGGCTGCACAGCGCGATGACATTATGTTCATAGCCTGTGGATCAGCTACATCGTGGATGGTAAACAAACTTGTTAAGAACAGAGGAGGATTGCATAATAGAATCACCGAACAGATTTACCTTAGGCCTTTTACCTTAAGAGAATGCGAGGAATATCTACAAAATAATGGATTTATTTGGGACAGATATACCATACTTCAGTATTATATGGCGATGGGAGGTGTTCCTTATTATCTGACCTTGTTGAATCCAGTGAAAAGTTTGGCTCAAAACATCGATAGGCTCTTTTTCTCAAAAAACGCGCCTATGCGGGAGGAGTTTGAAGAACTCTTCAATGCTCTCTTTAATCAGGCAGATAAATACATTGATATCATGAAGGTACTTTCGGAGCATCGGAGTGGAATGCTTAGGGCAGAAATAGCGGAAAAGACAGGACAGTCAGGAGGGAGCTTGACAAAGATTCTTGATAATCTGCAGAGGTGCGACTTCATCGAGTCTTATTCACGTTTTAAATCTTCTGTCAGAAATACCTTATATCGCATTTGTGACCCATACACCTTATTTTATTTTAGGTTCCTGAATGGGAATAACTCCAAAGACGAACATTGGTGGACCAACAACATGCTTTCGCACTCCGTAGTCTCTTGGCAAGGGTTTAGCTTTGAGACTATCTGCATGCTGCATCTTGAACAGATCAAGCGGAGGCTTGGGATTGGGGGTATATCAACAAATGCTTCTTCTTGGAGGAAGCAAGGTGATAGTTCGGAGAATGGCACTCAGATAGATCTTGTCATAGAAAGGGCAGACAGGATAATTAATCTTTGTGAGATGAAATTTTCTGAAGGTCCCTACAATATCACCAAGAGTTATGAAGAGAAACTCCGTCAGCGCATGGCCATCTTCAGAGCAGAAACCAAGACCACAAAAAGTCTTGCCACAACTATGATAACTACCTATGGTATCCTTCAAGGCATACATTCGAGTATAGTGCAAAGTGAAGTAATCATGGATGATCTTTTCACATATTAGACCTACCTGTTACTTTTCATTATGTTACAAACCGTAGGCGCAATTAGTTATACACCAGGCTTTGCTTTATCACCATGTTTCTTCCGTGGACCATCCGCTCTTTTTGTGAAACAAAAGCGGACTTACATAGGAGGAACAACGGACTTACATAGGAGGAATATCGGTCTCACGGTCTCAGGTCTCAAACAGGAGACTTTTTCGGTTATTTCCTGACTTCATCACTTTTTGTGCCACGAAATAGCGGGCATTGAAAATCAGCTAGTTACAAAAATAATTGGGTGTCTTTGGGTGTCGCAAGCAAAAAAACGCTACCTTTGCACCATGTATCCACGGAAGAAACCCAACCGCTCCGGCACTATCAGCGTAGTCGTAGTGAGCAAATCGCATGGCAAGACGAGGTATGTCC
>ERZ842401.1167-NODE-1167-length-38479-cov-18.624219_pt1 | contig 38479 bp, 36 predicted proteins | sample MGYA00521270_ERZ842401 | MGnify/ENA primary metagenome ERZ842401 (study PRJEB31892, sample SAMEA3878208) | bioreactor metagenome | biome: Moose rumen | place: Sweden | collected 2011-10 | study: EMG produced TPA metagenomics assembly of the PRJEB12797 data set...
GATTTCATAGTGCCTTAATCATACCCGATTCGCGTGCGATATGAAAGACGAGCGTGTGTGTCGTCGAGTTCGATGCGGCGGTTTTTGGACATTTCCAAAAAAGATTCCTCACGGTCGATTCCCAAAAAATTGCGGTTAAGCAAACTTGCGGCAATGCCAGTCGTCGAGCTTCCGCAAAATGGGTCTAAAATCCAATCCCCTTCTTTTGTGCTTGCCAAAATAATGCGGGCGAGAAGCGGGAGCGGTTTTTGCGTGGGGTGCTTTCCGCATGATTTTTCCCACTTTGCGATTGCGGGCAGAGTCCACAAGTCTCGCATCTGCGTTCCGCCGTTGATTTTCTTCATCAGCTCGTAGTTGTAGTAATGCGTGACCTTTTTGTTTTTTCTTGCCCACAAAATAAACTCTGTAGAGTGGGTGAAAAATTTGCACGAAAGGTTCGGCGGCGGATTTGTCTTTGCCCAGGTGATGCAGTTGAGAATCCTAAAATCCAGCTCATTGAGCATCTGCGCCACGGAAAAAATGTTGTGGTAAGTACCGCTCACCCAAATCGTGCCGTTTTCCTTTAATTTTTCACGGCAAAGCGAAAGCCACCTGCGGTTGAATTCGTTGTCTTTTTCAAAGCCCTGCGATTTATCCCAGTCGCCTTTGTTCACAGAAACCTGTTTTCCGCTCTGAACGGAAATTCCGCCGTTTGAAAGAAAATATGGCGGGTCGGCAAAAATCATGTCAAACTGAAAATTGATGTTCGGAAGCAAATCGAGGCAGTCGCCGTGTGCGAGAGTGAAATCTTTGTTTTGCGAGCGATAGTAAGCACGGATTGACATTTTACGACAGTACGAGTTTTCCGTTTTTCACGCAGACTTCTTTGCCACATTCGCGGCAAAAGATTTTTTCGCCATCGATTTTTTCTGAACGGCAAACTCTAAAGTCGCCATCGGCAAAAGTCAAAACATCGTATTGGTTCGGTTCGGAAACAAATTCTTCGCAACCGCAATTTGGGCATTTTTCCATAGTTTACACTCCTAAAATTGTATAGCGACCTGACTTTACAAGGCGTATGCTGTTGTAATCGTTTTCGTCAGAAAATTCATATTGCCACATGTTGTACACGTTTAAAGCGGCATCTCGCTCAAAAAATACAGGAATAACTTTTTTCTTTGTAATCGACTGCCATTGGCGGTATGGATAGAACAACTGGCGGATAATCGTGTTTTCGACCGCCGAATTTTTCGCCTCTATAAGCACGATTTTGTCTTTGCCCTCATATCCTGCGTCAACTTCGGTTTGTACGCTCTCCGCCTCAAGTTGAATTCCTCCGACCTTGAATGAGAATTTCGGCGTGTATTTTCGTCCGCGAATGGTCAGAAGCAATGTCGGGTCATTCATAAAGGTGCGGATAAGCGATGAGGCATAGGCAAAATCAAGATGCTGCATCTCAGAATCGCCGACATCAGAACTGTCAAGATGAAAATCGAGTTTAGAATTGTATGTTTTGACTTCGCTCGTAATCGGCGGAATGTCGATGTAGCCTTCTCCCTTGCAAATCGCGTATTCTCCATTCCGTGTCGGAAGGATAAAAAGCCCATGTTGTTGAAAAATAAGCGGGCGGGACTCGCGCGTGTCTTGTTTGCACAAAATCCGAACTTCTTTTTCCGCCGTTTTCTTGAAATCTTGGCAGGAACGCTTTATCTGCTCCGCGCTCAACGGAAAATATGATTTGCCAAAATCATACTGGAGAATGTTGTAATCGTCAAAAATCTTTTGCCATGACGCACTGTTTGCCATTTTTTTCTCCCTAAAACACGCTCGCAATGTTTGAAATCAAAAGTTCGCTCACCGCCCCGCGCTTTTTTGCGTTGGAATTTATCATTCTTGAAGCAAAAATCCGCTTGATTTCAAAATGCGAATACAAATCATCAAAAAAATTGTCGTTTTCATTCACATTTTTTGGGTCGGAATTGCTCGCAACGACTTTCGCGCCTTTTGCACAGATTTCTTCGATGAATTTTCCAAGCGCAATCTGCTCCTTGTCCGAAAAGCCGTTTTCGGAATATGAAGTGAAAGCCTGCGTTTTGTTGAGTGGGCGGTAGGGCGGGTCGATGTAGACAAATGTGCGCTCGTCGATGAAATCTATGCACTGTGAATATTCGCCCGTCCGCACCTGCACATTCTGCAAAAGTTTTGAGCATGCCCGCAAGTTCTCCTCATCGCACAGAAGCGGATTTTTCGCACTGTTGAACGGCACATTGAAAAGCCCTTTTGCGTTCACGCGGTAAAGCCCGTTGAAACAGGTCTTGTTCAAAAAGATAAAGAGCGCGGCTTTTTCAAGTAAAATGTCATTCCGAACTTGATTCGGAATCTCTTGTTCAGATTTTTTCATTTGGGGTGCTGAAGCAAGTTCAGCATGACAAGCGTTTCCGTTGATTTTGAGGCGGTTGTAGCGGTCGCGCTTTTCGTAAAAGAAGGCTTTGTTTTCTTCTGTCGTGTGCGATTTGTAACTTTCTTGCAAATCTGAAAGCATTTCAATCAGGTTTTCGGGATTGTCACGAATCTGAGCGTAAGTGTTTATGAGTTCAGCGTTGATGTCGTTAATCAGCACTTCTTTCGGGTGAAAATTTGAAAGAACATCAAACAGTACCGCGCCTCCGCCCACAAAAGGCTCGCAGTATTTTTCGATTTTGGGAGGATATTTTGCCCTGATTTCGTCCAACAACTGAGTTTTTCCGCCAGCCCATTTTATGAACGGATGCGCCACGACCATGTTTTTATACTATCTCATTTTCCCAAAAGATTCCATATTCCTCACTTTCCCATCTCCTGCATGATGTACCCCATGCCGCGCACGGTTTTTAGCACGCTGTCGCCGAACTTGGCGCGGAGGTGTCGCACATAGACATCGACGCTGTTTTCTTCTATATAATAGTCTTCACCCCAGACGGTTTTGATGATTTCATCGCGGGAGAGGATTTTGCCGACATTTTCCAGAAAATATTTGAGTAGCAGGAATTCGTTTTTGGAAAGTTCCGCCGCCGTGCCGTCAAAAGTCACTTTCATTTCGCTTGCTACCATTTCAATCGCGCCGTTTTTGAGCGGGGCAGATTTTGCGCCCGAATTTTTTTGCGTTCGGCGCAAGACCGCGTTCATTCGGGCGAGCAGTTCTTCGATTTTGAACGGTTTTGCAATGTAATCGTCCGCGCCGCTGTTCAAGCCGTCAACTTTGTCAATCGTCTCGCCGCGCGCAGTCACCAAAATCACGGGCAAGTCCGAATCCAGCTCGTTCCGCACCTTGCGCAAGATTTCAAGCCCGCTCAGTCGGGGGAGCATGACATCGAGCAAAACGAGGTCGGGCTTTTCGCTCTGGATTTTCTCAAAGCCCTCTCTGCCGTCCGCCGCCGTCACGACCGAAAATCCCTCGTGGGTCAGCTCCAGCTCGGTGATGTGCGAAAGTTCCTTGTCGTCTTCTACAATGAGGATTTTTGCCATGTTCGTGCCTCCCGTGAGTATTTGCAGAATGAATTTGCTTCAAGATTTTTGATTTCCGTCGGATTCATGATTTTTCCGTCGTAAGAGCGGAGACCGACAAGTTTGAGCGTGAATGTGCCGTCTGACTTTGGGGCGGTGAATCGCAGCATGTGCCTGTTTTTGTTGAAAAGAAATTCCGTTTTTGGCGGAAGTTGCGTTTCATTGATGAAAATGTTGTGCGCTTCGACCGAATTTGAATCCAAAGCGTCATTGAAAAAAATCGAAATCGTGAGAAAATCGCCCGTTTCATCGACTTTGACTCCGATGGCAGTAAAGTTCCCGTCTCTTCGCGGCATTCGCCGTCCGTTGAAATTCATCGGTCTGTCAGGCGAAGGTCGTTTTGGAGGCAGTTTTCGTGCGGCAAGTTCGCTAGAATCAGAAGAAATGCTTTGCGCGAAGGCTTCCTCTGGGGAAAAAAACGCAAAAATGAGAAAAATCGACGCAAAAAACAAAATCGTTTTCTTCATTAAAGACAGTATAGCACGCAAAATCACTTTTCTGATGAAATTTCTGCGACTTTTTTCTGAAAATTCTTTCATCTTCGCTTCATTGTCGCTTAATGTTCCCTTCCGAGCAATGCGCTATAGTTTGTATTGTCAGCAGAACGCTGGCAGAAATAAAAAAAGGCTGAAAAATCATGCCTTTGAGGAGAAAATTATGAAAAAGACAGTATTCACGACAGTCGCAGTTGCGGCATTGGTTTTCGGTTTGGGAGCAAATTCGGCATTCGCAAAAACGCCCGTCCGCACAAATCCGTTTAATCGCCCCGTGGCAGTAAATTCTGAAAAAGGTTTCCCGAGCCGCGCCCCAAAAACGAACGGACTGAAAGACGGAACGCATTTTGCCAAAAATCCCCGTCAAAATCCCCACGCGCAGCCAAAAGCCGACTTGCTCGGAACGGTGAGCACCGTAAACGCGGAGACAAAAATCCTCACGGTCAAGGATGCGGACGGAAAGGAAACGCAGGTTCATGTCAGCCCGCTCACTCGAATTGGCTCGCTTCCCACGGAAGAAGAGCGCAAGGCGGCGGCAGAAGCCAAAAAATCCGGCGAGAAAAAAATCCCCGCTCAGAACACGCTCGCGCTTTCAGATGTGAAGAGCGGTGATTTTGTCGTTGTCAAAAAAATTGACACCGAGACAAAAACGCTCGAAGCCGCACGGATTATCATTGCACGGGAAAAATAAGAGTATACTACGGGCGCAACCGCCGCTACTACGCTTCGCTTCGTGGTACGGCGGTCGGGCTTTTCGCGAGCACTCTTGTTGTCGTGCTCGTTTGGGTTCCGCTATCGCTTCATTGTCTACGGCAACGGCTTCGCCGCCCCTACTATCCCTTGCGCTACTCATTCCTACGCTCTGGTGGTTTCGATACGGTCGCTTCGCTTCCTACTCAACCACCGCTGTCGCTTCGGAACTGCTTCTCAGGTGCTGCAATCCCTTGCGCAAATCCTGTCATGCTGAACTCGTTTCAGCATGACATCAACTGGAGGCACTTTATGAAACTAAAATCAATTTTTTCGCTGGCACTTGCCGTGCTGCTGGTTTCGACAAGCTCAACCACCTCGCTCTTCGCCGCGACCAAATACAGCACCAATCCCGACGAGTGCGTTGACGGCGTGTGCTTTGTGCCGCAGTACGCTGACGACGGAAGCCAAAACTACGCCATCGTCTCGCCGGTGGGCTACCACGATGTTCCGATGATAAGCCAAGCCAGGCGGCTCGACTCGCTCAAAGGAAAGACGATTGCGCTTGTGGGCGGCTCGTTCATGGCGGTGACGACGCACAACGAGCTGAAAAAATGCATCGAGCGCGAATTTCCCACGGCGAAAATCTATATGTTCGACGACATCGGGCAGGCAGGTCCTTATTCCGTGTTCGGTCAGACCGAAAAGACAAAGGCGTTCCAGACGCGGCTCAAAGAACTCAAAGTTGATGCCGTCATCGTGGGAAACTGCGGCTGCGGGCTTTGCACAACAAAAGAAACGGGCGACTCGATTGCGGCGGAGTACATCGGAATCCCCACCGTCACCGTTGCCGCGCCCACTTTTGTGGCTCAGGTTCATTCAACGGGCGTGAACCGCGGCGTTCCCGTCCTGCGCACGGCGGAATATCCCGGCGCGTTCGCCTCGCACTCCACCGACGAGCTAAAGAAAAACGCCCGCGAAGTCTTGTGGCCGCAAATTAAGACCGCGCTCACCAGGCAGATTACGAAGGACGAAATCGCCCAGTACGCGCCGGAGGGCAAGCGACCCGCCGACGAAATCATCTACTACGGAAACTACGACGAGATTCAGGAATACATGGCGGTGAACGGCTGGACGGACGGACTTCCCGTTGTGCCGCCGACCGATGAGAAGATTCAGGAGTATTTGCAGTTCACGCCCTACAAGGCGGCGGACATCCTCGGCACATTCGCGCTCGCCTACCGCGAATGCACGGTCTACACGGTGGCGGCAAACGCGGTCATGGCGGGCGTTCCCAAAGAATTCATGCCGATTTGCATTGCGTTCGTTGCGGGCATGAATGACAGCGAATGGCGAAAGCCGCTCGCAAGTACGCACGGCTGGACTCCGTTCGCGTTCTTGAACGGACCGCTCGCCCGTCAGCTCGGAATCGACAGCCAGCAGGGCATGATTAGCGAAAAGGCGAACAAGGCGCTCGGCCGCTTCATCGACCTTGCCATGCTGAACATCGGCGGCTACTATGTTAAGGAAAACCGCATGGGGTCTTTCGGCTACCTCACTCCGTTCACATTCAGCGAGGACGACGAGGCGTGCGCGAGAATCGGCTGGAAGCCCTATCATGTGCAGCAGGGCTACGACCTGAACGCTCACCCCGATTACGGCGGGAAGTGCGCTCGCCTGGGGGAACAATGTCACGCCAGCCATCGACGACGCGGAAAAAATCATGCAGATTATGGCGTTCGACATCACCGAAAAGCAGCAGAACGGCTTGGGGAACACGAAACCGCAAGTTCCGCGCACGGTTTTCATCACCGAGTATGTGGCGAAGGACTTGGCGAAAGAGTACAAGACGAAATCTGACCTTGAGGACGCGCTGATTGAAACCGCCCGCCGACCGCTCGCGCTCCGCACCTACGCGCACTATTGGGCTGCCCCGGGAAGCCAGCAGTACAAGCGGCGCAGTTTTGACGAGCATTATGACATGCTTTCCAAAGATGAGGCGGAGCAGGCGAAGATGACCCCGACACCCGAATGGTTGAAGCCGATTGTGAAAGACGACGAGATTATGACGATTGCCACGATGAACAAGGGCGACACCGCGTTTTTGGTCACGGGCGACGCGAACCGCAACAAAGTGCAGGTGATGCCCGGTGGCGGATTTGTCACGACGGAAATCAAACTGCCGAAGAACTGGAACGAGCTTGTTGCGCCGCTGGGCTACGCGCCGATAGAGGATTTTTACCTGACGGCGAGTTTCAACACTGACGATGGGAAGAAGGCGACGAGCGCGGGCAAGAGCAAAAAGCAGCCCACGGCGGAAAAGCGACCGACCCGCCCGCAAAAGCCGAGTGCGCCGATGAAAAAATAGCGCATTTGTGCTACATTTTGTGGAAAAATCGAAAATTCAAGGAGACCGCTATGAAAAAACTCTTGACCATTCTCGCGCTGCTCGCCGTTGCAACGCTCTCGTTCGCGCAAAAATCGGGCGTTGCCCCGGGCGATAAAGTTACTTTCGCTTCCAAAGACCTGAACGGCGCGGAAGTGACGAGCGACATCTTCGCCAAAAACAAAATCACGCTCGTGAACATCTGGGGCACCTTCTGCCCGCCGTGCATCCGCGAAATGCCCGACCTTGCCCGCCTGAACGACGCGAACAAGGCGAAGGGCGTTGCCGTCGTCGGAATCCCGATTGACATCACCGACCGCCTGGGCAACATCCTTCCGCGCACCAAAGCCGACGGCGAGGCAATCATCGCCCAGACCGGCGCGAATTACACGCACATCGTCCCCACCAAGGACATGATGAGCGGCCTTTTGAAGAACATTCAGGCAGTTCCCGCAACTTTTTTCGTTGGCAGCGACGGAAAAATCATCGGGCAGATGTACCTCGGCGCAAAAAGCCAAAAAGACTGGCAGAAAATCATCGACGACTTGCTTTCAAAGCAGAAATAGGGCGCTCCCCGCCTTGCGGCGGGTCGGGTGTTCCGTGGCTCGCTCACGCTCGGTGCTACGCACTGTCGGCAAGCCGCCACCACTTCATACCCTAGCGCGTGAAAGCACAGCAAGGAAGTCGGGTACCACGGAAAAATCACAGATTTTTCCGAGACTCGCTAAAAACTCACCTCGTGAGTTTTTTTCCCCCCCCCCGCAAGCGGGGTCGCTCGCTACCTAGCGCGTGATTGTCAGAGTGAGGGCGTTAGCCCGAACAGCGTTAGCGAGTTCCCCGTGTGATAGATTATCACACGGATATGTTTGCATGGGAGAGTCCTGCTAACGCTACGCGGCTAACGCCGCTAAGGATGGAGGTATGTGACGAAAAAGAGGAAATTATGGTTTTTCTGAAAAAGCACCCTAAAATCATTGCAAGTATCTTTCTCATCTTCGGAATCGCGCTCGTTATTGCGGGCATCTTCCGTGGGGAAGTCGCCGCCGTACTCGGCAAGGCAACGCGCATCTGCCTTGAATGCATCGGAATCGGCTGATGAAAAACGCACTCTCTTTTCACAGAAAAATCCGCCTTCTCGTGCAGGCGTGCTTTGCCGCGATTTCTAACGGCTACATCAAGGGCTTTGCGCGCGGCGAGATTTTTACGGGGGCGAGCAAAGCCGTCTGCGTTCCCGGCATGAACTGCTACTCCTGCCCCGGCGCGTTGGGCGCGTGTCCGATTGGCTCGCTCCAAGCCACGCTGAACGCCCGCGAGTACAAAATCTCGCTCTATGTGGCAGGGCTGCTCGTCATTTTTGGAACGCTGCTCGGGCGGTTCGTGTGCGGATTTTTGTGTCCGTTTGGGTTGGTGCAGGATTTGCTCTACAAAATTCCGTTCGTCAAGAAAATCCGCCGCCTTCCGGGCGAAAGATTCCTTCGCTATTTCAGGTTTTTCTTTCTCGCCGTGTTCGTGCTGATTCTTCCCGCGTTCGTGGCGGACTTTACGGGCTTGGGCGAACCATGGTTCTGCAAGTGGATTTGCCCCGTGGGAACGCTCGAAGGCGGAATCCCGCTCGTTCTGCTCAATTCTGCAATGCGCGGGGCGGCGGGATTCATCTTCCGCTGGAAACTCGCCATTCTCATCGTCACGCTACTTTCTTCTATAATAGTCTACCGCCCATTCTGCCGCTATGTCTGTCCGCTCGGCGCGATTTACGGCGTGTTCAACAAAATCTCGTTCTACCGATTCAAAATCGACACGGAAAAATGCACGAAGTGCGGCGCGTGCCAAAAAGCTTGCAAACTTGACATTCCCGTGTACGAAAATCCGAACAGCGCGGACTGCATTCGCTGCGGAGACTGCAAGGTATCTTGCCCGCATGGGGCGATTCTGTAAAGTGCTATAAAAAATGCCACCTGCGTTTACAGTGCAGATGGCATTTTCTCTCAATCAGCAAAAATTAGTTGTATTCCGGCTGGACTTTCTTTCCGTCGAATACCCAGTCTTTGAACTCGACTGTGAGCGGCTTGTCGTTTTTCCAGTATTTCTGCAAGTCTGAACCCGGCTTGGTGTCTTCGTCAGTGTGGATGAAGTAGTTGTTCTCAGCGGGGCTGTGGATGATGAATCGAGCCGTGTAAGTGCTTGCCTTGTCCAAGTTGATGTTTGCACCGTAGTGAGGACCGTCAGAAGCGTTCATCTGCATGAATGTGCCTTTTGTTGCAACCGCACCAGTTTTTTGGTCAACGATTTCATAGTCAACGGTCAAGCCCGGAACGAACTGGTCAACAACGAATCCGAGGTCGTTTTCCATAGCCGCGATGTCAGCCTCAATGTGCATTGTAAAATCCGCGCCCTTTTGCGTATTTCCCTCACCCGATTTCATATCAACGGCCTGAAAATACACGCCGTTTACTGCGAGGAAACCAGCCTTTTGCTCGTCACCGATGTCATGCTCAACAAAGCCACCCTCATCTTCTTCCGCCACTTCCTTTGCAGCAGAAGAGGTTTTTGGCTCATCCTTTTTCTTTGACCAAGGCCACGCGAACAAAACGCCCGCAACACACGCCGAAACAACAAAAAAAGACAATGCTTTTTTCATAAAAAACTCCTTGGGTTTTTTAACCCTATTTTATTTTGAAGAAGATTTCTCTTCGTTCTTCCTTTTTGAAAGTATATGACCAAGCACGAGGCTCGCCACAATCACGAGAATCGCGATTCCCTGCGCGATAAGCGACTCGGCGTAAGGGTAGATTCCCAAAAGCGAAATCGTCGGAACGCCGTCAACCAACTTCGGCTGAATCCAAGCCGCATCCACGAATTCGCTGATTCCGCCGCCAACGAACGCGACCACCATCACGAACATCAAAATCGAAGTCGCCATGAAGAACGGCTTTAGCGGAAGTTTCTTTCCGGTCAGAATTATCGCCTTGTAAACGAAGACCAAAAGCACCACCGCGATAATCATGCCCAAAATGACCGCCGAGACCGTGCCGTTTCCATCGCTTCCGCTGAACATCGCCTGATAGAACAAGATGACTTCCGCGCCCTCACGGAACACCGCCAAAAAGCAGGTGAACGCAAGGCTGAACATACTGCGGCTGTCAACCGAAGTCTGAATCTTTCCTTTGAGGTAATCCGACCACGCCTTTGACGAAGCCTTTGAAAGCATCCAGTTTGAAGTGTAGAAAAGCACCGCCACCGCGATGAACATCGTGACTCCCTCAACGACTTCCTGCCCCTGTCCGCTCTCAAATCCGAATCTCGTGAGTCCAATTAAAATCAATGCCATGACGATTGAAGCGAAAATTCCGATGACCGAGCCTTTGTACACTGTTGGAAGATTGTTCTCGTTTCCGCTTTTGCGAAGATAGGCGATAATCGCGCCCACGATAAGAATCGCCTCAAAGCCTTCGCGGAGCAAAATCAAGAGCGAGGCGACCACGGTTGCCCACCATTGCGCCCGACCTTGTTTTTTCGTCAAATCCGCCGCCGTTTTTGAAAGCAAATCCGAAAGTTCCGTAATTGAAGCGACCACGGCGGGCTTTGAGTCTTTTGCAAGAATCATTGATTTTGTTTTATTGTAGAGAGAAACAATTTGCTCGTCCCGCGCGTTTCCGAGCGATTTTGCCACATTTTCCTGGAATTTCGACTTTCCGTAGTAGCGGGCATAAGCCTTGCGGAATTTTGGCTCTGCCGTAACGACTTTGCCGTCAGCGTACATATTCGCCGCCTCGCTGAACTCGCTTTCAAGGACTTTCGCCAAATCCGTCCATGACATATCGGGCGGGTCAAGTTTTTCGGCATCTTCAAAAAGCATGGAAATGAGCGTGTCGGCTTCTTTGCGCACTTCATCGTTCGGCTTTCCAGCGCGCATCGCTCCCTTTACTCGGCTGAACTGAACTTCCACATTTCCCGCGCGGCTTCCACCGATTCGGCTCTGCGTGTTTCGCTCGAATCCGTCAACTTCGTAGTGACCGAAATAAGCGTCGTTCATTCGCTCGTAGCCGCCGTTTGCGTTCCCGCTAGCGTAAATGGAATATGCGTCGTCAATAATCGACTGCATTTCCGTGGCGACCGATTTCCATGATTTATCTGCCGCAGAAACGCCAAAAATCAAAGTACAAGAAACAACAAATGCTAGAAGAAACTTACGCATAAAATCCTCTATTTGAAAAAGTTAGCATAAACTACATTTTTATATAACTGACAAAAGTTTGAAACAGTTAGAAAACTTTTGTTATCAAATGCTAACCAGAAGATTCTAAAGAAATGTTAGATTTTACACAATACAAAAAGATTCAAAAAAGAAATTTTTATTCAAAATGCAAAAAAAAAAGAAAGCCTGTCGATTTTTTAACAGGCTTTTCTTTACAAGGCTAAAACCAACAACGTTGATTTTTGAAATATTTTACTATAAATGAAATAAAAAAGCACCCCTTTTTTAGAAGAAAGTGCTTTTCGTCGTTCACCCGACCGCCTTAAAACTAGCGGAGAAGCGAGAGAACGTTCTGGCTGTTCTGGTTCGCCTGCGCAAGCATTGCGATTCCAGACTGCTGAAGAACCTGATTCTTCGTAGACTCAACCACTTCCTTCGCCATATCGGTGTCGCGGATGCGGCTCTCAGATGCCTGAAGATTCTCTGCACCGTTGTTGAGTCCAGCAACAGCCTTCTCAAGGCGGTTCTGATACGCACCAAGGTCAGCGCGCTGTTTGTTAATCTTCTTGAGGCTCTCGTCGAGAGTTCCGATTGCGCGGTTAGCGGTTTCTGGAGTTTCGAGAGAAATGATTTCCTCGTTGCCAATAGAGCGGATTCCAAGAGCAGCAGCAGTCATTGTGCCAATGAAAGCCTGAATTCTCTGGTCCATATTCGCACCAACGTGGAACCACATTGAAGCAGTAACGCTGTTTTCGCCAGTTGAGCGGGCAAAGCGTCCAGTGAGCATATTCATGCCATTGAACTGTGCCTGTGAAGCGATTCGGTCAACCTCAGCAACAAGAGCAGACACTTCAACCTGAATCTGCATACGGTCTTCGTCCGTGTAGATTCCGTTTGAAGACTGAACGGCAAGCTCGCGGATTCTCTGAACAATGTCAGTTGTCTCCTGGAGGTAGCCCTCGGTCGTCTGGATGAAGCTGATGGCGTTCTGAGCGTTCTCTGCAGCCTTGTTCATGCCGCGAATCTGCGCACGCATCTTTTCAGACACTGCAAGACCAGAAGCATCATCACCTGCGCGGTTGATTTTCAATCCCGAAGAAAGTTTCTCCATATTCTTCGAGTGATTCAACTCCGTGATTCCACCCTGCCGCTGCGCAAACATCGCGCTCATATTGTGATTGATAACCATACAATATCTCCTTATAAAAATGGTTAATTCTCAACAGTTTTAGAACTGTGTGGGCTACACCCTACATTTATAAATTTCGGAAATGGAAAATCGGACTTTAGAAAAAAAGAAAAATTTTTTAAGAATTTTTAAAAGTAATGAAATCTGCTTACAAAATTCAGTTTCAAAACAGTTTTTGAATTCGTAGATTTTAGCGGCAACAAACCGAGCAACCTGTAATCATAACGTGTTTTTTTCCATCGGGTCGATTAAAAAGCCGCGCCACCAGTTCGCCGTCCGCCGAAATCGATTTTCCGCAAACGGGGCAACGGCGAACGATTCCCGCTTCTAAAACGGGATAGCAATGCGGGCAGCCTTGCACGGTCATTCGCTGATGTGGCGTGTTCATTGGGCGGAAAATTTTTGAATGGAGATTTTCGCCTTTCAAAAGTGCCGAGCCGCAAACGGGGCAGTTTACAAAAACGGTTTTGCCCTCCCCCGCTTTTGTTTTTGAATCTTTCTTTTTTGAAAAAAATCGCGCGGCAAACGAAAGAGAGGCGAGAATCAAAACGATTCCCAAAAAAAGAAAAACGAACTCCATTCAAAAATCCTTATCGATTAAATCAAAATCAAAATCATCAAATCGCGCCTTTGCGGTACGCTGCCAAAAGTTCTTCGAGTTCAGCGATTTGCTCTCGCAACTCTGAACCGCGGTCGGTGTCAGCAACAAAATGACGACTTGGAAATTTCTCAACTTGAATCGTGTCGCTCACAATATCGCTGTCGGTTTCAATGACGCTTTGACTTCCCGTAAATTTTTCGTGAACGACGAGTCGCAATCCGTAAGAATTGCAAACGAGCGTGTAGCCCGCAATTCCCGTTTTTTCGTGATACGCGGCGGCAAAACCGCCATCGATAATGAGCAATTTTCCGCCACATTTTATCGGAGAATCGCCTTTTTTGACTTCTTGCGGAACGTGTCCGTTTACAATATGAGCGGTTTTTGTGTCCAAGTGAAACTCCGCGAGGATTTTTTCCACAACTTCAACGTCTTCAACTTCGTCGTAATAATGATTTTTCTTTTCGCGACTCGCTTCTTTGTCGTCAATGAACATATTTTCAAAACACGCCATTTTATCTTTTCCAAAAAGCGGAGAGCGCGGACCTGTCCACAAATACCAGAGGATAAGTTCGCCTTTTTCCTTTTCTTTTGAGCCATTCGGAGCAAAATACCCCCTTCTCGCCCAGAGTTCCAACTCGTCATAAAGAGCCTTTCCCGAAAAATCGCGTCCAAAAAGCCTAACCGTAAGGAAATTCCCGTCAGAGTCGAGCGGCATACAACCGTGATAAAGCAAATTCCCGTTGAAAACTTTGTACAAATTTCCCACGCGATACAAAAATCGAACGTGCCGTTGCAATTTTTCGCAATGCGTAAACGAATAAACAAGGCGCGAAAGCACCGCCTCCTCGTCCAAAGACAGTTTTGCAGGATTTTTTGGGTCAACCGTGGGCATATCAATGGAAAAATCTTTCACGTTTAATTGCCACGATTTTCCTTCGATTTGCACGCTTTTTTTCTCAAAATCGATTTTGTCAAAAATGAGTCTGTTTTCCATTCCAAATTCTGGATTTTCGCGAATAAGAGAATCTTCAAGTTTGAGTTGCATGATTAAAATCGCGCGATGAACGGCTTGCCTATCCATTTTTCCGTATGTCTTCATGCAAAATGTTACGAGTGGCGTAAGATTGATTCCGTATCCCTCTTCCAAAACATCAAGATTGTTATACCGAGCACACAGTCGCACCACATTTGCAATGCACACGAGACTTCCCGCAGCCGCTCCCATCCAAACAACATCGTGATTTCCCCACTGAATATCGAGCGAATGATAAGAAAGAAGCATATCAAGGATTTCGTGAGGACCTGGTCCTCGGTCAAAAATGTCTCCGATTATGTGCAGATGGTCGATTACAAGACACTGAATCATCTCGCAAAGAGAAATGATAAGTGCCTCCGCCGCCCCGATTCTGATGACCGTTTGCAAAATCTCGTTGTAATACGCCGCTTTATCTTTAACTTCTTCCTTTTCCGTGATGAGTTCTTCGATAACGTAGGCAAAATCGTCGGGCATGGTTTTTCGGATTTTTGAGCGCGTGTATTTTGACGAAACGCGCCGAAGCATTGCAACGAGCCTGTGAAGCGTTACGGTGTACCAATCGTCGATGTCTTCTTCGGTTTGACGAACGCGCTCCATTTTTTCGCGCGGATAATAAATCAACGTGGCAAGAGCGCGTTTTGTTGCAGCCGTTTCCGTGTTTCCAAATACTTCGTCGATTTTTGTGCGAATCGAACCAGAACCATTTTTAAGAACATGAGAAAATTGTTCCGCTTCCCCGTGAATGTCCGTCAAAAAATGCTCCGTTCCCTTTGGAAGCGAAAGAATCGCCTGCAAATTAACGATTTCCGTGATAACCGCTCGCTCGTTCGGATATTGTCTGGCAAGAATTGAAAGATATTTTTCGTGCTTCATGCAAAAAGTATAGCACAGGATTGTTCACTTGAACGAATTGATTTTTTTTGGAGAAATTAAAAGAACGTTTTGAAAATGCACGATTTTTCTCAATTTCCATACTGCAAAAGAAACGAATGAATCGGCAAAAACCATTCTTCGTCTTTTTCTTTTTGCCCTTCGGAGAGAAAACGCTCAAACATACCGGTCATGTATTCTCGCACCGCAAAAGCCGTTTCTTCCGAAATCTCGCCACGCCGAAACATCGCCGAAAGAAACTCTCGCGCGTCTTTTTGAGAAAAAATGTCAGGAAAATTTTTTGTAGCAAGATACAGCGCGGCAGGAATGCAATTTACGCTGTGTTGTTTTACAAAAAGCACGGTTTCTGTAATTTCAATCGCGCCGTCGTAAATTTCTTTTTCCCAGCGAGCACTTTCTTCTTCCGTAAATCCTTCGGAGGCAAAAACCGAGCGATAAAATCCAAAAGCGAGAGCCATCGTTGCAACATGCAAACTCGGAACGCACAAAAAATGCGGGTCGAGCGCGTGCATTTGGCGAAATTCGCGCATGGCTGTAAAATTCGGACGATTTGTTGTGGTGAGCCGAAAACGATAAATCTCGCTTGAGCGAACATACAAAAGCCGAAATCGCCTCATCCACGATTTTGTCAAAAAACCCGCTCGCCACCAACCGCACCGCTGCACGAGCATATTGAGCGGGCGTACCCACAAATTGATAAAATCAAGATAAATCGAAACTTTTTCTGGCACAAACGGAATTTTTTCGTCGAGCGGATGGTCAACATGAACGACGGGGATTTTCAAAATGCCGTATTTTTCAAAAAATTGAACAAAGAAAAATTCGCGAATAATAACCGCAAAACAGCGAAAATTCGTAAAAATCGTGCGCGGATGAAACAACACAAAAACGTAAGAAAACCACGGATTAAAACTTTTGAGCGTTCGCCCCAAAAGTCGCTCGCTCCGCCTATTTGATTTTGATTTTTTTTCCTTTTTTTTGAACATAAAAAAAGTATTCCGCAAAAAACAAAAAAAATCGAGATTCGCACACAAAATCAGCGTTTTTCAAAAATCCACGACCATCGCGTTTCCCTCACAATTCTACTATCCAATCGAATCGGATTTTATTAAAATAAACTCGCTATGACAAAAAAAGCATGTTTGGTTTTGGCTGACGGACACGAATTGTGGGGAGTCGGTTTTGGAAATGAAGGTTGCGTCATCGGGGAAGCCGTTTTTACAACGGGAATGTGCGGTTACATCGAAACGCTCACCGACCCAAGTTTTTTTGGACAAATCGTCTGTCAAACGTTTCCGCTCATCGGAAATTACGGAAAAATCAGAGCGGACGCGGAAAGCGGAAAAATCCACGTGCGCGGCTACGTTGTTCGAGAATGGTGTAAAAATCCGTCGAATTTTCGCTGCGAAGGCGACCTCGATTCTTGGCTCAAAGAGCAAAATGTCATCGCACTTTCTGGAATTGACACGCGAAGCCTCACAAAAATCCTCCGCGAGTCTGGCGTGATGAACGGCATGATTATTTCTGGAGATTCAAAAGAAGCACTCGAGGCGTTCGATTCGCTCAAAAATGCAGAAAAAAAGGCGCGACTTCTTGAAAAAATCCGCGCGTACAAAATTACAAAAGCCGTGGAAGCGGTTACAAAAAGCGCGGACGACGTTGAAAAAGACGCAGAAACCGTATTTCGCGAAAGCGCGGCGTACAGAGCCGTTCCCGTTCGCGCCGACGGCACAAAGGAAACAGATTCCGCGCGGGCAATGGAAGCAGGGCGCGGAAAAAAAGTCGTCCTCTTTGATTTTGGAGCAAAAGCAAATATTCGGCGGGAACTTCTAAAGCGCGGGCTTTTTGTTGAAGCCGTGAGCGCACAAACGAGCGCGACGGAAATCCTTTCAAAAAATCCCGACGGAATCATGCTTTCAAACGGACCTGGCGACCCAGCCGAAAATACTCAAATAATAGAAGAAATCCGCTCGCTCATAAAAAGCGGCATTCCGATTTTTGGAATATGCCTCGGTCATCAACTGCTTGCGCTGGCAAAGGGCGCAAAAACCGCAAAACTCAAATACGGACATCGAGGTGGAAATCAGCCCGTAAAATATTGCAAAAACGGCAGAGTTTACATTTCGAGTCAAAATCACGGCTACGCGGTTGAAAACTCGTCACTTCCAAAAAACGCCGTTTTGAGTTTTGTGAACACAAACGACGGCACGTGCGAAGGAATTGTCTACACCGACATTCCCGCGTTTAGCGTGCAATTTCATCCAGAAGCCTCGTCAGGACCGCAAGACACAAGTTTTTTGTTTGACGAGTTCGTGCGTCTTATAAATAATCCTGCGTATTTTAAGGATTTTAAGGCAGAATACGCGCGCGTGGACGCAATCGCCACATTTGGAAAAAGAACGGCATAAAAACGCTTTTTGGTGTCGTTTTAATTCCTCCAAAATGACACCGTTTTTCTAGCGACACGATTGCGCGATTTGTGCTATACTGTTTTTATGCAAATCATACCAGTCGCAAGCGGAAAGGGAGGCGTTGGAAAAAGCCTCTTGTCGGCAAATCTGGCGGTCGCGCTCGGGAAAGCAGGAAAGAGCGTTGTTCTCGCAGACCTTGACCTTGGAGCGTCGAACCTGCACCTCGCAATCGGGCAAAGTTCCCCAAAACTTGGAATCGGAACGTTTATCACGGGCGAAACGAAATTCGAGGACATCATTCAACCGACGGATTATCAAAACGTTCAATTTATAGCGGGAGATTCAGAAATTCCAGGGCTATCTTCGCTCAAATTTGCGCAAAAAAACGCGCTCATAAAAAAATTTCAAGCGGTAAACGCAGATTATCTCATTTTGGACCTTGGTGCGGGAACGCATTTGACGATTCTCGACCTTTTTTTGCTTTCTCCGCAAGGAATCATCGTAACTGCGCCAATGCCCACCGCAACGATAAACGGCTACCTTTTTTTGAAAAATGCCGTTTTTCGACTTATGGCGGCAACGTTCAAAAAAGGAACAAAGGCTTCGGATTATTTGAATCGGCTCAAAAACGACTCGGCTTCTCTTCAGCGGCTCTATATTCCAAAGTTAATCGAAACGATTGCCGAAATCGACTCCGAAAATGCCGAGCGATTTAAGGCGCGACTCAAAAAATTCCGCCCGCGGCTCATTATGAACATGATTGAAGAGCCAAAAGACGCTGACAAAGCGCAAAAAATCCGTCGCTCGTGCCAACAATATTTGGGACTTGAAGTTGAATCTCTCGGCGTGATGTACCGCGACTCCATGCAGGACAAGGCTCTTTCGTCGCGTCTTCCCGTTTCTGTTTACAAACCAGGTTCCGTGCTTTCGCAAGCGATTTTTAGAATTGCAGAAAAAATTTTGCAAAGCGAAACGATTGCGTTTTCCGACGGCGGCGCGGATTCTTTTGACATTGCCACGGAAGAAGCAAATGAGGATTTTACGGCAAAAATGTCGTTCGTGGAAGATTTGGTCGGCGCGGGTGCGCTTTCTGTTACAGAACTCGGAGAACTTGTAAAGCAGCAGCAATACGAACTCACGCAACTCAAAAAAGAAAACACGCTCTTAAAAAGCAAAATTGTAAAAGCCGCACAAGCGGGCTACAAGTTTTGACGGCGCAAAAACGCAAAAATAGGAACAGACAATGAATTTTTTGCCACTTTACATACAGTATCCATCCTGGATTCATCCAGAGATTTTTCCTGGAGTTCCGATTTTGGGGCTTGTGCGCTGGTACGGACTTATGTACATTTGCGCATTCGCCACGGCGTTCGCGATTCTAAAACGGAACTTAAAAGAAGGCGCACTCGATTCTTACGCAAAAGACGGCACGCTTCAAAAAGCAACCGAAGACGATATTTTTAGTTTTATTGCCACGGGAATCGTTTTTTTGCTCATTGGAGCGCGCGTTTTTTCAACACTCGTCTACGACACGTCAGGCGATTATTGGAAAAAGCCCTGGCTCATTTTTTGGCCGTTCCACAACGGGCGTTTCACGGGACTTGCTGGCATGAGTTATCACGGAGGCTTTATTGGCGGGCTTTTTGGAATGATTTTTTGGTGCTTTAGGCACAAACGTCCGTTTTTCAAATGGGCGGACGCAATGTGTACGGCAATCCCGCTTGGTTACACGTTTGGAAGAATCGGCAATTTTATGAACGGCGAGTTGTACGGCAGAATCACAACCGCGCCTTGGGGAATCGTGTTTCCAGCAGTTCCACGAAGCGAGCGATTTTCCGCGTCGATTGAATGGGTTTCAGATTTTATGCAAAAAATCGGCATGAATCCAACGGACGCGCTCGTAAATCTTCCGCGCCATCCAAGTCAACTCTACGAAGCGATTTTTGAAGGAATTTTCCTTTTTGCGATTTTGTGGATTTTGCACAAAAAAAAGCCGTTCGACGGATTTTTGGGCGGACTTTACACGATTGGCTACGGCACGGTGCGATTTTTCATTGAATATTTCCGAGAGCCAGATGCTGACATCGGTTTCAGAAATTCAGAAAACCCGATTTATATGTTTACCTCTTTTTCTGACATATCAACTGGGCAAATTCTTTGCGCACTCATGATTTTAGGCGGAATCGGCGTACTCATTGGAAGTTTTATTTTATCAAAAAAGCGAAGCGCACATTCGTGAAAAAAAGGGCGTGTACTACGCCCTCTTTTTTTGCACTATGGAATTTTAAGAGCCAAAACTGATTTTGTATCCAACAGAAAGTTGAAAACCGAACGGACGAGCAATTTCTAAGTCGTCTGCTTTTATTGCGTTCAAACCGATGTTAGAGCGCACATCGACAACAATCGAGCCAGAACCTACAAAAAACGACGCTTGCGCCCCCGTAATGATTCCCACAAGAACCGCAGTGTCAATCGAGGCACTTTCTTCAAGTCCCATAGCCTCAGCCGTGAGGTCGCCAAGCACAAATCCAAATTGCAGTCCCGCCAACGGAGAAATCGTAACAGTTTCATTTATCACAATGTCATACGAAATCAAAAGCGGAATATTAAGAGTGTTGTAAGACAAACTGCCGTCGGCAGAAACGCTTCCGCTTTTCATTTCAAACCCTACAACATTGTGCGTAAAACCAAGTTCCCCTTGAAAAGCCCAGCCGTTTGAAATCGGAACGTGCGCAAAAAGCGCAAAACCGCCACCTACGTCAAACGTTGCCGAAACATCTTTGTCAGACTCCCCTTGAGTAAACGAATATTTGAAGTCGTCCCCCAAAGACGATGTGCTTATTTGCAAGATACCGCGAAAACCGATGCTTTGCGCAAACGAAAAAACGGTTGCCAACACAAAAACGGTAAAAAGTGAAATGATTTTCTTCATAAAAAATCCTCCTTAAAAAAAGTCGGAAAATAGTACCCCCCCCCCCTGTATTTTGTCAAGATGAAGTTTCAAAATTGCATCTATATTCGATGTTTTTTTGATGCCGTTTTTGCCAAATCGGTTTATTTCCTAAAATCTAAAAGATATGATATACTGAATTTGTTGAGAGAAATCGGCAGGTTTCCTCAATTCCAAAGGAAGAAAGAAAAATGCCAAATCCAAACAGCAAATTGGATATATCAAAAATACGCATGGCGATACGGGCGGGAATCCCGCTTTCGATTACAACGTACACCCTTCCGCACGAAATGTCCGAGTATATGGAAGAAGTTCTCGCGGCGTTCCTTTCTGAATTAAATCAAAGTTCCATGAACGAATATTTGAAATATTGCCTAAACGAACTCGTTACAAACTCAAAAAAGGCAAATACAAAGCGAATTTATTTTAGAGAAAAGGGTCTGAATATTTTTGATGACGCAGAATACGAAGTTGGAATGAAGCATTTTAAGGAAGATACGCTCGGAGACATAAAGCGGTACATGGCAATGCAACGAGCGGCGGGACTTTACATAAAACTCATTTTGCAAACGCGAAACAACAAAATAAAAATGGAAGTCCGCAATAATTCAGAAATGACGCTCCGAGAATACAAGCGAATCCACGATAAACTTTCGCGGGCGCAGCAATATACGAGCGTTGACCAAGCGATGTCGCAAATTTTGGACGACAGCGAAGGCGCGGGACTTGGAATCATAATTATGATTTTGATGCTCGAAAAAATCGGGCTTACGGAAGAAAATTACCAAGTTGTTTGCGAAAACGGCGAAACAATTACGCGCATTATTCTTCCGATTAACGAAAAAACGCAAAAAGATATTTCGGTGGTTTCGCACGAGTTTGTAAAAATAATCGACGAATTGCCACAGTTGCCAGACAATATTTCAAAAATCCAACGCCTTATTTCAGACCCAGACGTAAAAATGAGCGAAATCGCAACGCTCATTTCAAGCGACGTGTCGCTCACAACCGATTTGTTGAAACTCGTGAACTCGGCTTTGTTCGCGCTTGCAAGTCCGTGCCACTCAATCGTGGAAGCCGTCAAAATGATAGGAATCAGAGGAGTCAAAAATCTGCTTCTTTCTGTTGCGGCAAAAGGCACTCTTTCAAAAGACGGCGGAGGCGGTCGCGAACTTTGGACACATTCGCATCAAGTCGCATTTTACGCATACAATCTCGCGCGGAATTTTTATCCCAAAGACCCCACAATCATTGAGGACGCTTACGTTTGCGGACTTTTGCATGACATCGGAAAAATCGTTTTTGAAACAGCGCATCCAGAAATCATGGAGCAAATGAAAGAAATCTGCGAAAGCAAAAATATTCCATCGTCGGTTTTTGAACGGCTTGTTGCGGGCGTAAATCACGGAGAAATCGGTGCACTCATTGCAGAAAAATGGAATTTTCCCGATGTCATCGTTTCTGCGATTCGACACCATCACGAGCCCGATTACGCGCCAGAGCAATTCAAAAAAATCACAAGTTTAATTTATCTTTCTGATTTGATTGCGCATTACCAAACGGGCGAAGTGGATTTTTACCAATTTGACAAAGACGTGCTTGCGCTTTTTCACATCAGCACGGAAGAGCATCTGCAAATGATTTCGGCAAAACTCGGTTCGGCGTTTGTTTGCTAAATCGCTTTTTCCCCGTTTTTCAAAATGGACTCGCTCCATTTTTGCATGAGAATCCCGAATGCCACGCCCACGTTCAGCGACGCTTTTAGCCCCGTCATTGGAATCGAAACCGTGCCATACGTTGCAATTTTGAGAGCTTCTGGACTTAATCCCAATTCTTCCGAGCCAATCAAACAAATTCCGCGAACGGGAAAATCAAATTCGAGAATTGAAGAGCCGCCCGTTTCAAGCGCGAAAATCGGAAGATTTTTTTCTTTTGAAAAAAGAGTGAGTTCTTCAATGGATTTTTTTTCAAAACCGATTGTTTTTATGCAGCCCATCGCGCTCCGAACGGCTTTTGGATGAAGTGGGTCGGTGCAAAAAGGCGAAAGAAAAACGCGCTCGGCGCCCATCGCCTCCGCCGTGCGAAAAATCGAACCAACGTTGAATGGCGAGCGAATATCCTCGGCGTAAACGAACAAATCTTGAAAAAATTGCCGCTCTAAAACAGTCCCTTTTTTTTTGTGCGGAGAAATCACCAAATCCCATTCCGCGGGAAACGTGCCCAGAGCGGCAAGCAGCGCGTTTCTGGCAAGATTGCACGCGCGTTTTTCCGTTTCTGCGTCAAAAGGTTCTGCACGGCAAAGCGAGCGCAATTTTTCGCGCATTTCATTTGGAATCAACGAATCTTCGGAAACGATTTGCACGATTTTTTTTGTATACTCGCTCCGAGGCAAAGACGCAAACGAATATTCCTCTCCCGCGTCCGCGATTCCTGCGATATTTCGTTCAAGCGAGCCAAGCGTTAAAGCAAGTTTTCGCCGTTTTTGCCCGCTCGAAAGCGTGTTCAATTTTCCAGGCTCTATCATACAAATTCCTTGATACTTTTCACCATTTTTGGACGTGATTTTGAAACAAACTCGGCTGTGGTTTCGACTTTGCTCAACCTCCGAATTATTCGTTCAAACTGCCGAATTATTCGTTCAAACTGCCGATTCAAAAAAAGAGGCGCACTTTTTTGTGCGCCTTCTTCCGTACATCGTTTTTTAGAAAGCCGTTTTGACGAGTTCAAAAAGCGTATCGCTGTTCATGCTTCTTGGAAGCGAATTGACGTACTCCAAAGAAGCCGCGTCTTCTACGGCAAGGGAAAGTTGCTCTATCGTTACGTTCAAATCTTTGAGCCGCGCTGGAAGATTCGCCTTTGCAATTCTCATTCTAACCGTTTCCGCGAACGAATTTGCCGCCTGCTCGTCCGTGTCATCGGAATGAGAAACGCCAAGGATTCGAGCGAGTTTTGCAACACGGTCGAGTTTGAACGTGGAGCAATCCGCAATCACATAAGGCAACAAAATTGCGGAAACAAGCGAGCGCGGGATTTTGAACCGAGCGTTCACGCACAAAGAAAGAAGCGATGCCGCGCCAATCGCACTCGTTCCAATTGCAAGAGAAGCGAGGCAGCCGCATTGCGCAAGCAATTCCTCTTGCGGAGTTGTAACCAACGTTGCCGCGTCGTCGCCTATCAAACGCATAAACTCGGCGGCTTTTTCGGCAAGCATATCGCTAAAAAAGTTTGCCCGCTGCGAAAGATACGCCTCGGTGATAAGGCAAAGCACTTCCATCGTTATTGAATCGATTTGATTTTGAGAGAGCGTTACGTTCAGATTTGGGTCAAAAATAACAAGTTTGCCGAGCGAGTTTTTTGCCGTCATCAAACGAGTTCTTGACGAGCGAGAATCGATAACGGGAATCAACTGCGTAAAAATCGAAAAATCTCGAATTGCCGTGGGAACACAAACAAGCGGCAGCGGCTCGCTTGAAGGAAGTGCGCCGTCCACAAACGAATAAAAATCCGCGCCCAAAATAACGTCGGGAAGTACGCTTGCAACCGCACGAGCCACGCACATCGTTTTTGTGCCACCCGCCGCAATGACTGATTGCAAATGCGCGTCTTTTGCGATGTTCAACGCGGCTTCAATAGTTTTTGTTGTAACTCCTTCAGAAAGTTCGTCAAACACAAAAAACTCAACGTTTCTGTCAGAAAGCGACTGCTTTATTTTGTCGGCGATTCCGTTTTCCTTTAGAATCGGGTCTATAATCAGCATAGCGCGCGTTCCGTATTCAAGTGCAAATTGCCCAACTCTGCTTGCCGTATATGAACCGAGCATTATGTTAGATGAAACTTTGAACGTAAAATCAGCCATTTTTATTCTCCATTATCAATTATCAGTTTTACCATTTTTGATTTTTGAACAAAAACAAAAAAAAGACGGAAATATATTCCGCCTTTTTCGTTCCTCGCTCGCACTTTGCCCCTGATTTTGCAAAAACGTCCACAAAACAGAGTGCAACGAATCACAACCCGTAGGCAGACATAATAGCATCCGCCGTTGCCGCAATCCGTTCTGGATTGAGGTAATTCGGGTCTTTGATTTTCTCCTTTATGGAGGCGACTAGTTCTGACCTTACGTCTGGAGTTTCTTCCGCGACCTTATCCAAGTAGTACTGCTCCGCCGCGCTAACCGCCTCGTCGGACAGACTGATGAAATCGCCAACAGAAATCCCTACAGACTTCTCATCCACGCGACGCGCATTTTGCGCAGTGTTCAGAGGTGTTACCCCAATGCTCGTATCAAGTTTATTCAACATCATATCGACCTGCCCTTCTATACTTTAATTATCGACGATTTTCTCAAAAAGTTGAGTTTTTTTATCGCCCGAAACAAAAACCGAAAATTCTCCCAAAATTTTTTCCCGCGAAGAAAACACGCCAAGTACTTCGCTTGCTTTTCCGTCAACGATTTCTTCGTGGATTTTTGTGAGTTCCCGTCCCACAACAATCCGCCGCTCCCCGTCGATTTCTGCGATGTCTGAAAGCAACTTCACGATTCTAAACGGAGATTCGTACAAAACGAACGCCTCGCCACGCACCAACAGTTCTCGAACGCGACTTTTTCTTTTTCCCGCTTTTGGCGAAAGGAATCCTTCAAAAACAAGCGTTTTTCCGCCTTCGCCCGAAACCGAAACAAGCGTAGAAAACGCGCTCGGTCCTGGAATGGGAACAACCGAAAATCCCGCGCTCCTCACGCGAGAAGCAAGCACGGCTCCGGGGTCGCTCACGCCCGGCGTTCCTGCGTCGCTCGCGTAAGCTATGTCAAGTCCTTCCTTTAATTTTTCGATTATCAATGCCGCGGCTTTTTCTTCATTTTGAGCGCGACACGAAATCAGCGGCTTTTTTATTCCAAAATGATTCAAAAGCTGCATTGTGTGCCGCGTGTCTTCCGCAGCAATGATTTCAACGGTTTTTAGCGTTTCCACCGCGCGAAATGTTATGTCGCCAAGATTTCCAATCGGAGTTCCAACGATAAAAAGCGTCGCCATTTTCTAAGTTAAAATTGTTCAGAAATCCGTTTTCCAAACAAGTTCTTCTCCAAGTTCAGTATTATAAAATATTTTTATAAAATTTAACAGGGGGGATTTTTTGGCGAAATCTCCAAAATCGAGCAAAAATCCGAAACGAGCCGAACGAGTTTTTCTTCAGAAAGCGCGATGTCTTCTCCCGCGCGAATCGCGGACTGTTTTTCTGAAATAAAATCCAAAAGAAGCGAAAAAAGCGAAATAGAAAACAGTTCGGCAAGACTTTTTTGCTCGGAATCTGCGATTTTTTTGATTTTGCCCGCGCTTTTTAACGCAGAAAACGCCGTGTTTGTTTCAAAAAAAAGCGAACGCTTGAACGAACGAGAAATTTCTACGCTTTTTGACGAAAACAATTTTGCGTTTTCAATAAACGAGAGCGCGAGAAAATGCGGACTTTTTTGAAAAATCCTAAAAAAACGCACGCACATCGTGCAAAGAAGCGACCGCGCGGAACGGCTTTTTGCGCCACTTTCAACGTTTTTTGGAACAAACGAAACGCCAAAAAGAATCGAAGAGCAATAGTGAATGGTGTCCGCTTCGATTGCCTCGCGGTTCGGATAATAATTGTAAAGCGACGCTTTTTTTATTCCCACGCCATTTGCAATATCAGAAAGCGACGTTCCAACGATAGTGTTCCGAAAACTCTCTTCAAGAAACGCGGCAATTATTTTTTCTTTTGAAATTTTCTCTCGTTTCATCGTGAATTTATCGGCACAATTCGCCATTTTCCCGCGAACTCAAAAAACTCAAAAAAGACTTGTTGACAATCAACTTTTTTTTTGTAGAGTACTCCAATATTTTTATTTAGGAGGATTTTCTGTTATGAAGAAAATCATTGCGCTTGCCGCAGCGATTGTTTCGTCCGTGGCTTTGGCTTCCGCAGAAATTGCCGTTGGCGCACGCGGAATTTTTCAAATTGGAGTTGGCTCAACAATCTCTGACGATTTCAAAACCTTTATGACGTCAACTGGAGCAGACATGGATTCTTCCGTGGGATTTGGTGGCGGATTTGCACTTTTTGCACACATTCCAGTCGCTGGAGGACTTGCAATTCAGCCAGAACTTGGATTTACGCACAATTCAATCGGACTTGATATTGACGTGGCAGGGCAAAGTGTTGACGGTAGCCTTTCTTGCAACACGCTCAACATTCCGATTCTCATTGCATACGACATAAAAGCAGGCGACGGTTTTACAATTTCTCCGTTCGTAGGTCCTCAAATCGGAATAATTCTTGGCGACGTTTCGTTTGAAGTTGACGGAAACGACGCAGGCGGAGACGTTGATACGTCGGTGCTTTTTGGAATTCTCGTTGGAGCGTCCGCCGCGATTGAAGCTGGTCCTGGCGCACTTGTTGCGGATTTAAGATACGACATCGGAATCAACGCAATAAAGAGCGTCATTGACATGGGGACTCCAAGAGGTTTGCAACTTTCGCTCGGCTATCAACTGCAATTCTAATTTTTGAGTTTTCAAAAAACGCCCGTTTTTGAGATTTTTGAAAAGCGGGCATTTTTTTGCGCGTCTTTTTCCCCACTTGCACATAGTCAAATTTTGTTTGAAAATATATAGAAAAAAGTTTAGGGGGAATTTTGTACACACGAGAAATATCCGCAGTACCAGACTCGCTTGTTTCTAGCGGAAAACCCGTGTTTGGTACGTTTTCTGGTTGCCCCTCAAGACTCGACATAAAAGGCGTAAAAGCACCGTTTACGGGCTTGCCGCTTCCTACGATAATCACAAACTGCCGAATCAAAAGTTCCCTTTCGTTTTTATTTTCAATCGGTTCTTACGTTGGAATGGTAGATTTTTTAGACCAAAAGATTTTCGGTTACGCAGAAGTCGTTTTTTGGAATCTTGAAAACGGGCGGAAATTTTCGTACAAAAAATTGATGGGACCGCGCAGAAGATTCATTCCGCACAATATGTTGCTCGGATTTTGTTCCACGTTCAAAAGAAACAGATACATAAGAATCAGTTGGGACAGAGCGAGAAATCGATTTTCCGCGATTTTTTCGATGAAAGGCGACGAAGCGCGTCCAACCGTGAACGCGGCTTTTATTGCGCATTATTCCGAAGAAAGCATGAACGAAACGCTCACCGTAGTTCCCGCGCCCACAAAAAGAAGATGCGCCGCGACTTTTTTTGCAACTCCCAAAATCCACGGCTCGCTTTCAGTGGAAGAAAACGGCGTTACCCTCCCCTCTTCGATGAAAGATGCCGACGGCGAGGCGTTGCTTTCAATCAGTCGAATGTACTACGCTTTTGAGCGAAAACAAGAACTTGCCACCGCTTCAGGCATTTTGGAAGGCGATGAAAAAAAGCGACTTTCGTTTACGCTCACGGCTCTTCCAGCGGGACAAGTTGACGCAAACAGTCTAAATCCGAATTTTTTGTTCATCGACGGAAAATGCACTCCGCTTCCGCCCGTTGTTATTACGCACACAAAAGGGCTTGCAAAACAATGGATTATCCAAGATTACGAAAACATGGTGGATTTAACGTTCACGCCCAAAGGTCATCATTTTAGAGACATATCATTTGTGATAATGCACTCGCGGACGAACACGCTCTACGGCACGTTTGAGGGCGTTCTAAAAACAAAGGACGGAGAAACGATTGCGCTCCACGATTTTCTTGGAATTGTGAGAAGTCAATCGCTCCGCTCGTAAATGGCAAAAAATCAAAAAGGAGTTTATATGGCAAAAATCGAACAGAGTTGGGAACCAGGAACGCTCGACAGAACAAGAAAAAATTTAGGTTCAATGAGCGACGACGAACGAAAGCGCATGACAAAATTGCTCGGCGGCGAAATTATGGACGAAAAATCCGCGCCGATTGATTACAAATCGCTTCCCAAAAATCAAGTCATTTCAAGAAAATCGACTGGAAAAGGCGCGAACGCAGGCTCTCTCTCGTCGTCTTCGTCAGCAAATTCCGCTTCCGCTCCAGAAAAACCAAAATTTCGCCTTCCAGAACTCAGCACAAAAGAGCGACTCCTTTTTGACAAACTTATGATGGATTCCGATTACAAAATCAAAACGAGTTACGGCGTTTTTAATTTTGTGCTGCGTTTTACAAAGGCAAACGAGCATTTGCGGCAAGGTTTTGTCGATTATCAAGTTACAAAGTGCATTGAGCATTTGTCGGAATTTGTGATGACAATAAAGTCAATCGTGCAACTTGCGCCCGAATCGTACAAAGAACTCATAATGACGGCGGACGATGACAAATACGTTTTGCTCAAAAAAATCGGAAGTTGGTCGCTCAAAGACGTGAAATATTTTCAAGCGCAAATTCAAGCGCACCCAGAACAAACGACCGTTCTTTCAACGGAAGGCTTTATTCGCGCGGTTTATCGCCTTTTGCTTCAGATTTTTTACATCGGAGAAAACAGAGTCGCGGAACTGTTTAAGGACATTTTCAACGACCTTTCGACGCTTCCTGGCGCAAATAAACGAAAACTCTCAACGCTTTCAAAAACGGCGGTGCAAGAATGGTTTTACGTTTACTCAAAAATAATTCAAGGATTTTATCCGCTTTTAATGCGCCTTTGCTCTTCGCATTTTGATTATTTCCCTGACTTTTTTACAAATCAAACGCCCGCAATTCTTGGATTTTTGGGCATGAACAAATATGATTTAATGCTTCCAAATCGAAAAAAACAAAAAAAAGAAGAAGAAAAAGAAAGCGAAGAAAAGACCGAAGAAAAAACCGAAGGAGAAGAAAAGAAAAGCGAAGGCGAGGATTCCCAAAAAGACAACAGTTACGTTGATTCTGGATTGAAAATCCTTGAGCAACTGTTTCCGCAAGCAGGATTTTCAAATTTGGACTCGCATCCCGATATGTATCCGTATTTTGAGCCGCTCTACCAATTCTACGACGGCTACAATCTTCTTTCGCCAAAAAATCCACTGCAAGTAACGATTACGCTTTTGCGAATTACAGAGGATTTTTTACGTGGATTTAGAAACATGAATTTCACCGACGAAATCGAAAATTTCAGCGGGAACGATAACGAAAAATTCTCCACGATTCTAAACGAGTGGGCACTCTATCGCGAAGTTTTGTTTGAAAAGCATTATGGCGACCAAATCCGCGAGTTTGTAAATCACGAATATTCCGCTCCTGGCGATTTTAGAAAATCGCAATACGGGCTAAAACTTATCACAGAAATGCTTTGGCAGACAAAATATTATTTTTTGCCACATTTTGAATTCCAGCAGTTGATTCTTGAACGCCCCAAAAACGACAATCCGTACACGCCGCTTTGTTTGAGAACAACGATGGTGCGAAAAGTTCTTTCAAAACTCGCGCGAAACATTGCGCAAGCGGAAGAAAAAAAAGGCTCGGTTTCTGGCATTACGAATCCGTGGGAACGCTATCGATTTGACATTCAAACGCCCGTTTCAAAGCGGCTAAACGTGATTTTGGGCGCAAAGAAAAGCGACGCAGAAACGCGCGCAACAAACGCAAATCTGCTCAAATACACGCTTTGCGTGATTTCCGTTTTGGATTGGTGGCTCAACGACAAATCAAGTCCTGCGTATTCGATTGACGAGCCGACGATTTACAGGATTTCCCCAAAAGACGGTGCGCCAGAGTTTTCCGCGCCAGAACGACACGACCAAAATGAACTTTTTACGCGCACGCTCAAAGCCTCGCTTGCCAAAAAAAATGCCGAAAACGCAGGCGCAAAGCAAGGATAAAACTTCAAAGCAAAATTATCGTCGCCCCCGATTTTTCATCGCGGGGCGCGTTTTTTTGTGGCAATGGAACTTCGATTAAGTCGCCGTTTGAAACGGTTTTCGCGCCCTGCCCCACGGCAAGAACAAGCCCTTCTTTTGAGCAAGCGTATCTGCCGATTTTTCGCAGAGGAAGCCGAATTTCGTCGCTCGCAATTCTGAGTTTGAGCGTTTTTTCGTCTTTTTGTTGCGATGGTTCGATTTTTCGAGAAATCAAAAAACTCAACGTTGCTCTTTCTTTGTTCAATCCTGCTTCTTTTGAAATCGAAAGCAATTTTTTTGGAGAATCGCTCGTGGAAAAGCCAAAATTGCACCATTTTGCATTTTTCCACGCCTCGCTTTTTTTGCTTCCAGAGCGACCTTTCATGGGACAAGAAACATCGTGCGGACACGGAGCAAACGGAAAAAAGCCTTGTTTCATAAGGCTTTCGCGCATGAGCGAAATAAACCGCGCCGATTTTGGCTCGCCTGGCTCAAAAAGGAAAATCGACGAATTTTCATTCAAAAGATACGAAGAAAGCAACGAAGCGTATTTTTTTGAAAGAAAATCGGAAGGAAGAAAATCGTTTTGGACGATTTCGTTAAAAACGTTTGCGCAAAACAAACAATTCGCTTTTTCGCGGATATTCGTTCCAAGACTGTCGCACACTCGAACGATTTTCCACGGCTCTTGATTTTCCAAAACGGTTTTGGCACAAACGGCAAGAAAAAGCTCGTTTCCAAAAGAAAGTGCACCTTGCGAAATGTCAACGCAATACCATTTGATTTCTTTTTTTCGCAATTCTGGACGAGCAAGCCAAAGCGCGATGGGAACGGTCAAAAGTCCGCTTCCAATGTCGATTGCAATAGATTTTTTAGGAAAATCAAACGCGCTCGGCGGAAGATTTGAAAAAAGCCGCACAAGCCGCTCAAGATTCCACCACAAAAAATAATGCGCATACGCACTCGTTTCCGAAGAACCGTTCATGTACCCCACGCGCCTTGACGAACGCTCGTCGGTGAGCAAATGCGAAAGCGAGCGGATTGCAAACGGCAGATTTTCGCGCTGTTTTGAATTCATTTTGCGAACGGAAAAAATCACCTCATCAAACGAATCAAGGATTTTTGCCGCGTCTTGAGGAATTTTTGCGCGGTCAAAAAGAGAGCCGTGCAAAACAAAACGCTGTTTTTTCGCCTTTTCATTGCCCGTCAAATCGATTCTCCCATTTTTTTCGGCTCGCCTTTAATTCCACAGAAACGGGGATTTTGTCAAATCCCAAATCTTCTCTGATTCGATTTTTGAGGTACGTGACGTAACTGTCTGGAACGTTCTCTGGACTTGTGCAAAAAATGCGAAAAGACACAGGATTCACGCCCGTTTGAGTCATGTAGCGAACCTTAAAATGAATCGCTTTTGTGGCAGGCGGCGGATAGCGCAAAAGCCAATCCGAAAGAGCGCGATTGAGCGCACTCGTTTCAACGCTCTTTGTAAGTTGGTTGTAAACTTCAATCGAAGTCAAAAGCAGATTTTTGATTCCGTCGCCCGTGAGCGCGGAAATTGGCAAAATCGGCGCAAATTTCATCTGCCCAAACATTATCCGCATGAATTCTTCTGTTTCTCGAATGACTTTGCGCCCTTTTTCTTGCGTGTCCCATTTGTTCAACACAAAAATGATTCCGCGCCCGCGTTCAAACGCAAGCGAACAGATTTTTTTGTCTTGCTCGGAAAGCCCTTCTTCCGCGTCAATGAGCAAAAAAACAATGTCAGTTTTGTCGAGCGTTTTTATGGCGCGATTTACAGAATAATACTCGACGTTTTCTTTTACACGCGATTTTCTTCGGATTCCCGCCGTATCAAGAACTCGAAAAAAATGTTCAGCAAACGCAAAAGAACCTTCCACCGTGTCGCGCGTCGTTCCCGCGTAATCGCTCACGATTGAATTTTGAGAATGTGTGAGTCGATTTGAAAGCGTACTTTTTCCAACGTTCGGTTTTCCAAGAATCGCGATTTTTATAGGCTCTTTTTCGTCCTCAATTTCGACTTTTGAAAAATCCAAATTCAAAATGATTTCTTGCGCAAACTCGGAAATGTGGTCGCCGTGACTTGCCGAAATAAAAAAGATTTTTTCAAAACCGAATTTGAGATAATTCCAGGAAACGTCCTCGCCTGTGCCGCCTTCGCATTTGTTTACGCCAACAACGATTTTTTCTTTGAACGGACGCAAAATGTGGATGATTTCCTCGTCCTCGCCCGTTATTTTTCCCGCCTCCAAAAGAAGCACGATTTTGTCGGCTTTTTTTATCATCGAAAGCGATTTTTCCACAACGAGCGCGTCCAACTCCGCTTCTTTTGTGCCACTTTCGCGGTCGATTTTATAGCCACCCGTATCCATAAGCCTCACGGGTTTTCCCAAAATGAGCGCGTCCGCTTCAACGGGGTCGCGCGTAACGCCAGGCGTGGGGTCAACGATTGCAACTCGTCGATTCATAAAACGATTAAAAAGCGTGGATTTTCCAACGTTCGGTCGCCCCGCAATCACAACGAGCGGCGCGTTTTTGAATCTTTTTCCAACAAAAAGCGAATCGTCAAAAAGAGTTTCTTTTTTTTCTTCAACGCGCGTTTTTTTGCGCACAGCGGGTTTCTTTTTTTTGGGTGTCATTTTTTTCCTACATTTTGAGATTCTTTTTTTTGAGTGGCGATTTTTTGAAGTTCCGAAATCGAATACCGAGAAAGAAGTTCTTTTATTTCGGTGATTTTTTGCGCACTCATGCTAAATGTGCGGATTCCCAATCCCGCAAGAACGAGCGCACTTTCGCTTCGTCCAGCCATTTCTCCACAAACCGAAATGTCGATTTTGGCATTTGCCGCCGACTCCACGGTTTTTTCAATCAGCCGCAGCACCGCTGGATGAAATTCGTCGTAAAGCGAAGAAACTTGCGCGTTTTCGCGGTCAACGCCAAGCGTGTACTGCGTAAGGTCGTTCGTTCCGATTGAAAAAAACGCACTTTTTTTTGCAAGCAAATCCGAAATCACCGCCGCCGAAGCCGTTTCAACCATTATTCCAATCGGAATGTCGTCTTTGAATTCGGTGCCAGAATCCAAAAGTTCTTGCTTTGCCTTATTCGCAATTTCAAGCGATTTTTCGATTTGCGACACGCCCGTTATTAACGGCAACATGATTTTGAGATTTCCGTAAACCCCCGCGCGAAAAAGTGCCTTAAATTGCGTTTTTAATTGATTTGGATACGAAAGGCTCAATCTTATTGCGCGAAGTCCCATAAGCGGATTTTTTTCCTCCGCCGACGAAATTTCCGCCACGCCGATTATTTTGTCGCCACCCGCGTCCAGCGTGCGAATCGTTACGGGCTTCTCGCCCATTGTAAGAAGGACTTTTTTGTACGCGCGAAACTGCCCTTCTTCGCTAAAAGCCACGCTTCGAGCATGAGCCGCGCTAATTCCTTCGTTCTCTTCTTCCATAAAAAGGAATTCTGTTCTAAAAAGCCCGATTCCGTCCGCGCCTTCCCGCGCAGCGTTTTCCGCTTCTTCGACCGTGCCAATATTCGCCATGATTTTGAACTGAACGCCGTCGCGCGTTTGCGCCGTTTTTGTTCTAAAAAGCGAAAGGTGCTGTTTTTTTTCTTGCTCGGCACTGATTTTTTTTCTGTACTCGTCGAGCGTTTCGCCGTTTGGTTCCACCACGACCTCGCCCGCATTTCCGTCAACAACAACCAAATCGCCGACTTTGATTTCCTCGGTGATTTTATGAAGCGCAAAAACGGCAGGAACTCCGTAACTCCGCGCAAGAATTCCCACGTGACTTGAAACACCGCCTTCAATCAGCGCAATGCCTGCGATTCTGCGTTTTGAAAGAATGAGCGTGTCGCTTGGCGAAAGCGAGCGAGCAACAATGACCGCGCCGTCTGGCACATTTTCGATTTTGAATGGATGATAATCGAGCAATTCGTCCAAAACGCGCCCAAAAACGTCCCGAATGTCTTGCGCTCGCTCCGAAAGATATTCGTTGCCGCTCGCTGCCAAAAGTCGCGCAGATTCTTCCGTTTTTTGATTCAAAATCCACGCAATATTTTTGTTATTTTGAGAAAACGCCTTTTTCACCGAACCAATGAATTCAAGGTCGTTGAGCATTAAAAAATACGTTTCAAGAATTTCGCGCTGCGCTTTGTTGTCAAACGCGGCATCCATTTGCGCCGCAATTTGCGTAACAACCGAAGCAACGGAAGCATCAAACTTGGCAAGTTCCGCCACTCTATCGCTAGAAAGAATCGTATCTTGAGGAATTACGCGCTTTTGCAATTCTGGCACAACAAACGCTCGTCCAATTCCAATTCCAGTCGATGCGGAAATTCCCAAAAACAAATTCATAATGAGTTGATTGTATAGTTATACGACAGTTCCTGCAACGGGTTTTAGAAATTTTGATTTTTTTCGTAACCGAACAAAAATCGAACCGTATGTTCTGGTCGAGTTCCGTAATAAAGATACCCATACATCGCCGTTGCCGCAACGAGGCTGCGCCCGTACCCGCGCGTTTCTTTGAAATCAAGGGTTTCAAGAAACAAATCAATCGGAAGCGAGTCTTTTTGCGAAGAAGTACGCATTTTTTTCCATTCGCGATTTGATTTTCTAAGCCAAGCGCGAACGTTTGTAAGCCCGCCGTTGTACGCAAAAAGAGCCAAAAGCGGCACGTTTCCGTCCACGCGCAAAATCAGCGACGAAAGATAATGGCTTCCCATGCGCAGATTCGTTTCGGGGTCAAAAATATCCCACCCTTCTGGAAGATGCAGTTTTCTCGCCTCGTCGTTTGCCGTGGCTTCCATAAGTTGCGTAAGCCCGCTCGCTCCAGCAGAACTCGAAATTCCAGGTTCAAAAAAACTTTCCGTCCGCACAAGCGCGTACAAAAGTGGCTCTGGAATCGAATTTTCCTCACAAGAAGCAGAAATGAGTTCCAAGAAAAAACGCGGATACACCAAATGCAACAATTCCTGCGGAATCTCGCCAGAAAGCGAATTTTTTGTTCGGTCGGCAATTCTAAGACTTTGGAGGTTGTATTTTGAATCGTTTAACCCGCATTTATACAAAAACGAACTTGCAGAAATCGAAGACTCAAGCGAAATATTCGCACGATTCAAAAGCCATTCAGGATAAATGCGAGCAGGAAACCCAAACGTAGCATAGCCAGAAAGCAAAACGTCGGCAGGAGATTTTTTCGTTTCTTCGAGTTCGGATTTTGGAGCAGGCTCGATTTCGACGTTTTTCTTATTTCTCAAAATCAAATCGAGGTCGCTTTCAGAAAAAAACGAACCGATTTCTCCGGCGCGATTTTCTTTTTCGATTTGTTCGATTCTTTCGATTGCGCAAACTTTATAGTAAACACTCGCATTTCTTGAAAGGCAATCAAAAAAAATATCCCGCGCCACATCCGAAGCAGTCGCCAATTTTTCTTCCAAAAGACGCGCCGAAATATATGCGAATTTTCCAGCCGCCTCGTCGCTCATAAAATTGGCGGCATTTTTCCAAACATCAAAAAAATCTTGCCAAGAAAAAGTCGAAAGCAGTTGAAACGAAAGCGTCTGAAAAAAATCGTCAAAATATGCTTTGTCGCTGATTTTTGAACCGTAATCGCGCAACGTGGAAATGATTTCTTTCACGCCACTTTTTAATTGCGACGAAAGCAAGTACCACAAGCAATTATCGAATTTTTTTGAGTCCGTTGTGGAAAGAAGAGCCGCGCGAAATCGACTTTCTGCCGCCTCTTTCATCGAATTTCTGTCGCACAAGCGAGCGGCGTAAAAACGCGTGTAAAAAGACTGCTCGTCAGAAAGCCTACGAGAAATCGTGTCTAAAACACGCACGGAATAAGACGCGCTGTCAGTTCCGTACAAATGCGCTTTTCCAATGTCGGAAAGAATTTGCTCGTCAAAAAAAAGCGGCACTTCTTTTTTGAGCGGAAGCGGAGGCAAATCCTCGCTTTGCTCGTCGTCATTTTCCTCAAAATCAGTTTGAAGCGCGCGATTTTCGTAAACTTCAAAGATTCGCGGAAAAAGACGATACGCTTCGCGATAATCGCGATGATAAACGAGCACGCGAAAATCAATCAAAAGTTGCTCGTCTGTAACGGGAAGTTCTGCATTTTCAAATTCAACACCTTCAAAATAAGTTGGAACTTCGTCTTCTGGCACTTCCTCGTCGGGATGCGCTTTTTGCCATTCAAGTCGCCATTCTCTTTGCCGCTCTTTGATTTCCGATTCGTAGCGAGAAAGCGCTAGCGATTGCTGCTTTTGAAAATTCGTGATTTTGTTTGAAAGAAATTTTTGATAAAATTCCAGATGGTCTGCTGAAAGCGGGCGCGAAACCGACCAAACATAATATTCATGCTCAAAACGGCTGTCATTTTTTTGGAGCATCGAATTCAGGCGGAGTTTTACGAGTTCGTTTGGAGCGGTCGCAAAATCAATCGAATCGGTCATCGAAATGAGCGCGGAAAATTCGTCTTGCTTAAAAAATTCCCGCGCCGCCGTCAAAAACGCCGCGTCATCGCCGTATTTTTTTGCAAGAAACCGAGACGCTTCGTTTCGCTCTGAAATATTTCCAATCATCGTAAGGCTTTCCGCGCTTCTCCTTGCAACGAGAGCCGTTCCACTTTCGCTATCGCGAGCCAATTTGAAAAATCGCTTTGCGTTTTCCTCGTCGCCGTTGTCCGCCGCCTGAAGTCCAAGAAAAAAATACGAATCGTCTCCAAATTGCTTTTGCGTTGAACTTGAAATCGACATTCCGCACGAAAAAACAATCAAAAAAACGAAAAAAATCGAGAAAAATTGAGAAAAGAAAAGGTTTCTTTTTTTCATACTCACAAAAATTCACAAAAACGACCCGCATTATGCGGGTCGCGATTTTCAAAAATCACTCCGAAGGAACAAGCAAATCTTTGCCAGCAACAATAAAATCAGGGTTTGGAATGTTGTTATAATCTGCAATTACAGGATACCGCCACGGATTTTTGTAATACGTTTCCGAAATATCCCAAAGCGTGTCGCCCCATTTTACATGATGTTTTATCGCATCTTTTTTCGTTGTGAGTTCGGGTTTTGCAACGGGAACGACTTTTGAAGCGTCGGGCGCAATCACGATTTTGTCTTCTTCCGCGCTTGGAGCGGAAACGGAACTCGGAACAACGGACGAAGCGTCAGGCTCAATTACGATTTTGTCAACAGTATCGCCTTGCTCGTTAGACGGCTCGATTTTTTTCGCAACTTCAAGTTCGGCGGGCTTTTCTTCGGTTTTTGGTTCGATTTTTTCCGAAGATTCCGCCGCTGTTTTTTGTTCTTGTTCGCCCGAAACGTGAGGTTTGGAAGAAATCGGCTCTTCTTTTTGAGTTTTTTGAGAGTCGGAATCCGAAGCAGAAAGAGCAGCCACGTTTTCGCCATCCAAAGAAGATTCTGGGCGTTTTTCGTCCAAAGGCGCACTTGAAATCTGACCATCGATTTTTTGGTCAAGCGCACTGAGCGATGTACTTTCCGTGTTTTCGTCGCTCGTTTTTTCGGTTTCCGCTCCATTTTCCTTTTTTCCAAACAGATTCGTGATAAAAGTCGGCATAGAAATCGAACTTTCCGTTTTTTTCAAAACGTTGAATCTTGACGGGAAAATAAAAAGCAATGCGGCTGCCGCCAAAAGACAAAGCAAAATCACGATTATCACCACAATAATCGGCGCGGCAGAGCGTTTTTCTTCTTCCATATCGTCCTCTTCACCAAACTCGGCGGTCGCCGTGCGGTCTTTATCGTACAAATCTGAAAAATCCATCGAGTTGAACGGGTCGTCTTTTGTTGCCCCGCTAGAAGAAGCCTTTGGAGGCGCGTCAAAATCGGGCAAATCGAACGAATCAAATGAATCGACCGCTGAATCAGCCGCCTGATTTTCTCCACCCGTATCAAAATCAGGCAAATCAAACGAGTCAAACGAATCGACCGCGTTGTCGGCTTCGCTGTTCTCCGAAGACGAATCCATCGCGTCAAAATCGGGAAGGTCAAGCGAATCAAGCGATTTTTCCGCCGATTCTTCGACGGGTACATCAAAATCGGGAAGCGAGAAATCTTCATTTTCGGGCGCAACCGCAGGCTCTTCTTCGCTCGATTCCGCGCTTTCTTCTGCTGGTGCGTCAAAATCAGGAAGCGAGAATTCTTCGGTTTCGGGCGCAACGGTCGGTTCTTCTTCGCTCGATTCCGCGCTTTCTTCTGCTGGTGCGTCAAAATCAGGAAGCGAGAATTCTTCGGTTTCGGGCGCAACGGTCGGTTCTTCTTCG
>ERZ842401.1168-NODE-1168-length-38478-cov-47.384639_pt1 | contig 38478 bp, 29 predicted proteins | sample MGYA00521270_ERZ842401 | MGnify/ENA primary metagenome ERZ842401 (study PRJEB31892, sample SAMEA3878208) | bioreactor metagenome | biome: Moose rumen | place: Sweden | collected 2011-10 | study: EMG produced TPA metagenomics assembly of the PRJEB12797 data set...
CCGAGTTCCTGATGTCCTCCCGTGGCCGCTTCATCAGCGGTGCCGACCTGCTCATAGACGGTGGCTGCACCGCCAGTTATTGGTACGGCGATTTGCAATATCTCAAGGCGACACACTAATTCAAAACAATGCGCCCGTGCCACGAAAGAATGGCATGGACGTTTTGTTTTCAGTATGTCGAAGCACTGGCGGCGGTAAATAGCCAGCGGCCATCGCGCTTGACGAGTTGGAAGCGGAGTTGGAGTTGCCACGTGTGACGGCCACCGCCAAACACGGCAGCATTCACGCGGCTACGACCAGTGAGGGTAGCGCAATTGCCGTCCACCTTGATGTCCATCTGCTCGTGTTCTGCCGAATAGTAGTTCAGCGTGCCGTTGGCAATGGACTGGATATATACCAGCTTCGGCTGGCGCATCCCCGTCATGTGGGTCAGCACGAACTCGTCGGCATGAACCAGGTTGAGCGTCGCCGTGTCCTTGGCTATCATCGCCCGGTACATCTGCTTGTAGAGGGCTTCAATCGCTTGCTTGTCGTCCATACGTTTAGCGGATAAAGTTTGTTGCGATACGCTGGGGTTCTGTCTCTGGCAGTCCGGCAGCCTCGCGCTCACGGGCAATGGCACGGATAAGGAAAGCCATGTTGCGACCCAGAACGCGCATAGTCTGTAGTCCTTCTTCATCTCGTAGAACTTCTTCGGCGGTGTTGCCGTGTACCAAGTTCCAGTAGCGGCTGGAGGCGATGGGCATCTCGCCATGCAGGAAATACTTGTTCAGTTGGTCGAACGTGGCGGTAGTACCGGCCCGTCGAGCCGACGCCACGGCGGCGCCCACCTTCATGCGCTTCACCTCGGCAGGCACGGAATAGAACAGGCGGTTCAGGAAACTGGTCATCGTGCCGCTGACAGCTCCGAAATACACGGGCGAGCCAATGACGATGCCGTCGGCCTCGCGGAACTTCGCCGCCACCTCATTGACGAGATCCTTATCAAATACACACATGCCGAGTTCACGACACTTGCCACACCCGATGCATCCACGAATGTCCTTATGCCCCACGTGAATCGTCTCCGTCTCGATGCCGTTCTGCTCCAGCACCTCTGCCATCACGCCAAGGGCCGTAGCCGTACAGCCCCTGGCATGTGGACTTCCGTTAATCAGTAATACCTTCATAATCCTATCTCCAGCCCATAAACATCTTCGTCACTTCGCCGTCGTGATGGTCGAAGAAGAGGCTCTTGCCTGTGTCGAGCGTCGCAATCTGCGCCATGTCGTCGGCAGAGAGTTCAAAATCAAGGATGTCGAAGTTCTGCGCCATGCGCTCCTTGTGCGTCGATTTCGGGATGATGATGACACCACGCTGCAAAAGCCAGCGCAGGGCCACCTGCGGAATCGACTTGCCGTACTTCGCGCCAATCTTGCCCAGCAATTCGTTCTGGAAGAAACCGTTGCGCCCCTCGGCCAGCGGTCCCCACGACATGATGCGACAGTCCAGTTCGTCCATGTACTTCTGCGGCTGAATCTGCTGGTTGAACACGTGCGTCTCCACCTGGTTCACCATCGGCTTCACCTCCACGTTCGAGGCCAGGTCGATGAGGTGGTCGGGGTAGAAGTTGCTCACGCCGATAGCCTTCAGTTTGCCCTCCTTGTAGGCCTCCTCCAGCGCACGGTAAGCCCCATAGCGGTCGCAGAACGGCTGGTGCAGCAGCATCAGGTCGATGTAGTCGGTCTGCAACCTCCTCAGACTCTCGTCGATGCTGGCCTTCGCCCGCTCGTAGCCATAGTTCGAAATCCAGACTTTCGTTACCAGGAAGATGTCCTTGCGGTCAATGCCGCTCTTGCGCACGGCATTGCCCACGCCTTCCTCATTTGCGTAAGCCTGTGCCGTGTCAATCATGCGGTAGCCCACTTCCAGAGCCTCCGTCACACAGCGTTCACACTCCTGCGGTGTCACCTGATACACACCGTAGCCTATTTGCGGCATCTCAATGCCATTGCCCAAGGCGATACTCGGCTGCACTCGGCCATTTGAGAGCAAGCTCTCATGGCTCTCGTTGGCACGAGCATTTGATAATCTTACAGTCTTCATATTCGTTGTTGTTTTAGAAATTTACTGGTTGCAAAGGTACGATAAAATCCCCAAACCGCTGTTACACGATTTACGGATTGTTTTACCATTTTTACAGAATCTGGAACACGTCGGCATCGGGCAGCAGGGCCTTGATCTTACCGACCACCACCTCCGTGTTGCCCAGTTTCAGGTTCTTGATACTTCCGCTCACATAGTTCTTAGCAAGCAAAGCAACCAGAGGTCAAGCACTCTCCGCGACGAGAGTAGTACGCAATCAATACTTTGACTTTGTCTTCCTCTCTCGCGACTCGGCCATTCGAGCTTGATTGATGGCTCTCGCTGCTCATTCGGTTCTTTGCCATAGTTATATGATTTTTGTTTTCGAGTGCAAAATTAAGGAATTCCCCCGAAACTGCTGTTACACAATTTGCGGGGGATTTATGATTCCTAATAAATCTCAAAACTTGGAACAAATATAGACATTTTTCCTGAGAAATCGTTACTTTTGCAACAAAAATTCGATTAAGAGAGTACCATGATGCTTGCATCAATGGCTGAGCGTGAGAATTTTCAACATTTTTATGTCAAAGTTTAAGAATATCCAATGTCAAAGGAGCGAAACAAAGCAGACGATTACCGCGAGAAGGCATACGCGGGCAACACCAAGGCGATGAACAACCTGGGTGTCTGTTATGAGCGTGGTACTGGTGTGAAGGTCAATCTGGAAATGGCCTTCGACTGGTATATGAAGGCTGCCTTGCTCGATGATGTCTATGGATGCTTCAACGTCGGTGAATGTTACTATCATGGCAAAGGTGTAAAAGCAGACCCTGTACTGGCCTTTGAATGGTACATGAAAGCTGCCGACAAGGGGGATATGCAGAGTCAAGTCAATGTGGCCAATGCTTATTATCTTGGCAATGGTGTCGAGCAGAATCACCACAAGGCTTTTCTCTGGTATCGAGAGGCCGCTTTCCAAGGGCATATTCTCTCACAGAAAAACGTCGGTGCAGCCTATTGGAATGGTGACGGAGTGGAGAAGAATCTTGAAGAGTGTGTCTTCTGGTATGAGTTGGCTGCCAATGGTGGCGATGCTCAGGCACAGTTTGCCACAGGTTGGTTTCTGATGACTGGCACAGGCGTTCCAAAGGATGAACTCAAGGGCTTGAAGTGGATTCATAAGTCCACCTTCCAAGGTTACCTGCCAGCCATTGACTACTGCAAGGAGCATAATTTGAAATGGTATTGAAGATGGATGTAACGGAGCTACACGATGAAGAGAATCTGCTGGTGCAGATGCAGGACAGATGGGGAATTACGGTTCTCAGGACGGGATTCTTGGACGAGCCAAGCGGCAAAGCCGAGCGGCCGATGAGCATGACCCGTTTACTCTGCAAGGTGCACCAAGGTTCGAGCTGGTTGAGAAAATAAACGCTCTGCTGAATCATGCGAACACCGGCCGCAGCAAGGCAGAAAGCCTCTTGCAAGATTTTTATCAGCCAAATGTTGCTCATGTCAGAAAATGTTTGTATCTTTGCACTTGTTTACGTAAACATTGTACTCACACATGACCGAAGAAACAACCTTCAGAGGCTCGCAACAGCAGCAGCTGGGGCCTAAACCCATAGAGAGAGAGCAAGAGCAGGAACAGCAGGCGCAACAACCGCTTATGGCGAGTGGCGTACCCTGCCCGAAATGTGGTGCCATCAACGAGTCCGACGCCATGTATTGCGCTTCGTGCGGTGCACTGCTCCGTATGGACAACTGCCCTAACTGCGGCTCACACATCGACCCCGATGCTGACTACTGCGAGATGTGCCACCACTACATCCGTCACGACATCTGCTCGTTCTGCGGCGCATCGCTTAGCGACGCCGATGCCTTCTGTCCAGAATGTGGCTCACCACGAGGCGGCATTGTCTGTCCTAACTGCCATGCACTGAACGACTTCGCCTTCTGCAAGCAGTGCGGACAGGCACTCACCGAAGAGGCTCGCCAGACGCTGGAGCTGGTGAAACAGACACCTGAATATCAGGAGCTGAAGCAGCTGGCACTCGACTACAACGAGCTGCAGATGCAGCTGCCCTACTCCAACGAGCGCGACCGTCTGGCCGACGAGCAGTGCGACCAGCTCAGAATGCGTGTGCTGCGACTGCTGGCACAGGACGAGGGCGTGGCCGACCCCGTGATACCTGCCCCCACCACGCCACGCATGACCAAAGAGGAGCTGGACAAGCTGAAGGCCGAGAAGCTACAGAAGCTCTCAGAGCTGCTCGACAGCATGGCCGTGCTGCCACAGCCAAAGGCTGCCAAGGTGCGCAACTTTGCCATGGCACAGAAGCCCGCCGGCGTGCGGCTGGCATGGGTGTGCAACTACAAGAAAGCCATGCACTCAAGCCCCTGCGGATGTGCCAAGCCACAGCTGGGTGGCAAGTGGGTGGTGCTGGGCCACGGTATGCAGGCACAGATTAAAGATGACAAGTAAACGCTAACAGCCAAGCCGACACTATGACAGACAGTACACTAAACCCCAACAACGACATGGAGCCTGTAGCTGACAACAACAGCGACAAGACCATCGTCATACCCATGCCCCCCACCCCACAGCCAGTTACTGACGATGCAGACAAGACCATTGTCTACAAAGGCGATAAGACGGCCAAGGCAACGCAACCTCAGACGACCGATGCCGCAGACAAGACACTGCGACGCGACGGAGCAATGCATGGCATGCAGGACGGCGAACAGCAGAAGGACTACTTCACACTGAAAGGCGAACGATACAAGATGGTGAAGTGCCTGAGCGACAACTCGGGCGAGGCACAGGTGTTCCTCGTAGAACATGAGGGCAACGAGTATGTGCTGAAGGTGTACTACCCCAACTTCGACGTGAACAAGAAGCTGCTACAGGTGATACGCTCGTTCAGCTTCGAGATGATTTACCATCTGATAGACTTCGGCAAGACCTACGTCGACGCAAAGAACCGCTACTACGAGCTGATGGAGTATCTGCGCGGCGGCACCTTGCAGGAATACAGCCTGAGCAAGGACATCAACCAGTTCCGCCGGCTGGCCCTGCAGTCGGCCTCAGCACTGGCCTACTGTCACCAGAAGAAGGTGCTGCACAAAGACATCAAGCCTTCAAACTTCTTCTTCCGCGACACCGAGCACAAGGAGCTGGTGCTGGGCGACTTCGGCATATCGTCGCTGCTCGAGAAGGACGGCCGCAGCCATCGCACGACACAGGCTCGCACACCCATCTATGCAGCACCCGAGATGTATGCCGACGTGATTGACGGCGAGGTAGAGATAACACCAGCCGCCGACTACTACTCGCTCGGCATAACGCTTTTTGCCCTTTGGCTAGGCGAGAACCCACTGAGTGCCAACGAGCGCACCATCATGCGGCAGAAGAACGAGGGACGTCTGCCCCGACTGAACGAGCTGCCAGACACGGTGAAGCATCTTGTGCAGGGCCTCACCACCGTGAACCCTACCAAGCGATGGGGATATAATGAGGTGGAGAAGTGGTTCCTCGGCGAAGACGTACCAGTAGACATCTCGTCACCCTTCCTCCGATACAAGACGTTCATCGTCGACCCCGACCGCAACATCGTGGCCGAAAACGTGCACGAACTCGTGCCGCTGCTCCTGGACAACGAGCGGTTGGCCATCAACTACCTTTATAACGGCAGCATCGCCTCATGGCTCGAATCGTGCGGCAACAGCAAGCTGGCCGCAGCCGTGAAGGATATCACCACCAACCGTTATCCGGCCGACCAGAAAGCAGGACTATGGGCAGCGGCCTTCACCATGGAGCCAACGATGCCCTATAAGGACAATCACGGCATGCCCTGCGACGACATGCACAGTCTGGCACTGTCGCTGCTCACCAGCAAGGACCAGTATGCCTTGATGTTGCAGAACCCCAACGACCCGCTTTTCCTCTATCTTGAGACACATACCAAGAAGGACGTCGACCGCCTGCGCTCTTACTTCAAGGCGGGAGGCAATGCCAACGTGGCCATCATGCGGCTGGTCTACGAGATTGATGAAGACACGCCCTTCCTGGCTCACCATCCGTCGGCAACGGTCAAGGACATTGTCTATGCCTTCGGACACAGCGAGATGACCGAGGACAACTGGCAGTCGCTCTGCGACGGGCGTCTGCTGGCATGGATGTACTCGCACGAGGACATGATACTCTGCGAGTCGCTGCGCACCCTGACCAAGGGCAAGCAGTACAGCAAGTCGCTCGCCTACAAGGTGCTCTACAACATGGACCGCAATGCCGCCTACGACCTGCGCGAAGCCCGTACCCCTGAAGACATAGGCCATCTGCTGGCACTGCAGCTCGTACAGACAGAGCACATGCCTGCCAACGACTTTGCCCAGCACATGACCGACTTTACCGACCCCACGGGGCGCTTCTTCTACTATGCCCAGCAGCATGGGTGGACAGAAATGATGGCCGAGGCATCGCGCTGCTTCGACATGAACAGCGATGAGAACCGCGAACGCCTGGGGGCCTACGACCTGCGCACAGCGCTCTATCGCTACTGCCGTATACTGGGCCATATCCCCACCTATTTGCTGTCCGACGGCACCGAGCTGGCCGATGGGCGCAACCTGCCCGAACGCAACGACACCCTGTTACGCAACGAGGTGCGCAATGGGGCGCTGATGCAGTGGATGGCAGCCTTCTACCACGAAGACCCGCAGCGCGACTTTGCCGAAGAGTACAGCTACGAACGCGAGCTGGAGGCATGGCTCATGGCCGTTGGCCGCATCGATCCTGCCCAGCCCTACTATCGCCGCTTTGTCAAGGCTCATGAGGACACCAAGGCACGCATAGGCGAGGTACGCCAGATGTGGAACGCCGCACGCAACAAGGAGAAGGTTTGGCGCATCGGATTCTATGTGTTCGCTGCGCTATGGGCACTGCTGCTCGTCATTCTGGGCATCAGCGACAACAGCTTCATCATGCGCCACACGTTCTTCACCATCATGTTGCCAGTGGGCGGCATGAGCGCCATCATCGTTGCCACACGCGCCTACTTCAAGGGCTACGGCACCACCATGTCGGCTCTGCAGGGCGCCTTGGGCTATCTGTCGGCCTATATACCTCTTTATATATTAAAGATGACCGACCAGTACAAGCCGGGCCTCATCATTCCGGTCATACTGCTGCTCACGGCCATCTATGCACTGGTGTGCCACTTTACCGACTTCCGCAAGGACCAGCAAACCGACGCCGGCTTCGTGGATGACATTTTGAAGAACAACGATGTGAAGACCGAGCTGATAGAGCCGCTCTACTACACCTTCAGAACCAAATCGGCACGCTACAAGAGCACAAAGTTCAGCCTGCTCGACGACATCAACAACCAGGTGAGGTCGTTCTCTGGCGAGACAATCATACACTACATACTGTGGACCATACTGATGCTGCTGCTCATAGGCGAGCTGTGTCTGTTCAGCCCTAAGGTACTGAACAAGAAGGACATGCTGCCCGGTGAGTATGCCACAGCGGTACACAAAACCGAACAAACACAAGACGACGCAGAATGATTTGCGAAAAATGTCAAAGAGAAAACCGTAGCATCGCCAAGTTCTGCCGGTGGTGCGGAGCACCCATTGTCGCACAGGACGTGCTCGACAAGCTCGTAGGCATGGACGACCTGAAGTCGCAGCTGAAGACCATTGTCGACACCTATACCTACCTGCGCTCGCGCAAGGACATCTCTACCGTGCGACTATCGGTCAACGCCATCATCATAGGCGAGACAGGCACGGGCAAGACCGCCCTGGCCGAAATCATACGTGACGACTTCTACCAGCACCACATCATCGACAAGCCAAAGCTAACCAAAGTCGATGCTGTTGACTATCAGCGATTTGTCGACAAGTGGGATGACAACATCAAGAAAGCGAAGGAGGGCATACTCTTCTTCGACAACGTGCAGAAGCTGTTGCCCGATAAGTATAGCAATCAGGTGAACCCGCTCGACAAGCTTTTTGTCGAGATGGATCATTGGGACGACAACCCCATCGTCATCATGGCCGGACTTCCAAAGGGTCTCGACGACTTTCTTGAGAGCAACCCTGCTGTGGCCAACCGCTTCAAGTACACCTTCCGACTGCCATCATACGGCTGCAAGGAGCTATGCGACATCGTCAAGCTGGAACTGAACCGCAAGTACGGCATCACAGAGTTCTCTGAGGAGGCCGACCATCAGCTGACACGCTTCTTCAAATATCAGATCAAGATCAAGGATGAGTCGTTTGGCAACGCTCATCTGGCCACCAAGACCGCCGAGGACATCTTCACCTCGTTCATCAGCCGCGGCAGCCAAGCCCATCAGGTAGAACTCGACGACATCAAGGGCTATGTGCCCAAAGAGCGCACTCTCGACGAGATACTCAGCGACCTCGACACGTTCATCGGCATGAACGAGGTGAAGCAGGCCGTCAGAGAGATAGCCTACAGCGTGCAGAACAGCCTGCAAAGAGCCGAGCGGGGACTTGGCGAGCAGGAGAAGATGGGCATGCACATCGTGCTCACCGGCAACCCCGGCACTGGTAAGACAACCATTGCCCGCAAGCTGGGCGAGATACTGTCGGCCATAGGCTATCTGGACTCCGGCCATGTAGTCGAGGTGGACCGTTCGCAGATGGTGTCACCCTATCAGGGCGAGACGCCGCGAGTGGTCAATCAGCTGTGCGACAAGGCCATGGGCGGCATACTCTTCGTCGACGAAGCCTACTCGCTGGCCCCCATCAGCCAGGCCGGCGAGCGCGATGCACAAGGTGTGCAGGCACTCGAAACCCTGATGAAGCGCATGGAGGACGACCGCAGCAAGTTCGTGGTCATAGCCGCTGGCTATCGCAACGAGATGGAGAACCTGTTCCGCATCAACCCGGGATTGCACAGCCGCTTCAACTATTTCCTCAACATCGACGACTACACGCCCGAAGAGCTGCTGCAAATCATGCTTTGCTTTGCCAACGAGAAGAAGTACATCTTCTCTGAAAAGGCCGAAGAGAAAGCGAAGCTTATGATAAAGAACCTCTACGACACGCGCGACAAGGACTTTGCCAACGGTCGCACCATGCGAACGCTCTTCGACCAGATATGCAAGAAGCAGGCACAGCGACTGCAAAATGGCGACTTGTCGCAAATGAGCAACGAGCAGCTGATGACCATCGAAGACGAAGACGTGCCCTACGAAGGACCGAAGGAGGTAGACCTCTCCGAATGTATGAAGCAGCTTGAGGGCCTTGTCGGCCTGGCTGCCGTAAAGAAGGAGATTAGTAATCTGGCCGCCTTCCTCACCTTGCAGGTGAAGCGCGGGGAGACCAATACCTTCCAGGGCAAGCACTACGTTTTCACCGGCAACCCCGGTACGGGTAAGACCACCGTGGCCCGCATCATGGCCGATGTGTTCAAGAAACTCGGCATACTGTCGCGCGGTCAGCTTGTAGAGGCCGACCGCTCGAAGCTCGTCGCTGGCTTTGCAGGACAGACAGCCATAAAGACCAACCAGCTCATCGACTCGGCCCTGGGCGGTGTGCTCTTCATCGACGAGGCCTATACGCTCAAGTCGAACGACAACGACTCCTTCGGCAGCGAGGCCATCGACACACTGCTCAAGCGCCTCGAAGACGACCGAGGCAAGTTCATCTGCATTGTGGCGGGCTATACTGAACAGATGCACGACTTCATCGACTCCAACCCAGGACTGAAGAGCCGCTTCACCCAGACCATCCACTTCGACGACTACGACCCCGACGAGCTTACCCAGATATTCGTCAACATGGCCACGTCGAAGAACTTCACCATCGACGACGAGATGCAAGCCGCCGTCCACCGCCAGTTCGAGCAGCTCTACCTGCGCCGTGACAAGAACTTCGGCAATGCCCGCGAGGCACGCCGCATCTTCGACGAGACCATCGAGCGCCAGAGCCAGCGACTCGTCAGCCTGATGAGCCAGCCAGACGTGCAGATCAGCGATAACGAGGCCGACGGCTTCATGCTGCAAGACATGTACCGGCTGACACTCGACGACCTACCTATGGCCAAGGCCGAGGCAGCACGCCCGCTCGACGAGGTGCTCAACGAGATGGAAGACTTCATCGGCATGCGTTCCGTGAAGAACGCCATCCGAAGGCTCTCCGTGCAGAGCATGTTCATGAAGGAGCGCGCAGCAATGGGCGCCGGCAAGGTGCAGCAGATGGCCATGAACTTCATTCTCACCGGCAACCCCGGCACGGGCAAGACCACCATTGCTCGCAAGATGGGCGAGGTGCTGCAATCCATGGAGATACTGCCCACCAACTGCGTGATAGAGTCGAGCCGAGCCACACTCGTGGGCAAGTACATGGGCGAGACGCCGAAGATTGTCAACTCCATGTGCGACAAGGCCATGGGCGGCATACTCTTTATCGACGAGGCCTACACGCTGAGCGACCAGAACGACCAGTACGGCAAGGAGGCCATCGACACGCTGATGAAGCGTATGGAGGACGACCGTGGCAAGTTCGTGGTCATTGCCGCTGGCTATAAAGATCAGATGGAGGAATTCCTGCAGATGAACCCCGGCCTGGCCAGCCGCTTTACCCACAAGCTCCACATCGACGACTACACAGAGGAAGAACTGCTGCAGATCTTCAAGAAGATGGCGGGCAAAGACCAGTACGAGCTGTCGCCCGAGGCCGAGTTCAAGGCTATGGAGCTTATCACCAAAATGGTGATGATGAAAGACGCCAACTTCGGCAATGCCCGCGAAATGCGCAACCTGCTCGACGAGACCATCCAGCATGTGTCCATGCGTGTGTCGCAGATGGATGCCTCGCAAGTGACTAAGGAAACCTATCAGCTTATCCTACCAGAAGATATTCCACAGAGATGATTATTTGTCCAAATTGCAAAGAAGAGATAGAAGACGGTTCGTACTATTGCGACCAATGCGGACAGGAGCTGTTCTACTGCGACCGTTGTGGACGCGTGGGCATAGGCCGGCGCTGCACACAGTGTGGCGGACTGATGCTCAGTCCTGACAAGTTCATGGAGGCAGGCTCACGAGGCTCGCTCGGCACGTCGGTGTCAAGCGGCTTTGTGTCGCAGGGCTTCGACACCACGCAGGTGTCAAGGCGCAGCGACATCGGCCCGGGCAAGCGCGGCGAAGGCTTGCAGGGCATGCCGCAGCTGCTGCTGAGCAATCCCTCGCTCGGCATCAACATCGTGGGCATCAACGGCGCTATCATCGGGCGCCGCCAGGGTCCCTACGCACAGTACTTCCAGCAGAACATGTACGTGTCTGGCGTTCACGCCCAGCTGAAGTTCAATGCCGACACCGGATGGTGCATCACCGACAAGCACTCGTCCAACGGCACCCGTCTTAACGACCATACCTTGCAGCCCGACGTCGACATGTCGATAAAGAACGGCGACATCATCACGCTCGCCAACGTTAGCCTGCAAGTGAGCATTAACTAACAAACAAGATGTATAAACTCAGAGTAACAGCTTCAAGCCGGACGGGATGCGTACGCACCAACAACGAAGACATGATTCTCGTCGGCAACAAATTCGTAAGGAACAGTAAGACAAGCACCCTTGTCGACACGGCAGAGGGCGACCGTTGCATCTTGGCACTTGCCGATGGCATGGGTGGCCATAACAGCGGCGAGGTAGCCAGCAGCGACGTGCTGAACAACCTGCAATTCTTCTTTAACGACATGCCGGCGGGTCTGTCGGCAGGACAGTTCACGGAGACCATCGTCGAGTGGCTCGACAGCATCAACCATATCATCGAGGCCAAGGGCATCGACGCCCCACAGTACAAGGGCATGGGCACTACGCTCGTGGCCCTGGCCTTCTATGCCGGACACTACTACTGGATGAACTGTGGCGACAGCCGCCTTTATCGTCTGCATCAGGGCCAGCTGCAACAGCTCACCACTGACCACTCGCTGAGCAACCTGCTGGGCTGCGAAGGCCACTCAAACATCATCACCAACTGCATTGGCGGTGGCTGCCAGAACAGCTACATCGACATTGTCGAGTTCACTAACGATGTGATGCCTGGCGACGTGCTCATGCTCTGCAGCGACGGTCTTAGCGATATGGTCGACGACAAAGAGATAGAGCGACTGCTCGCCGAAGGCTTCGATGCCGATGCGCTGTGTCAGGCAGCCGAAGATGCCGGCGGCCGCGACAACGTCTCCGTGCTCGTAGCCACCATCACCGAGTAGCGCCCCAGCCATCAATAAGCGTGCAAGGCGGTTTTCCCGCCCCCTCATTATTCAGTGTGCAAGGCGGTTTTCCCGCCGCACTAATCATCCAACACCCCAAAACCATGCCACTACGACTTCCCGACCGCCTGCCAGCCATCGACATTCTCAAGCGAGAGAACATCTTCGTCATGGCCAATTCGAGGGCACATGCTCAGGACATACGCCCCTTGCGCATCGTGGTGCTCAACCTGATGCCCATCAAGATAACTACCGAGACCGACCTCATTCGCCTGCTGTCTAACACGCCGCTGCAGATAGACGTCTGTTTTATGAAGCTGAAAAGCCACACGTCGAAGAACACGCCCATAGAGCACATGATGATGTTCTACCGCGACTTCGAGAGCCTGCGCGACGAGAAGTTCGACGGAATGATTATCACCGGAGCACCCGTAGAGCTGCTCGACTTCGAGCAGGTGGGCTACTGGCAGGAGATTTCCAGCATCTTCGACTGGGCGCGCACCCATGTCACCAGCACGCTCTACATCTGCTGGGCGGCGCAGGCAGGGCTTTATCACCACTACGGCATACCCAAGTATCAGCTGCCAAAGAAGATGTTCGGCATCTTTGCACAGCGCACGCTGCAGCCCCAGCTGCCAATCTTCCGCGGCTTCGACGACTGGTTTATGATGCCACAGAGCCGCCACACCGAGATACACTACGAAGACCTTTCCTTCCACCCGGAGCTGTCGCTCATTGCCGACTCGCCGCAGAGCGGCATCAGCATCGTCATGGCCCGCGGCGGCAGAGAGTTCTTCATCACCGGCCATCTCGAGTATGCCCCTGGCACACTCGACAACGAGTATCAGCGCGACCGCGGCATCCGTCAGGACGTAGAGATGCCTGTCAACTACTATCGCGACGACGACCCCCGTCAAGGCCCGCTGGTCACCTGGCGTGCCCACGCCAACCTCTTCTACAGCAACTGGATAAACTACTACGTTTATCAGGAGACACCCTACGACATCAACCAAATCAGATGACCACTCCCCTCGAGCTACTGGCACCGGCCAAGAATCTGGCCTGCGGCATGGCGGCCATCGACCACGGCGCCGACGCCGTTTACATCGGGGCACAGCGCTTCGGCGCCCGTGCAGCAGCGGGCAACAGCGTGACCGACATTGCTGAGCTGTGCCGCTATGCCCATCGCTTCCGCGCCAAGGTCTACGTCACCGTCAACACCATCATCTACGACGACGAGCTGGCCGACACCCGCCAGCTGCTGCAACAGCTGGCCGACGCCGGTGCCGACGCCGTGTTGGCACAGGACATGGCACTGCTCAGCCTGATGCCGACGGGGCGCATGGCCCTGCACGCCAGCACGCAGACCGACAACCGCACTGCCGACAAAGTGAGATGGCTCGGCCATCAGGGCTTCAGCCGTGTGGTGCTGGCCCGCGAGCTGTCGGTCAGCGAGATTGCCGCCATCCATCGTCAGGTGCCCGACGTAGAACTCGAGGTGTTCGTCCACGGAGCATTGTGCGTCAGCTACAGCGGCCTGTGCTACGCTTCTCAACATTGCTTCGGCCGCTCGGCCAACCGCGGCGAGTGTGCCCAGTTCTGCCGGATGAAGTTCAACCTTACCGATGCCGACGGCCGCGAGTGGCAGCACCAGCGCTATCTGCTCTCGCTGAAGGACCTTTGTCAGATAGATGCCCTCGAAGAGCTTGCCGATGCCGGCGCCCGCTCGTTCAAGATAGAAGGCCGGCTGAAGGACATCGACTATGTGAAGAATGTCACGGCCGCCTATCGCCAACAGCTCGACGCCCTCATAGCACGCCATCCCGACCGCTATTGCCGCAGCAGCATCGGCAACAGCACGTTCACCTTCCAACCCGACTTGCGCAAGACCTTCAACCGAGGCTACACCCACTACTTCCTGCACGGCCGTCAGCCCGACATCGCCTCGTTCGACACGCCGAAGGCCATGGGCGAGTATGTGGGCTACGTGAAAGAGCTACGCAGCGGCTCGTTCAACGTGGCTGGAACGGTCCGTTTTGCCAATGGCGACGGCCTTTGCTTCATCAACAAAGAACACCAGTTGGAGGGTTTCCGCGTCAACCGTGCCGACGGCAACTGTATCTACCCCCTGAAGATGCCTGCCTCGCTACGACCAGGCACTCGTCTCTATCGCAACAACGACCAGGAGTTCGAACGGCTGCTGGCCAAGCCTACGGCCATCAGGAAGATTCCCCTGACCATGCAACTTGAGGCTTTCGCCGATGATGGCTTCGCGAGTGGCTTTGGCCTCAAGCTGATCACCGAAGCACAAAGCCTGTGGGTGCGCATTCATGCAGAACACCAGTTTGCCCGTCAGTCCCAGCGAGCGCGCATAGCCAGCGAACTGGCAAAACTGGGCGATACGCCGTTTGTCTGCGAGCGTGTCGACATTCCCGACGATTTTCCTTATTTCATTCCTGCCAGCCAACTGTCACAATTACGCCGCTTTGGCATCGATGCGCTGTTGAGCAAGATACAAGAGCCAGCCTGTGCCACCGAAGACGAGGCGTCTGCCCAGCCAGAACAGCCAGCAGATGTGCCACTTCCCGCCTATCACCAGCCCTACTTATACAACATTGCCAACCAGCAGGCCGCTTTGTTCTATCAACGACAAGGCGTCGCCTCTGCCAAGGCATTCGAGCTACAGCCTCCTCAAGGCGAGGCCCTCATCATGCAGTGCCGACACTGCCTGCGCTATGCCCTGGGCCACTGTGTGAAGCACGGCGGCACACAGCCCCCCTGGCGCGAGCCGCTGTCGCTGCTGCTTGCCGATGGCCGTCGCTTCCGTGTAGCCTTCGACTGCCAGTCTTGCCAAATGAACATCTATGCCTAAGTACGCTAACACCATCCTCGCAGCCATCGTCGCCCTGCTGCTCGGCTCCTGCTACAACCAGGGGCCGCAGACCTCTGATGCCTGGAGCCTCACCGAGCAGCAGATGGACTCCATCTCATTCTACACCACCCACCACTATACCAACAACTACAACTTCCGCGTGCGGGGCGACTCGCTGCAACTCATCGTGCAGCACCCCACCGAGGCCGTCAACGGACTGCACGTAGACACCATTGCCGTACACCATGACGACCGTCTAGTGGTGGCCGATATCACCAAGATGCAGGCCGACAGCATCGACAGCGTCTGGGTGAAGGTGGCACGCGACCAGTCCACGCTCGGCTGGGTACACGAGTCGCAGCTGCTGCGCCAGGTGTCGCCCGACGCCCCCATCTCGCGCTTCATCGACTTCTTCTCCGACACCCACCTGCTTTTTTTCCTTGGCATCATCTCCATAGTCACAGCCCTTTATGTGGTGATGCGACAGCTGCGGCGCCGCGCCAAGATAGTCCACTTCAACGACATCAACTCCTTCTACCCCACCCTGATGGCCCTTCTCGTGGCAGCGTCGGCAGTGTTCTACAGCACCATCCAGCTGTCTGCCCCCGAGTCGTGGCGCCACTACTACTATCACCCCACGCTCAATCCCTTCAGCGTTCCGCTGCACATCAGCATCTTCCTGCTGTCGGTGTGGGCCATGATCATTGTGGCCATAGCAGCCGTCGACGATGTGCGGCGCCATCTGCCCCTGCCCGACAGTCTGGTCTACTGCCTCGGGCTGGCCGGCGTGTGCGCGTTCAACTACACGCTGTTCAGCGTTTCCACGCTCTATTATGTGGGCTATCCGTTGCTCGCCGCCTACGTTGTCTTTGCACTGTGGGCCTATCTCAGCCGTAGCCGCTATCGCTATGTCTGCGGCAGCTGCGGCGAACATCTGAAGAAGAAGGGTGTCTGCCCGAAGTGCGGCGCAAAGAACATCTGACCGAAGTTTCTCTTATCCTTAAAGCACTCGTAAACCCTGCGTCTCTACGCACAAGTGTCTAAGCTACCAAACCTGCTTAGTAAAAACTGCTTTTTTTCTGAAAAGCAGAAACTGGAGGGAAAGTTTGGCCACGAGGAAGAAAAGTCGTATCTTTGTAGGCAAAATAGTGGAACCACTAACGACATGGCAAAAAAGAAGCGTACATTCATCAGTTTCGACTGGGCACTGAAGCACCTGCTCCGTGAGAAGGCCAACCACGACGTGCTGGAGGGCTTTATCAGCACGGTGCTGGGCATCAATGTGAAGATTCAGCGTCTCTTAGAGAGTGAGGGGAATAAAGACCGTGAGGATGTGAAGAGCAACCGCGTAGACCTGCTGGCTGAGGACGAGAAGGGCGACCTGCTGCTCATCGAGGTGCAGGGCGAGCCTGAGTTCGCCTACTTCCAGCGCATGCTCTTCGGAGCCTCGAAGCTCGTGACAGAGTATATTGACAGTGGAGAAAATTATGAGCACGTGAAGCGCGTGTACAGCATCAACATCGTCTACTTCGACCTGGGTCAGGGCGAGGACTGCGTATACGAGGGCAAGACCGAGTTCCGCGGCCTAACGAAGCACGATGTGCTGCAACTGTCGCCCTTCCAGAAGCAGAAGTTCAAGGCCGAGGCCGTTTCCGACCTCTACCCGCGCTACATCATCCTGAAGGTGAACGACTTCAACCGTTGGAGCCGTGACTCGCTGGATCAGTGGCTTTACTTCCTCTCTACCACCGACATCCCCGAGGATGCCGACGCCCCTGGCTTGCGTGAGGCCCGCGAGAAACTCGACCGCATGCGCATGGGGCGCGACGAGGGCATCCTCTACGACCGCTACCTCATGGACCGTGCCATCCTGCGCAACCAGATGGTCACTGCCCGCGGCGAGGGATACATTGAAGGACGAGATAAGGGATACATCGAAGGGCACAAAGAAGGTTGTGAAAAGGGGCGTGAAGAAGAAAGGACCAAATTGGCAAGGAAGATGAAGGATGATGGCATGCCCACTGAACTGATAGAAAAATATACAGGGCAGACCATTGAGGTCATAAACAGCCTGTAAATATATAATAATGTGTAATTAATTTTCAGCCACAATGACATAACAACGGACAAAATCGGGGGAGAACAAACGAAAGGCGGCGCAAGGAACGCCGTGCTCCCCACAGGGACTAAACAAAACACAATTTATTAACTTTTCGAGCAGCGAGTGCCATCGTGTTTGCATGTTTGGCCGAGTCGCGAGAAAAGTCAAACAACGTTTAACTCGCGAGTAAGGATTGTGCGCTGAAGTCCCAACCGATATACTTTTTAGGATTTGACTGACGAAATGAAACTTACTATGGGGTCATCAATGGAGTATGGAATAGAGATTTCAACAAATGAACAATTTGACACTAATGATGGACACACTATCTCGTTTACTACCAGCGGCATTGAGAAGTTCCTTTCTGACTATAAAGTAAATACTCCTGAAATTGAAGACGTTGACGAGCATTGGGTTAGATTTGATTTCAATGGTATGGAGTCTGATATTCGTATAGCCTACGACACTGAAAGGTCGAAGCTTACTGGAGAAAACATCAAGAACGGTAGCGTGGCTTATTTTTGTCAGGAAAACATGCAGGAAGAAATTCTTGATGTACCAAGCTAATTTTTAATCATCACATAGCATGGTCTTTAGACATCGCGCTTTGCGTGGGAATGTGCTCTGCTGCCAGACAAATTGGAAAGCATTATAGCTTGCAAGGCGTCAAAGCGGATACGCTTACAAATAATTGAGGGGATGTGAAGTATAAGCAATTCGGGGCGCGCCACGGCAAACCACCCTCTACAGGAAAAGTTTAAAATGGCGATTTCATTCGTTATTCGTCACTTTATACTGATTATCAACGTGTTAGACAGTGACGAATGGGTGACGAATGACAGCAAAGTTCGAGTTTTTGAAAAAAACTACGCGCCAGCGTTCCTATTTTCCAATGTTCCTTAGAACATCTATCACGGTGACAGAAGCTTTATTTAGAATCCATCTTTCGCAGTGACTGAAAGAAGGACAGAAATTACCATAATTATAATAATTACTGTCAACCATATAGCACGCAATAGTTTCAAATTTCGGTGCGGATATTTGAAACTACTTGTACGGATAGTCCGAACAACTTGTTCCAAGCGTCCGGCCAACTTGTGCGGATGCTCCGGCCAACATCCATTTAGGAGTTAACAGACATTAGTTATGCTGCTGCAAGTCTATTGTCCGATAACTCCATGAGCCGCAGGCTCGTTAACTTCGGCTAACTCCCATTCGCTCGACCTTTGGTCGCTTGCAAAGCAAGAACTCCCAGCAAGCGAAACTTGAATATATGATTTAAGCGTCATTAGAATATGGTTTAAATGGCATTTCTGCACATTTTTCAATTCCCTACAACAGCATATCGGATACTAAAAAGGGCCAAATGTTAATTTTTAACACACCGAACACACGCTTTTTCAAACATTATTCATACCTTTGCACTTTGAATTCAAAAACAAATGAGCTAAACACAGCTGAAATGAACGAGAAAATTAGCCAAACACTGAAGTCCGCCGAAACCGAAGATTGGCTGGACTATCATGTCATACGCCCCTTATGCTACTATTGTGCACGCGGCTTTGCCATGCTTCACATCCACCCCAACACAGTCACCATCCTCTCCATGATTATCGGTGCCGCCAGCTGTATATTCTTTGCACGTGGCAGCTGGTATTATGAAGGCATGGCAGGACTCGGCCTGAACCTCTTGGCCATATTGCTGCTGATGGTGGCAGACATCCTCGACTGCACAGACGGTCAGCTGGCTCGCATGACAGACCAAAAGAGTCGCATGGGGCGCATACTCGACGGTGTGGCGGGCTTTACGTGGTTCACCCCCATCTACCTGGCCCTGGTATGGCGTTTCTATCAGCACCACGACCTGGAGTTCGGTCTGTTGGGCATAGCTGACACGCCACAGAACGCCCTGATAGCTACAGCCATAGTCTTTGTATTAGGACTCATATCGGGCATTGCAGGTTTGGCAGGCCAACAGCGCCTTGCCGACTATTACATTCAGGCCCATCTGTTCTTCTTGAAAGGCGAGAAGGGCAGTGAGCTGGACAACTCAATCCGCCAGCAGGAATTATACGACCAGATGGCCTGGAAAGGCAATGTTGCAGAGAAGCTATTCCAGTATTCTTACATAGGATATACGCAGAAGCAAGAAGCTGTTACTCCTCAGTTCCAGCGTCTGATAGGCACGCTGCACGAGAAATATGGCGACGAGCTGCCCCAGGCTGTGTGCGACGAGTTCCGCCGCCACTCGCTTCCGCTAATGATGTGGAACGGTCTGCTCACCTTCAACTTCCGCTCTTTATGGCTGTTCTTGTTCTGCCTACTCGATATTCCCGTTGCCAACTTCCTCTTCGAGATTATCGCCATGGGGCTTCTGGCCAAGTATGTGAACCGTCGCCACGAGGCATTCTGCCGTAAGATGGCAGATGAACTAACGAAATGAAGCTTGAGTGGTGAATCGTGAGCTGAGAATGGTGAACGGCAAGAAATGACGAGTCAAGAGCTATGAAATGGACTAAGCAACGTGTGAACAACATGTTTTTCTTCCTTGGCATTGCGGTTGTCGTAATCATGCTGATTACGTTCGACGTAAGCTTTGCCGAGCTGTGGCAGCATCTCTGCCATGCCGGCTACTGGCTCATACCCATTATCGGCATCTGGCTTATCATTTATGGCATGAACGCCCTGTCGTGGATGACCATCATCAAATCGAAGGCTCACACGCTACCACCAGGAAGCGGCTCCCAGCTGCCAAGCTTCGGGCGCATCTATAGCCTCACCATAACTGGTTATGCACTGAACTATGCCACACCCGTGGGCGGCCTGGGTGGCGAGCCTTACCGCATCATGGAGCTGTCTAACCACATTGGCAAGGAACACGCCACGTCGTCGGTTATTCTCTATGCAATGATGCACATGTTTGCCCATTTCTGGCTGTGGTTCAGTTCGCTGTTCCTCTATCTTGCACTGGCCCTTGTAGGCGACCTGCCGCTGACGCCCGTCATCGGCACGCTATTAGGGCTGGCTGCCGTACTCTGCCTCATAGCCTTCTACCTGTTTTCAAAAGGCTATCGCAAGGGGCTGGCCGTGAAGGCCATACGCTGGACCGGCAAGGTGCCGGGGCTACGCGGCTGGAGCCAGCGATTCTCAGAACGACACAACGAAATGCTGCACAACATAGACCAACAGATAGCCGCCCTCCACCAGCAAGACAAGAGTGCATTCTACACCAGCCTGCTGCTGGAATATTTCTCGCGCATCGTCCAGAGTCTTGAGATAATGTTCATGCTTCTGCTCTTCGGCGTAGACTGCGGAGGAGGCTTCAGCGGACTGATGCTTACCTTCGCCCACTCTGTACTGATTCTGTCGTTCACCACGCTGTTTGCCAATCTCATTGGTTTCCTTCCCATGCAACTTGGCGTTCAGGAAGGCGGCTTTGTGCTCTCCATAGCAGCACTCGGGCTGTCGGCAGCACTTGGCATCTTTGTGAGCATCATCTGCCGTGTGCGTGAAATAATATGGATTGTCATCGGCCTGATGCTGATGAAGATAAAAACATCATAGAAACAACAACAAAAGAACACCAAAGATATGAATTATTTAGACCGTAACGAATTCAACTTCGAGCCAAGCCAGCAAGTTGTCGATGCCATCAAGAACTTCGACCCCAAAGACTTGTGCTTCTATACCCGCATCTACGACCAAGGAAAGAAAAGTGTTATCAGCGTGCGTCTCAGCGAGCTGTATGGCGTTCCTGAGGAGCAGGTGTTACTAACCTATGGCGGCGAGGACATGCTGAAGAATGCCATCCACTACTTCCTGACCACTGCCGACGGGCCTGACGCCAAGCTCAACAAGACCATTCTCATACCAGAGTTCTCTTGGTGGTACTACAACCGTGTGGCCAACGAGTGCGGCGGCATCTTCGAGATGTATCCGCTGCACGAACAGGAAGATACCTTTGCCTACGACATCGACGAAGTTATCGAATACACCAACCGCATACACCCCCGCATGTTGCTGCTGGCCTCGCCCAACAACCCCACAGGCAACGGCCTGACGCCCGACGAGATTGGCCGCATCATGGAGAACATTCCCAAGGACACGATGGTGCTTATAGACGAGGCTTATGCCAGTTTCATCTGCACCGATACGGGCTACATTGCCCCACTGATTGACCGCTATGACAATCTCATCATCTCGCGTACACTCTCTAAGTTCTACGGACTGCCAGGCCTGCGCGTGGGCTTCGGCTTCATTGGCAAGGGCCACGACCAGTTCATCAGCTATGTGAACAAGTACCTCGGCTACAATCGCTTCTCCGAGGCTGTGGCTCTGGCCGCTCTCGACAGCGACGAGCACTACCGTCAGGTGGCCAACGACATGGACTGGGGACGCCAGCTCTACAAGAAGGAGCTGGGCCATCTGCCAGGCTTCAAGGTCTACAAGTCGGTGGCCAACTTCATCCTCATACACTATCCTGTTGCCATCAAGGAGCAGCTGCAGAAAGCACTGGCCGACCAGGATTACAAGATAAAGTTCATGGCCGATAAGGGTCTGGAGTCGTGCCTGCGCATCACCTTAGGGCGCAAGGAGCAAACACAGACCGTAGTAGACACTATTCTGCGCATATACAACCAGCAATAATCGCCCCTCGACTTCCGATAGTTGGGGAGAGAGCGGAACAAATGCAAACTTGAACATCGTTATGATTGGAGTAATCCTTGCGGCGGGCATGGCCAAACGACTGCGCCCGCTCACTGACACCAAGCCCAAATGCCTGCTGACCGTGGGTAAGCGCACGCTGCTACAGCGCACGGTCGATGCCATGCTGCAGTGTGGCATCACCGAGTTTGTGGTGGTCACTGGCTATCGTGCCAACATGATTACGGAGTTTCTCACCACACACTACCCCACCCTCACATTCCATTTCCTGCACAACGCTGATTACGAGCACAACAACAATATCTATTCGCTCTGGATGGCCGGACAGGTGGTGCGTGGCCGCGAATTCCTGCTCATGGACAGCGACATCCTGTGCGACCCCGCCGCCGTGCAGGCCATTGCCCGGCACAACGGCAACGCCCTGGCCGTGAACCGTCACGAGCTGGGCGAGGAAGAGATGAAGGTGGTGGTCGATGCCGTAGGGCGCATCACACAAATCAACAAGACCTGCCATCCTAACGAGGCCATCGGCGAGTCGGTAGGTATCGAGAAGATAGGCCCCGACTATAGCACGGCCCTCTATCGTGAACTAGACCAGATGATTGGAGAGGAGAAGCTCATCGACATTTTCTACGAGAAAGCCTTCGAACGGCTCATTGAACAGGGGCACACCTTCAGCGTGGTCGATACGACGAGCTTCTTCTCCTACGAACTGGACACGCCTGACGACTTTGCCAAGGCACAGGAAACGATGCCTGCCGAACTGATCTGACTACCCCACCCACCCGTCAGATGGTAGTCTTATAGAGCGTATGGATGTTGTGCTGATGAGTCACGACATCCATAATTTCGTCGTCAGTGGCCAGGTTGAAATCGCCTGGCACCGTGTTCTTCAGCGCAGCAGCGGCCAGCGAGTATTCCAGTTGGCGCTGCCTGTCATCGGGAAATGCCATGCAAGAATGCAGGAAACCAGCCATGAAAGCATCGCCCACCCCCACGGGATCAACCACATCGGGAATATCCAGAATAGGAGCCTGCAACAGTCTTCCGTCAGTCCACAGCAAAGCTGTCAACGTATGATGGTTCGAAGCCACCATGTTGCGCATGCCCATCAGCCAGTTGCGGCAGCGCGGGAAACGCCTGTGAATCTCGTCGAACCACTCACTATACTCGTCCATCTGCATATCGAAATGGCAGTCGGTAGCCGTGAATGGCGGCTGTCTGCGCTGGCACAACCACTCGAACTCTATAGCATCGCCGAACATCATGTCGCAGCGCTCCAGCATGCGGCTGATGGTCTGCCGGGGGTCTGCCCCATACTTCCACAGGTTCTTACGATAGTTTATGTCGAAGGATATCTGCACGCCCAGCTCGTCGGCCACATCGAGAGCCTCGAACGTGGCATCGGCCGCTTGCTGCGAAATGGCTGCCGTGATGCCCGAAACGTGCAGCACGCTGGCCCCCTGCAAGATAGTGTGCCAGTCAATCATGCCCGGCGACAGCTCCGAGTAGGCCGAGCCGCCACGGTCGTAGATAACCTTGGGGGCGCGCATGCCTGCCGACTCTTCGAAATAATAGGTACCTATGCGCGGCCCGCCATACAGCACTCGCCTGCAGTCCACCCCCAGCTCGGCCAGTCGCATGGCGCCCGCCCGTCCCACTGGTGTGTCGGGCAGTCGCGTGATATATTCAACCCTGTCGCCCAGCGTTGCCAGCGACACGGCCACATTGGCTTCGCTGCCGCCATACTTGCTTGTGAACGTGTCGCCCTGCGTCAGCCTAAGGCTGTGGGGCTTGGAGAATCGCAGTAGCAACTCGCCAAAAGTAACGATGCGTTTCTGTTTCATTGCCTGTCTACTTTCTGTGTCATGTCAATCAGGTTGCAAATATACACATTTCTTTTCATCTGCGAAACACGGTCGCGCAAATTATAACGATATTTAAGCTCTGCTGCCTGCATTGAAAACTTTTTGATGTAATATTTCCATAGCTCACTAAAAATGATTACCTTTGCAGCACACTTTTATACCAAGCTATGGCAATAACAGACGACAAGAAAGTGATTTTCTCGATGGTCGGTGTGAGCAAGACCATCCAACAGAACCAGAAACAAGTGCTCAAGAACATCTACCTCAGCTTCTTCTATGGTGCCAAAATAGGCATCATCGGCCTGAATGGTGCGGGCAAGTCAACCCTGATGAAGATTATTGCCGGCCTCGACCAGCAGTTTCAGGGCCAGGTAGTGTGGAGTCCGGGCTACACCGTGGGCTATCTGCCACAAGATCCGCCCCTCGACGAGTCGAAGACAGTACGCCAGAACGTCATGGAGGGCGTGCAGCATGTGTACGATGCACTGGCTGAATACGACGACATCAACCAGAAGTTCGGCTTGCCCGAATACTATGAAGATCCCGACAAGATGAACAAGCTCATGGCCCGCCAGGCTGAGCTGCAGGACATTATCGACGCCACCGACGCTTGGAACATGGACTCCAAGCTCGAACGCGCCATGGACGCCCTGCGCTGTCCCCCACCCGATCAGGGTGTGGCCCACCTCTCTGGCGGTGAGCGCCGACGTGTGGCCCTGTGCCGCCTGCTGCTGCAGAAGCCCGACGTGCTACTGCTCGACGAGCCTACCAACCATCTGGATGCCGAGTCGATAGACTGGCTCGAACAGCACTTACAGCAATACGAGGGCACTGTCATCGCCGTCACCCACGACCGATACTTCCTCGACGACGTGGCCGAATGGATTCTGGAGCTCGACCGCGGCGAGGGCATACCCTGGAAGGGCAACTACTCCAGCTGGCTGGAGCAGAAGAGCCAGCGTCTGGCCCAAGAGGAGAAGACTGCCTCGAAGCGCCGCAAGACACTGGAACGCGAGCTGGAGTGGGTGCGCATGGCCCCAAAGGCTCGCCACGCCAAGGGCAAGGCACGTCTGAACAGCTACGACCGCATGCTCAATGAGGAGCAGAAGGAACGGGAGGAGAAGCTCGAAATATTCATTCCCAACGGCCCTCGCCTGGGCAACAAGGTCATCGAGGCCGAGCATGTGGCCAAGTCGTTTGGCGAGAAAACGCTGTTTACCGACCTGAACTTCATGCTGCCCCCCAACGGCATCGTGGGCGTCATTGGCCCCAACGGTGCCGGCAAGACCACGCTGTTCCGCCTCATCATGGGACTCGACACGCCCGATGCCGGCTCGTTCGCTGTGGGCGAGACCGTCAAGCTTGCCTATGTAGACCAGCAGCACAGCGACATCGACCCTGCTAAATCGGTCTATCAGGTGGTGAGCCAGGGCAACGAGACCATACGCATTGGGGGGCGCGACGTTAACGTACGAGCCTATCTGTCACGCTTTAACTTCACGGGCGTCGACCAAGAGAAGAAGTGCGGCGTGCTCAGTGGAGGCGAGCGCAACCGCCTGCACTTGGCCATCGCCCTCAAGCAGGAGGGCAACGTGCTGCTGCTTGACGAGCCTACCAACGACATCGACGTGAACACGCTCCGCGCACTGGAAGAAGGTCTCGAGTCCTTTGCCGGATGCGCCGTGGTCATCAGCCACGACCGCTGGTTTCTCGACCGCATCTGTACCCATATCCTCGCCTTCGAGGGAGAGGGCAACGTGGTCTATCACGAGGGCAACTACTCCGACTATGAGGCAGCAAAAGCACTGCGCCTGGGCATCGACGAGCCTCGCCGTGCCCGCTATCGCAAACTGATGGAAGAATAACACCTATAACCAACACTGACGAATGGACCTACAGATAGCCGACACGGGCAGACCCACCACTAAGCAGATGATATGGGAGCGCAAGCTGCTCGACTTCTCACTGCGCAACAACTTGCTCAACACACGCTTGGGCCGCAGGGTGGTGCCCTTCGTATCGTTTGCCATCGACCAGCTGGAAGACCACTTGCAGCAGGGCGAGGACTACTCCATCGTAGCCCTGTCGGACAAGAAGATTGAGCCTGGTGCCGACGGCATGTACGACTCTGCCGTGCAGGCTGCCGACCAACAACAGCGTGCTACCGAACTGATAGCCGACCACAAAATCGTGTCGTACCTGACGGAAAGCGAGCTGCAGAGCGCCATAAAGTATGTCTACAGGGCAGCACGCACGGCCCTCGAAGAGAACGGTGCCAACAGCCTGTTCCTCGCACTCGGCCTGCTGAAGTGGTACGAGACAGAGAAGAGCACACAGCCCCGCTTCGCCCCCGTTCTGTTGCTCCCCGTTTACATCGTGCGACGCAATGCCAGCAACTACATCATAAGGAAGCGCGACGAGGAGGTCATCCTAAACATCACCCTCGTGGAACTGCTCAAGCAGAACTTCGGCATCGACATTGATGTGCTGAAGAATCTGCCGCACGACGAGAACGGCATCGACGTGAAGGTCGTTCTCGACCATGTGCGCCGCGCCATCGGCGAACAGCAACGGTGGGACGTGCTCGAAGAGTCGCTGTTAGGGCTGTTCTCGTTCAACAAGTTCGTCATGTGGAATGACATCCATACCAACGCCGACAAACTGAAGGAGAACAGCATCATAGCCTCACTCATTGAGAACCGCGACAAGCAGGCAGCACCAACTGACGGTGCCGACGCCAGCGTCATTGATTGCGAGCATGCCCCAAAGGATTTTGCCATACCACTCGACATCGACTCGTCGCAGATGGAGGCCATCGTCGAGTCGGGCAATGGCCGCAGCTTCATCCTGCATGGTCCTCCAGGCACTGGCAAGTCGCAGACCATCACCAACATGATAGCCAACGCACTCTATCAGGGCAGGCGCGTACTATTCGTAGCCGAGAAGATGGCTGCACTGTCGGTGGTGCAGTCGCGCCTGGAGCGCATAGGACTGGCACCTTTCTGTCTGGAACTGCACTCCAACAAGGCCACCAAGAAGCACTTCCTCGAACAGATGGACGAGGTGCTGAAGATAGCCAAGATAAAGTCACCACAAGAGTATGCCAAACGGTCGGCAGAAGTGTTTCAGGAGCGCAAAAGCCTTATTGCCTACATGGAGGCTCTGCACCAGAAGATGGCCAGCGGTCTGAGCCTATATGAGTGCATAACTGCCTATCTGGCCATCGAGGGCAACGAGACACCAGCCGACCAGCTGCCCACCAGCGGCATCAGTGCCGACTACATCAGACAATGCAGCGAACAGACAGAGGCTACCGACGCGGTGCTGCGCATTGTGGGCCAGCCCAACCGTCACGGTCTGTATGGGCTGGAACCTAAGGACAACCGGCAGGAAACTCTCGCCAAGCTGCAACAACACCTGCAAGACTTCGCCAGCGCCTACGACAAATACGTTCCCATGCTCAAACAGCTAAATGATCAGACAGGGCTGACACTGAGCTATGGCAATGACATGGAGTGGCTGCAGCAGTTTGCCGGCATGATAGACACAACCAACGTCAGAGACGAACTGGAGCGGAACATCGCCCAGCGCTTTGATACAAGCATACTCAGCATAGACGTAGCTACCTACAGAAAGACATGGAGCGAGGCCAAGGCCAAATGGTTTGTGCCACGGTTCTTTGCCAAGCGAAGCTTCATCGCGTCGATGAAGCAGTTTGGAAAAGTCACTGAGATGGACGTCGACTTTCTGTTCGACATGGCATACCACCACCAAGAGTTCGGGAAATTGATAGACATGGAAAAGAATACGCTGGCCGACTATAGCGCTGCCCACGGCATAGACGACCAAGGTAGGCAAGCCGTGTTTAGCAACTATGCGAGCAGCCAGCCCACCGAATGGCGCACGCGCTTTGTAAAAGAAGCCATCAGCCTCGTCAATGCGAGCAGGCAGGTGGCAACACTCACTGAACAAGTGAGACAGCTCACCCTGCTAAGATATGCCACCCAATACATTGCCGACACAGCCCCACGCTGGCTGGCCAACTATCAGACCATGGCCGACTGGTACCACTGGGTAGAGCAGAAGCACAGGCTATGCCAGATGGGCATGCAGTCGGTTGCCGCCAACATTGAGAAAGGCGCTGCCCCGCAGGTGGCTATAAAAGCCTTTGTAAAGGGCATCTACCGTAAGCTCATAGAGACTGCCATCGACAACAACCAGCAGCTAAGAACGTTCAACGGCCTTAAGTTCAGCCAGCAGATAGCACTTTACAAGCGCCACACCGAGCGTTTTCAGGAGTTGAGCAAGAAAGAGCTATACAGCAAACTGGCTGCCCGCGTGCCCGCTACGGTAGCCGAGACTGCCGACGGGTCGGAAATGAGCGTGCTGAAGCGCAACATAGCCAATGGCGGACACGGCAACTCCATCCGCACCATCATCGACAGCATGCCTACCCTCCTGCCCAGACTTTGCCCCTGCATGCTGATGAGCCCCATATCCGTGGCACAGTACATTGACCTCAATGCGCCCAAGTTCGACCTCGTCATCTTCGACGAGGCGTCGCAGATGCCCACCAGCGAAGCCGTAGGTGCCATAGCCCGCGGCAATGCGCTCATTGTTGTGGGCGACAGCAAGCAGATGCCCCCCACCAACTTCTTTAATGCCACACAGGTCGATGACGACGAGGCCGACATCGACGACATGGAGAGCATACTCGATGACTGCATCACGCTGTCGCTCTGCGAGCACCAGTTGAAGTGGCACTACCGCAGCAAGCACGAGAGCCTCATTGCCTTCAGCAATTCGCAGTATTACGGCAACAGCCTGCTCACATTTCCCTCGGCTGACAACCGCACCCCCAAGGTGCGCCTCGTCGCCGTCGACGGCATTTACGACAAAGGCAACACGCGCATCAACCCTGAAGAGTCGCATGCTATTGTCAGCGAGATTTTGCAGCGTCTCTCCGACCCTGTGCTACGCCAGCGCAGCATCGGTGTGGTGGCATTCAGCAAGGCTCAGGGCGACCGCATAGAAGACGACCTGACCGAGGCTCTCGACAGCCATCCAGACCTGAAGGAGTTTGCCTACAACGTGGCCGAGCCAGTGTTTGTGAAGAACTTGGAGAACGTGCAGGGCGATGAACGCGATGTCATCCTCTTCTCCGTGGGCTACGGAACCGACAAGGACGGCAAGGTGTCAATGAACTTTGGACCACTGAACAACTCAGGCGGCGAACGACGACTGAATGTGGCCGTCTCGCGTGCTCGTTATGAGATGATGGTCTACTCGTCACTCAGGGCAAACCAGATAGACCTGCGTCGCTCACAGGCCAGGGGCGTAGAAGGGCTGAAAGCCTTCCTTGAATATGCTGAGACAGGACTGTTGCCTGCCAGCTCGGCCCAAGGGGATGCTGGCCAAAGCAAGAGTATGGATGATACCCGACAGGCCGCAGACGACATGATAGCCAACCAGATAGCCAATGCACTGAGGCAGCATGGCTATACAGCCGATACACAGGTTGGCAGATCGCAATTCAAGGTCGATGTGGCTGTGGCCCATCCCTCGATACCAGACCGCTACATCCTCGCAATCCTGTGCGATGGCGCTACCTATCGCCAGACCAAGACGGCCAGAGACCGCGAGATAGTGCAGCCCAACGTGCTACGCATGCTCGGCTGGCATGTGACAAGGGTCTACTCCATCGACTGGTACAACCATCCTCAACAGGTAACAGCCACGCTGCTCGACGAACTGGATGCCATACTACACGAGCAACCCACTGAACAGGTTCAACAGCTAGGGCAAAAGGAGAAGCAGCCTGCCCCTCTGTTCGACCCAAAGCTGATAAAGCCCACTCACATAGAACAGCAGCCACAGCGCAATGCCAATCGACGCGACTACCAACAGGCAGACGTTAGCATGAAGGTGGACAAAGCACAGTTCAACCCCTTTGCACCAGCTGTCAGCAAAGTGGTGCACAGCATCATCAAGGCCGAACAACCTATCACACAGGCCTATTTGTGCAAGCAGGTTGCACATGCGCTGGACTATGGCCATATCAGCCAAAACATTCAGCGCGCAGTGGCCAACGTGCTGCAAAGCGCCTATCGCGACCCCATGACCGTGGGTGACACCGTGGCCTACTGGTCCAGCGCCAAGAGCGCACAGGGTTATACCACCTATAGGTCGCCCTCAGCGCGCGCCATCGGCGAGATACCGCCCATAGAGATTGCCAATGCCATAAAGGAACTGTTGGCCGAAGAGTTTTCGCTGCCAACAGAGCGAGTTCCGTCGCTTGTTGCACGCAAGTTTGGTTTCAGCACTGCTGGCGTAAAAATCGCTGATACGATTGGGCAAGTACTCGCTCGTCTCATCGAAAATGGCACCGTGACACTCAACAACAACATTGTGGGCTGCTAATGTGCTAACGATACCAGGAAATGCAAAAGAAAAACGGCTTTTTCTTTTGCATTTCGCTCGTTTTTTCGTACCTTTGTCGCCCCATTTGACACAAAACACATATTTAAGATAAAACATTATGCTTACACTGAAACTCATTACCGAGGAGACCGAACGAGTGATTCGCGGTCTGGAGAAGAAGCACTTCAAGGGTGCCAAAGAGGCCATTGACGAGGTACTGGCCGTAGACAAGCAGCGCCGCGATGCCCAGCAGGAGCTGGACAAAAACCTGGCCGAGGCCAAGAAGATGGCCGCACAGATTGGCGCGCTGATGAAGGAGGGCAAGAGAGACGAGGCCAACGCCATCAAGGAAACGGTCTCGAAGATGAAAGAGACCAACAAACAGCTGGAAGACACCATGAGCGCTGCACAGCAGGAGCTGACACGCCTGCTCTGCCAGATTCCCAACATCCCGTACGACGAAGTGCCAGAGGGTGCTGCCGCCGAGAACAACCGTGTGGTGAAGTCGAATCTGAAGGAGTGCACGGAGAGCGACACCGTGGGCAACTGGGACGTCAACCCCAAGCTGGGCATTGACAATGCCCTGCCCCACTGGGAACTGGCCAAGAAATACAACCTCATAGATTTCGACCTGGGCGTGAAGATTACAGGTGCGGGATTCCCTGTCTACATAGGCAAGGGCGCCCAACTACAGCGTGCGCTCATCAACTTCTTCCTGGCTGAAGCAGCCAAGAGCGGATATACAGAAATTATGCCGCCTACGGTGGTGAACGCCGCCTCTGGCTATGGCACAGGACAGCTACCCGACAAGGAGGGCCAGATGTACCACTGTGAGGTGGACGACTTCTACTTGATACCCACAGCCGAGGTGCCTGTAACAAACATCTACCGCGACGTCATCCTGGACGAGAAGCAGCTGCCCATGAAGAACTGCGCCTACACCGAGTGTTTCCGTCGCGAAGCTGGCTCGTATGGCAAGGACGTGCGCGGACTGAACCGTCTGCACGAGTTCTCGAAGATAGAGATTGTGCGCATAGACAAGCCTGAACACTCTAAGGAGAGCCACAAGGAGATGCTGGAACATGTGGAGGGACTGCTGCAGAAGCTGGAGCTGCCCTATCGCATTCTGCTGCTGTGCGGCGGCGACCAGTCGTTCACCAGTGCCATCTGCTACGACTTCGAGGTGTATAGCGAGGCGCAGGGCCGCTGGCTCGAGGTGTCGAGTGTGAGCAATTTCGACACCTATCAGGCTAACCGTCTGAAGTGCCGCTATCGCCGTGAGGACACTAAGAAGACAGAACTGTGCCACACGCTGAACGGTTCTGCGCTGGCTCTACCTCGTATCGTGGCCGCCCTCTTGGAGAACAATCAGACGCCCGAGGGTATACGCATACCGCAGGCCCTGCAGCCCTATACTGGCTTCGCTATTATAGACTAACCACCCACAGCGTGCGTTCAGCCGACCATTTCGCATTCCGTCAGTTCACCATTTGCCAGTCGCAATGTGCTATGAAGGTGGGTACCGATGGCACCTTGCTCGGAGCATGGACACAGGGGGGACGACGCGTACTCGACATAGGCACAGGCACAGGGCTAATAGCACTGATGATGGCGCAACGATATGCTGAGGCAGAGATTGTTGCCATCGACATTGACCCTGCGGCTGTCGCCCAGGCTGCTGACAACGTGGCAAAGTCGCCCTTTGCCAGCAGGGTGAATACAGCACTGTGCGATGTGAGGCTGATGGCCGATGATTGTGGTTTTGATGCTATCGTTGTCAACCCACCCTATTATGACCAGTCGTTAGAGAGTCCTGACAGCAAGCGAACGTTGGCACGCCATACCTCGACACTGAGCTATCGGGAGCTAATGACGGCTGCGTGGCGACTGCTCACCGACGACGGCCAATTGTCTGTAGTCATCCCGCAGGAGTGCAGGAACAAGCTGGAGAGCGAGGCCGTAATGGCAGGGTTCTTCCTCGTCAGGGAGTGTGGTGTGAAGACCACGCCATATAAATCCATCCGACGCTATCTGCTTGCTTTCGCTAAGCATCCTACAGCAGCCATTGAGCGCAGCGAAGGGGTGTTGCAGACCATAGATGGCAGGCGCTCGCCGTGGTATGACGCCCTCACAAAGGACTTCTATCTCTGGTAAAGAGTGAGTGAAGGATAGAAACGGAGGAAACGGGCAAGCCTATTCTTCGCTGATAGAAACGGAGGAAACGGGCAAGCCTATTCTTCACTGTCGGAATAGGCATCAATGCCGATGGTCTCCTGACTGCCTATGGTCAGTTGGCGCAGGTCGTAGTAGCTGCCGTTATAGACGTCGAAGTCTACATAGCCCTTGATGCCCGGCAGCTGTCCTACATCGGTATGCTGCCAAAACTTCCATTCGCCACGATACTCAAGACTATCTACATAGTAATGGGCTATCCAGTAAGGATATTGGTCGAAATGTGGGTCGTTGAGGTAGCGCGTCTTGAACTTATAGTAGGTATAGATGATGGGCTTGACGTGGTAGTGGTGCTCCACGATGTCGAGCCATTGTGCCACGCTGGCCTTGAACTCTTCGTCACTCTGCTCCTTGGGCTTATGCTCCACATCGAGCACGGGCGGCAAGTCGCCCTTGAGCAGATGCACCTGCTTGAGGTAGTAGCGAGCCTGCTGGTCGGCTGGCGAATGTACACTATAGAAGTGATAGGCACCGCGGGTGAAGCCATAGTCGAGTGCCTGACTGAAGTTCTCATGGAACTTAGGGTCGGTGCGGTCGGTGCCTTCTGTGGCCTTAACCATGACAAAGCGCACAGGGTGACGATCGATCATGCCCTGATTGCGCAGTATCTCCCAGTCGATGTCGCCCTGATGGTGCGACACATCAATGCCGTGAATCTCGTAGCCGTCAGGTGTAATGGCGTCGCCATATAGCGCTTTCCACCTGAATCCGAACGGACTGACGAAGAAGTAATAGAAGAACCACACATAGCCAGCCACCACGATGAAGGCCCCCAGCCAATAGGTCCATGAGGGCATGCGGCGCAACAAGCGGGTCAGCTTACCAGGACGCTTGCGGCGCACAGGACTTGTGAGTCGCTTCTTCTTTGTGGTAGTACGCTTGGCGGTTGACATTGAGAAACAAAAAAATTAAGAATTAAGAATTAATAATTATGATTAGCCATCGGTCTTTCGGCTAAATGGCGCCGTCTCTCATTGGAAACAAGGCAATCATAGTTATTAATCCTTAATTCTCTATTTCATTTTATCAATTACTTAGCCTGCTCCAGAGCGAGCGTACGTGTAGGCTGGTCGCAGACCTCGGTGGGGCCCCAGTACTGGATTGGACCAGGATAGACGTATGCTGTCTTGCGGGCCCACTCGTCGCGATTAGCGGCAAATTCCTTGAAAGGAGCACCGTCGAGTTTCACGAGCGCCTTGCGAATCACAGGCTTCATCTCGCCGTTGCGACGCTCCATGTTCATCATCATCGTGATGGGTACGCCACCGGCTTTCCACTCTGCGGCAGGAGCAGTAGTGTTCTTCACTATAGCCATATAGCCTGTTTTGCCAGCCGCGATGAGCTGTGCAGCGCTGTTGCCCAGGGCATAGCAGTAGTCGGCATCGAAGTTTGAAGGAGCAGCGCAGCGTCCCTCGTAGCCGAAGAAGTGATGCTGAGTGGCAAACTTGCCCTTGTAGGTGCCTTCCTTCTTCATCTTCTCGAGCTTCTGTGCCACCATCGTAGAGAGCAGCTTCTCGGTCTCGATAAGGCTCACCTGAACATTGCCGTGTGGGTCGCGGTCGAGAGCCAGCTGACGAGCTACGCCCACAGGCAGCGAGTTGAACACGGCGAGGTTCTCTTCCGTTAGATGGCTCTTGGCGAAGTCTACCTGCTCGTCGCGGCTGATGTCCTTAGCCTCAGGCATGGCGAGCACGTCGTTAAGCTGGGCGATAAGCTTCTTGATAGCAGGGATGAACTCGATGACGCCCTCAGGAATGATGACCGTACCGAAGTTGTTACCATCGGCAGCACGCACGGCCACGGCCTTGGCTATGTAGTCGACGATGTCATTCAGGCTCATGGCCTTAGCCTCAATCTCTTCACTTATAAGGCAGATGTTGGGCTGTGTCTGCAGTGCACATTCCAGTGCGATATGGCTGGCCGAACGGCCCATCACCTTGATAAAGTGCCAGTACTTGCGGGCCGAGTTGCAGTCGCGCTCGATGTTGCCTATAAGTTCCGAGTAGGTCTTGCAGGCGGTATCGAAACCGAACGAGGTCTCTATCTGCGAGTTCTTCAGGTCGCCGTCGATGGTCTTCGGACATCCAATGACCTGTACGCCATACTGCTTGGCGGCATAGTACTCGGCCAGCACGCAGGCATTGGTGTTAGAGTCGTCGCCACCAATGATGACGATGGCCTTGATACCCAGCTGGCGGATTATCTCCAGTCCCTTCTCGAACTGCTCCACCTTCTCCAGCTTCGTGCGGCCCGAGCCAATCATGTCGAAGCCACCGGTGTTGCGGTAGTCGTCGATAATCTCCTTGGTCAGCTCCATGTAGTTGTGATCTACCAGGCCGCCAGGACCCAGGATGAAGCCGTAGAGACGATTCTCGGGGTTCAGCTTTTTCACGGCGTCGAACAGTCCGGTGATGACGTTGTGTCCACCAGGTGCCTGACCGCCACTCAGAATGATGCCCACGTTCATAGGCTCATGCTTCTGCTCATCGCCAGGGACACGCTCGGCTTTGCCGCTTGCCACAGGCAAAAACTCTACGAGCGGCATGCCGTAGGTGTTTGGGAAGAGGGCTTTGATTTCTTCCTGATTGTCAACACTCTGTGTGGTGGCACCTTCCTGCACCTTCACAGTACCCTGTAAGCCCAGCGGCAGCTTAGGCTGATAGGCTGCTCTTGCTTTCTGCAATGCACTTTTTTCCATAATCGTTGGTTGAATGATTTTATTGAGTTTAATTCTTCATTTTCTTCATAGCGGCTGCCATCTGGGCCATGCGCGAACGGTCCATGCCAGTGACCATCTTCATCATCTTGCGGGTCTGGTCGAACTGTTTCATCAGGCGGTTCACGTCCTCGAGCTTGGTGCCCGAGCCTTTGGCTATACGCTGGCGGCGACTTTGGTTGATGATGTCTGGATTGGCACGTTCCTTGGGCGTCATCGACTGGATGATGGCCTCAATGCCTTTGAAGGCATTATCATCTATGTCTATATCCTTGATTGCCTTGCCCACACCAGGAATCATGGCTGCCAGATCCTTGATATTGCCCATCTTCTTGATTTGCTGTATCTGCGACATGAAGTCATTGAAGTCGAACTTGTTCTTGCGTATCTTCTTCTCCAGCTCAATGGCCTGCTTCTCGTCGAACTGCATCTGTGCACGTTCCACGAGCGACACCACATCGCCCATGCCCAGGATGCGGTCGGCCATACGCTCCGGGTGGAACACGTCGATAGCCTCCATCTTTTCGCCCGTACCCACAAACATGATGGGCTTAGTGACCACGGTGCGGATGCTAAGGGCAGCGCCGCCACGGGTGTCGCCATCAAGTTTGGTCAGCACCACGCCGTCGAAGTCGAGCCTGTCGTTGAACTCCTTGGCCGTGTTCACTGCATCCTGACCCGTCATCGAGTCAACGACGAACAGTGTGTTCTCAGGATTGATGGCATGCTTCAGCATCTCTATCTCCTGCATCATCTGCTCGTCAATGGCCAGTCGGCCTGCCGTATCGACAATGACCACGTTGTAGCCTTCCTGCTTGGCCTTGCGGATAGCGTTCTGGGCAATCTCCACTACATCCTTGTTGCCCTCTTCGGTATAGACGTCTACACCCACAGTCTGGCCAACCACTTTCAGCTGTTCGATGGCAGCAGGACGATAAACGTCGCAAGCCACAAGCAGCGGGTTCTTGTGCATGCGTGTTTTCAGCATGTTGGCCAGCTTGCCAGTGAAGGTGGTTTTACCCGAGCCTTGCAAGCCAGACATCAGGATGATGGATGGCCGCTCCTCCAGCTTCAGCTCTGTGGCCTTGCCGCCCATCAGCTCGGTCAGCTCGTCGTGCACAATCTTTACCATAAGCTGGCTTGGCTTAATGGCTGTAAGCACGTTCATGCCCAGAGCTTTCTGTTTAACGGTGTCGGTGAACTGCTTGGCTACCTTGTAGTTGACGTCGGCATCGAGCAGCGCACGGCGAACGTCTTTCAGGGTCTCTGCTACGTTGATCTCGGTTATCTTACCCTCGCCCTTCAGTATCTTGAACGAGCGTTCCAATCTCTCTGATAAATTCTCAAACATCGAAGTATTTTATTATTTAACGATTCAAGTTTCGCATTCGCTCAACTCTCATGGAGTTAACTCCATTAACTCCTCAACTTGCGCAAGTTGAGTTTAACGATTTTCAATTTTGCGCGCAAAATTACAATAAAAAAACGAGACCCACAAACTATGGGCCTCGTTTTTAGTTATTTTATGAATGGCAATGCCTCATCCGGGGCAGCACTGCCACCTCACGGTTTCCGTGCCTCTCGCCCCAAGGCCAGCGCCTTGATGTTAGCCTCAACTACTGCATCGCCCTTTCTGCCGAACACGCGCCGTATGGCATCCTCCAGTTTCTCGTATTCAATGCCAAGGGCTTTCTGAGCAGCGCCCAGCAGGATGACGTTGGCCGAGCGACCTACTCCGTTGTCCTTGGCCAGCTGCTCAATATTGAGCATAATGACATTGGGCAACCGCTGCAGATCGGCGTTGATCACCTCCATGTCAGGGTAGTTGGGAATGTTGACGAAAGGTGTGCTCGACGTGATAATCCATCCCGACTTCGAGAGCCAGGGCAAATAGCGCAGTGCCTCCATAGGCTCCATGGAGATGATGACGTCAGCGCCTCCCCTCGGAATGAGGTCGCTGGCGATAGGGTCTGAGCTGATGCGCAGATTCGACTGCACGTCACCGCCGCGCTGGCTCATGCCGTGCACCTCGGCCTGCTTGATATAAAGGTTCTCGTTCATGGCAGCTTCGCCAATGATGGTGGCTATAGAGAGGATGCCTTGTCCTCCTACGCCGCAAAGTATAATATCGGTCTTCATATAGCTTTCTTCTGTTTCAGGTGGCGCTGCAGCGTCTGCATGCACTCACGGCGCGGTATGATGACGCTTGTGCCCCTATAGTTTATCTCGTCGCGAATAGTCTGGGTTATCTCTGCCATGTTCTTTGGCAGGGGCACCACCACCTTCAGGTGTTCATCGCTCAGTCCGAGTCCACGACAGATGGCCTCGAACTTATTAGTGCCCGCAGAGTCCTGTCCGCCAGTCATGCCCGTAGTCAGGTTGTCGGAGATAATCACGGTGATGTTGGCATTCTCGTTGATGGCATCCAGCAGGCCCGTCATGCCGCTGTGAGTAAAGGTCGAGTCGCCTATCACGGCCACGGCAGGCCATTGCCCCGCATCGGCCGCACCCTTAGCCATAGTGATGCTCGCCCCCATGTCTACGCAGGAGTGTATGGCACGGAAGGGCGGCAGGAAGCCCAGGGTGTAGCATCCGATGTCGCCAAACACACGCGGATTCTCGTACTCACGAAGCACCTCGTTCAGCGCAGCATAGACATCGCGGTGGCCACAGCCCTGGCAGAGTGCAGGCGGACGCGGCACCACATCCTCACAGGGGGCAAAGCACTCGTCGAGATTTGAGATTTGAGATTTGAGATTTGAGATTTTTAATAGTGCCAACTTCACCACGTCCGGATTCAGCTCGCCCGTGCGGGGCAGCGTGCCGTCGAGCTTGCCGTGGACGTTGGGCATATCGGCCACGCCACGCACGATGTCCTCGATAAACGGCTGGCCCTCCTCCACGATGAGCACCTTGTCGCATTCGCTGAGCATACGGCGCATCAGCCGCTTAGGCAGCGGATACTGCGAAATCTTCAGTATAGGATAGGGACACCCCGCGGGGAAGTTCTCCATCACATAGTTGTAGCCAATGCCGCTGGCAACAATGCCCAGTTGGTGGTCGCTGCCATCCGTATACTTGTTGAAAATGCTGTTCGCAGCAGCCTCTTCCAGCTGAGCCTGCTGTGCGGTAACGTGGTCATTGCGCTTGCGGGCATTAGCTGGCAGCAGCACCCAGTTCGCAGCCACTGCATTGTAGTTCAGCGCGTTCTCTTCGCGCGGCTCGTCCTTCACCTCTACCACAGCACGGCTATGAGCCATTCGGGTCGTCACACGCATGA